>Ga0209399_10000723_pt1 | contig 18884 bp, 14 predicted proteins | sample OV2TP3_FD_184130 | JGI IMG/M metagenome (GOLD analysis project Ga0209399, IMG submission 184130) | Hot spring microbial communities from Beatty, Nevada to study Microbial Dark Matter (Phase II) - OV2 TP3 (SPAdes) (version 3) | ecosystem: Environmental > Aquatic > Thermal springs > Hot (42-90C) ... | reverse complement strand
GATCCGCGCCAGGGCCGCGCAGCGCAAGTCGAGCTAGCCCGCCGAGCCGAGATAGGCGCGGTGGATCACCTCGTCCTCCGCCAGCGCCCCCGGATCGCCGTCGAACGTCACGCGTCCCTGCTCGATCAGGTAGAAGTGGTGCGCGACTTTGAGCGCCATGTGCGCGTTCTGCTCGACGAGGAAGATCGTGGTGCCGGCGCGGTTGAGCTCGGCGACGATCTGAAAGATCTCCTCCACCACGAGCGGCGCGAGGCCGAGCGAAGGCTCGTCCATGAGCAGCAGCTTCGGGCGCGACATCAGCGCCCGCGCCACCGCCAGCATCTGCTGCTCTCCGCCCGAGAGCGTGCCGGCGGTCTGCGTGCGCCGCTCCCTCAACCGCGGAAAGGTTTCGAACTGGCGCGCGAGGTCCTGTTTCACCCCGGGATCGTCGCGTGCGTAGGCCCCCATGGCGAGGTTTTCGGCGACCGTGAGCTGCGGAAAGATGCCGCGGCCCTCGGGCACCAGCACCAGACCCTTCCTCGGCAGGTCGTACACCGGGGCGTGGCTCACTTCCTCGCCCGCATAGCGCACGCTCCCCGAGCGCCCGGGGAGCAGGCCGCAGATCGCCTTGAGGGTGGAGGTCTTGCCGGCGCCGTTGGCGCCGATGAGGCACACGAGCTCGCCTTGCGCCACCTCGAGGTCGATGCCCTTCACCGCACGGATGCCGCCGTAGCGGACCTCCAGCCCCCGCACCTCAAGCAGCATGTGGCGCGCCCAGGTACGCCTCGATCACCCTCGGGTCGCGCTGCACCTCCTCGGGCAGCCCCTCGGCGATCTTCTCGCCGTAGTCGAGCACCATGACGCGGTCGCACAGGTCCATTACCAGGCGCACGTCGTGCTCGATGAGCAGGAGGGTCACGCCGCCGGCGCGGATCGTGCGCACCAGCCGCGCGAGCGCGAGGCGCTCGGCCGGATTCATGCCGGCAGCGGGCTCGTCGAGCGCGAGCAGCTTGGGCTCGGTGGCGAGCGCGCGCGCGATCTCCAGGCGCCGCTGGTCGCCGTAGGGAAGGCTCCCCGCGGAATCGTTGGCGCGGCTTCTGATGCCGACATACTCGAGCAGCTCGAGCGCGCGGCGCTCGATGCCGTGCTCCTCCTCCAGCGTGCGCCGGTCGCGCAGCACCGCGCCGAGCACCCCGGCGCGCGTGCGCACGTGCCGCCCGATCATCACGTTCTCGAGCGCCGAGAGGCTGGCGAAGAGGCGGATGTTCTGGAAAGTGCGCGCGATGCCCGCGGCGGCGACCTCGTGCGGCGCTCGCCCCGCGAGCGGCACGCCGTCGAAGACGAAGCTGCCCGCGTCCGCCGGGTAGATGCCGGTGAGCAGGTTGAAGAGCGTCGTCTTGCCGGCGCCGTTCGGTCCGATCAGGCCGTAGACCTCGCCGCGCCGGATCGTGAACGACACCCGGTCGAGGGCCAGCACGCCGCCGAAGCGCTTGCCGATCGCGCGCGCCTCGAGCAGCTCGCTCATTCGCTGCGCTCTACGGCGAGCTCGCGCTTGCGCACCGCCGAGGGCAGCAGCCCCGCCGGGCGGAACTGCATCACCAGCACCAGCGCGAGGCCGAACAGCAGCATGCGGATCACCTCCGGCTCGATGATCATGCGGTCGAAGAGCGCGCGCTGCAGCGGCTCCACCGTCCAGCGCAGGATCTCCGGCACGAAGGAGAGCAGCACCGCGCCGAGGATCACGCCCCAGATGTTGCCCATGCCGCCGAGCACCACCATCGACACCACCATGATGGACTCGACCAGCACGAAGCTCTCGGGCGAGATGAAGCCCTGGATCGCCGAGAACATGCCGCCGGCGATGCCGCCGAACGAGGCGCCCATCGCAAAGGCGAGGAGCTTGATGTCGCGCGTGTTGATGCCCATGGCACGGGCGGCGACCTCGTCCTCGCGGATCGCCTCCCAGGCGCGGCCGATCCTGGAGTTCTGCAGCCGCAGATTGACCACGATCACGGCGAGCAGCACCGCGAGCAGCAGGTAGTAGTACTTCATGGGCCCGCTGAAATCCAGGCCGAGCAGCCGCTCGCTGCGGGAGAAGTCCAGCCCGCCGAGCGTGAACGGGTCGATGCGCGAGACGCCGATCGGGCCGTTGGTGATGTTGACCGGGCGCGAGAGGTTGTTGAGGAAGATGCGCACGATCTCGCCGAAGCCGAGCGTGACGATCGCGAGGTAGTCGCCGCGCAGCTTCAGCGTGGGTGCGCCGAGCAGCACGCCGAAGAACGCCGCCAGCGCCGCGCCGAAGGGCAGGATCACCCAGAACGGCAGGTGCAGGCCGAAGTGCGGGCTCGCGAGCAGCGCGTAGGCGTAGGCGCCCACCGCGTAGAACGCGATGTAGCCCAGGTCGAGCAGCCCGGCGAAGCCGACGACGATGTTGAGGCCCAGCGCAAGCAGCACGTAGAGAATCGCGAAGTTGGCGATCCGCACCCAGGTGGTGCCGATCTGCGAGAGCGCGAGCGGCAGCAGGCAGAGCGCGAGCGCGACGAGCGCGACGCCCGCCCAGAGCACCGCCGGCCGGCTGCGCCAGGTCCTCATGCCCGGTCGCCCACGCGCTCGCCGAGCAGCCCCGAGGGCCGCAGCACGAGCACCAGGATCAGCACCACGAAGGCGAACACGTCCTGGTAGTTGGAGCCGAACAGGATGAAGTGGCCGCCGCCCGCGCAGCGCTCGCCGATGAGGCCCGCGAGCAGCCGGTAACGGCACAGGTCGGTGAGGTCGCCGATGTAGCCCGCGCCCAGGGCCTCGACCACGCCGAGCAGCACCCCGCCCAGCATCGCGCCGGGGATGTTGCCGATGCCGCCGAGCACCGCGGCGGCGAACGCCTTCAGGCCCAGCACCGAGCCCATGGTGTACTGCGCGATGCCGTAGTAGGTGCCGACCATGACGCCGGCGACCGCCGCGAGTCCCGCGCCGATGATGAAGGTCGCAGCGATCACCCGGTTGACGTCGATCCCCATGAGTCCCGCGATCTGCATGTTCTGCGCGGTGGCGCGCATCGCGGTCCCCAGGCGCGTGCGATACACCAGCGCCGCGAGCCCGGCCATCATCGCGACGCAGATCGCGACGATGGCGAGCTGCACCTGGGTGACGGTCGCGCCGAGCACGTTGTAGGTCCGCAGCGGGATGATCTGGGGAAACGCCAGCACGTTGCGGCTCCAGACGAGCAGCGCCAGATGCTGCAGGATGATCGAGACGCCGATCGCGGTGATGAGCGGCGCAAGGCGCGGCGCGCGCCTCAGGGGGCGGTAGGCGAGCCGCTCCATCGCGTAGCCGACCAGCATGCACACGGGGACCGCGCAGGCGGCGCCGAGCAGCACCACGGCGAGCGGCGGCAGGCCGCCCGCGGCGAGCAGGTTGATGACCGTGAAAGCGACCATGGCGCCGATCATCACCACCTCGCCGTGCGCGAAGTTGATCAGCTGGATGATGCCGTAGACCATGGTGTAGCCGAGCGCCACCACGGCGTACACCGCCCCCAGCGTGAGGCCGTTGATGACCTGCTGCAGGAAGATGTCCACGGCGCGAAGCCTAAACGAAAACGGCACCCGGAGGTGCCGCTTCGCGCTCGGCCGCGGGGCCGAAATCAGCTTGCCTTGCGGCTACTTGCCGAACTCCGCGTACGGGATCGTCTTGCCGCCCTTGATCACCGCGAGCGGCTCGATCTTGCCGCCCTTCATGGTGAAGATGGTGATCTCGGCGTCCTTGCGGTCGCCCTTCTCGTCGAAGGCGATCCTGCCGCTCGCGCCGGCGTGCTCCAGCTTCGGCAGCTCGGGCAGGTACTTCGCCGGGTCGGCCGAGTTCGCCTTCTTCATGGCCTCGATGAGCAGGTTTGCCGCGTCATAGGTGAAGGGCGCGTACAGGATCGGATCGGCGTTGAACTTCGCCTTGTAGGCGTCGAGGAACTTCTTCGCGGCCGCCTGCGGCGGGATCCCGGCCTGCGAGCAGAGCATGCCCTCGGCCGCGGCGCCGGCGAGCTTGGTCATCTCGTCAGTGCACGCGCCATCGCCGAACGAGAACACCGCCTTGAGCCCGAGCTCGCGACCCTGCTTGACGAGCGGCCCGCCGGTCGCGTCCATGCCGCCGTAGAAGATCGCATCGGGGCTGCGGCCCTTGAGCTTGGTCAGCACCGCCTTCCAGTCGGTCGTCTTGTCGGTGCCCTTCTCGCGCGGCAGCACCTTGATGTTGGCGGCCTTGAGCGTCTTCTCCACCTCGTTGGCGATGCCCTCGCCGTAAGCGGTCGCGTCGTCGATCACCGCCACCAGCTTGGGCTTTTTCTCGCCCGCGAGGTAGCTCGCGATCGCCGGCCCCTGCTGGTCGTCGCGCGCCACCACGCGGAACTGCTGCTTGAAGCCCTGCTCGGTGAGCTTGGGATTGGTCGCCGAGCCCGAGATCACGGGGATGCCCGCCTGGTTGTAGATGGGCGAGGCGGGGATCGAGGTGCCCGAGTTGAGATGCCCGACCACGCCCGCGACCTTGGCGTCGACGAGCTTCTGGGCCACGGTCGCGCCGACCTTGGGATCGGCCTGGTCGTCCTCGGCCAGCAGGACGAACTTCGCCTCCTTGCCGTCGATCCTGAGCTTGGCGGCGTTCGCCTCGTCGATGGCGAGGCGCGCGCCGTTCTCGTTGTCCTTGCCCAGGTGCGCGATCTGACCGGTGAGCGGTCCGACATGGCCGATCTTGATCTCGATCGAGGGCGGCGGCGGGGGCGGCGCTTTCTTCTCCGCAACAGGCGCCGGTGCTTTCGCCTCGGGCTTCTTCTCCTCGCCGCAGCCGATGAGTGCGATCGCCGCCGCAAGGACGCTCAGTCCCAGTGTCGCGCGCTTCATGGTCTCTCCAGGTAAGGGGTCGAAACGGGCGCTAATGATACCCCGCTCACCCCCGCCAAGTCAGGGGGGACGGGGGCGGTCGCTAGCCGCCTATTTGACCGCCAGAATCCACTTCACCAGCGCCCGGATGTCGGCATCGGGCACCGCGGCGTTGGGCGGCATCGGCACCTGGCCCCAGACCCCCTGGCCGCCCTTCTTCACCTTCTCGGCGAGCATCGCCTCGGCGTTCTTCTGCCCGGCGTACTTCTTCGCGACGTCGACATAGGCGGGGCCGACCGTCTTCGCTCCCTTCACGACGTGGCAGGCGACGCAGGCGTGCTTCTTGGCGAGCGCCTCGTTGGCCTGCGCCGGCAGCGCCGCCGCGAGCCCGAGTGCGGCGAGCGTCAACACGGTTCTCTTCATGGCGTTCCTCTTCCGAAAAACCGGGCCGCCATGCTACCCCAACGCGGGTTCTTTGCAAGCGCGCTTGAGCGCCTCCAGATCGGCGATCGGCAGGAGGCATTTAACGCCCCGGCACAGCCACCCGTTGACAGCCCCCGGGGCCGGCGGCTTGTCGAGCGCGGGCGGCAGGCCCCCCAGTCCCGGGGGAATCGCGAGGACCATCGTGTCGGGCAGGAATTTGCGCGCCAGCGCGGCCGACCAGCGCTCGAGCTCGCCGGTCTCGCCCCGCAGCACCGCGAGCGCCGGCGGCACGAGCTGCTCGGCGAGCGCGATCGCGAGCTGGCCGTAGCCCGCCGGCTGCTCGCGCATCGCCGGATAGAAGAGCTCCAGCGTGCGCTCGGAGGCGCGCGCGTAGCGGTCATCTCCCGTCACCGCTCCGAGACGGTTGAGCGCGAACGCCGCGACGCCGTTGCCCGAGGCCATCGCGGCGTCGTGCCCGGGCTTGGGCCGGTGCAGCAGCTTCTCGTGGTCGGCCGAGGTGAAGAAGAATCCCCCCGCCTCGCGGTCCTCGAACTGCTCGAGCAGGACCTCGGCGAGGCCTTCCGCGAGCTCGAGGTCCTCGCGGGAGAACCGCGCCTGCACGAGCTCCAGCAGCGCCGCGATCAGGTGCGCGTAGTCGTCGAGATAGGCGGCGAGATGCGCGCGCCCGTCCTTGTAGGTCGCGAGCAGCCTGCCGTCGCGCCACATGCGCGTGCGGATGAATTCCAGCGCGCGGCGCGCCGAGTCGATCCACTCGGGGCGGCCGAACACCCGGCCCGCGCGCGCCATGCCGCGCATCGCGAGGGCGTTCCAGGAGACGAGCACTTTCTCGTCGCGCCCGGGGCGCACGCGCCGCTCGCGCGCGGCGAAGAGCCTCGCCCGCGCCGACTCGATCAAGGCCCGCGCCTCCTGCGGCGCGATCCCCGCCACCTTGGCGCTGCCTTCGAGCGAGCGCGCGACGTGCAGGTGCCAGTGCCTGCCCTCGAAGTTCGCCGGCCGATCCAGGCCCCAGTGCGGCGCCGCGACCCGCCATTCCTCCGGGGCGAGGAGCGCCTGCGCCCCGTCGCGATCCCAGACGTAGAACTTGCCTTCCTCGTGCTCGGAGTCGGCATCGAGCGAGGAGTAGTAGCCGCCCTCGGGCGACTGCATCTCGCGCAGGATCCAGCCCGCGGTCTGCTCGGCGCAGCGCGCGAAGCGCTCGTCCCCGCTCTCGAGCCAGGCGTCCGCGAGCAGCGCGAGCAGCGGCCCGTTGTCGTAGAGCATCTTCTCGAAGTGCGGGACCATCCAGTACCGGTCCACGCTGTAGCGGCTGAACCCCCCTCCGAGCTGATCGTAGATGCCGCCCTCGCACATGCGCTCGAGCGTGACCAGCGCCATGTCGGCCTCGCCCTTGCGCAGGCACAGATCGAGGTCGGTCGGGTGCGGGAATTTCGGCGCCTGGCCGAAGCCGCCGAAGCGCTCGTCGAAGTTGGCGCGCAGCGTCCGCAGGAGCCCGCGCACCGGGGCGTCGTCGAAGCCGGAGCGGTGCGCGCCGCCCGCCGGCTGCATGCGGGAGAAGGCCGCCCGCAGCTGCGCGCCCTGCTCGCCGATCTCGGCGCGCTTGTCGCGCCAGATCTCAGCCACCCGCTCGAGCAGCTCGCCGAACCCGGGCAGCCCGTAGCGCGAGGTCTTCGGAAAGTAGGTACCACCGAAAAACGGCGTGCCGTCGGGCGCGAGGAACATGGTGAGCGGCCAGCCTCCCGCGCCGCGCGCGAGCATCTGGTGCGCGCTCTGGTAGATCTGGTCGAGGTCGGGGCGCTCCTCGCGGTCCACCTTGACGTTGACGAAGTGCCGGTTCATCACCTGCGCGACGCCCTGATCCTCGAAGCTCTCGTGCGCCATGACGTGGCACCAGTGGCAGGCCGAGTAGCCCACCGAGAGCAGGATCGGCTTGTCCTCGGCACGGGCGCGCTCGAGCGCTTCGGGCCCCCACGGGTACCAGTCGACGGGATTGGCGGCGTGTTGCTGGAGGTAGGGCGAGGTTTCGCTCGCGAGCCGATTGGGCATACTCGCCATTATGCAGCCGGGTGTGAGCGCGCAAGACCCTCTCGCCTCAGAGGTCTTGGCGTTCTGGTTCTGCGGGGCGCGAGCGCGCCGCGAATGGTTCGCGAAGGACGCGGCGTTCGACGCCGCGATCCGCCACCGGTTCCTCACGCTCCACGAGGCGGCCGCTGCAGGCATGCACGCGGCGTGGCAGGAGCGGCCCGGCGATTGCCTCGCCCTCGTCATCGCCCTCGACCAGTTCCCGCGCAACCTTTTCCGCGGCGAGGCGCGGGCGTTCGCCACCGATGCAGCTGCCTTGGCTGCGGCCAGGCTCGCCGTAGCGCGCGGCTACGACGCGACGATGCTGCCGGTGGAGCGCCTGTTCCTCTACCTGCCGTTCGAGCACAGCGAGTCGCTCGAGGACCAGTGGCGCTCGCTCGCGCTGATCGCTCCCCTCGCCGCGTGGCCGGAGACGGCGGACGTCTACGGCTGGACGGTGCGGCACTGGGAGATCATCCGGCGCTTCGGGCGCTACCCGCATCGCAACGCCGCGCTGGGGCGCAAGAGCACCCCGGCCGAGATCGAGTTTCTCGCGCAGCCCGGCTCAGGCTTCTGAGTCGGTGACGGCGCCCTTCGAGGCGCTCGAAACGAGCTTCGTGTACTTCGCCATGAGGCCGCGCGAATAGCGCGGCTTGGGCGCCCTCCACTTCCGGCGCCGTGCCGCGATCTCCTTCGCCGGCACGTTGAGCTGCAGCAGGCGCTTGCCGGTGTCGATGGTGATCGAATCGCCCTCCTTCACGAGCGCGATCGTGCCCCCGACGTAGGCTTCGGGCGCGACGTGCCCGACCACCATGCCCCAGGTGCCGCCGGAGAAGCGGCCGTCGGTGAGCAGCCCCACCGACTCGCCCAAGCCCTGGCCGATCAGGGCCGAGGTCGGCGCGAGCATCTCCTGCATGCCCGGCCCGCCCTTGGGCCCCTCGTAGCGGATGACGATCACGTCGCCGGGCTTGATGCGCCTGGCCATGATTGCCCTCATCGCCGCCGGCTCGGAGTCGAACACGCGCGCGGGCCCCGTGATCGAGGTCTTCTTCAGGCCCGTGATCTTCGCCACGCAGCCCTCGGCCGCGAGGTTGCCCCTGAGGATCGCGAGATGCCCCTGGCGGTACATGGGATTCGACCAGGGCCGGATCACGTCCTGATCCTTGCGCGGCTCGGGCGGCACGTCCTGCAGCATCTGCGCCATGGTCTTGCCGTGGATCGTCATGCACTCGCCGCGCAGCACGCCGTGCTCGAGCAGGATCCTGAGCACCTGCGGCACGCCGCCGGCGCGGTGCAGGTCCACCGCGACGTAGCGGCCCGAGGGCTTGAGGTCGCACAGCACCGGCACCCTGCGGCGCACGCGCTCGAAGTCGTCGATGGTCCACTTCACCCCTGCGGCGGAGGCGATCGCGAGATAGTGCAGCACCGCGTTGGTCGAGCCACCGGTGGCCATCACGAGCGCCACCGCGTTCTCGATCGACTTGCGCGTGATGATGTCGCGCGGACGCAGGTTGGCCTTGACCGCCTCGAGCAGCACCCGCGCCGACTCGGCCGCCGAGTCGGCCTTCTCGGCATCCGGCGAGGCCATCTGGGAGGAGCCAAGCAGGCTCATGCCGAGCGCCTCGAACGAGGAGCTCATCGTGTTCGCGGTGTACATGCCGCCGCAGGCGCCGACCGAGGGGCAGGCGTTGCGCTCGATGCCGAGGAAATCCTCCTCGCTCATGCGGCCCGCCGCGTGGGCCCCGACCGCCTCGAACGGGCTCACGATGGTGAGCGTCTGGCCCTTCCAGGTGCCCGGCCTGATGGTGCCGGCGTACACGAAGATGCCGGGCACGTTCATGCGCGCGAGCGCCATCACGGCGCCGGGCATGTTCTTGTCGCAGCCGCCCACGACCAGCGCGCCGTCCATCGCCTGGCCGTTGACCGAGGTCTCGATCGCGTCCGCGATCACCTCGCGCGAGACGAGCGAGTACTTCATCGCCTCGGTGCCCATGCCGATGCCGTCGGTCACCGTGGGAAAGCCGAACACCTGGGGCTTCGCGCCCGCGGCCTCGAGCGCGGCCATGGCGCGGTCCACCAGCGGCTGGATGCCGGCGTTGCACGGGTTCATGGTGGAGTGGCCGTTCGCCACGCCGACGATCGGCTTGTCGAAGTCGCCGTCCTTGAATCCCACTGCGCGCAGCATGGCGCGGTTGGGCGAGCGCGCGTCGCCCTGAGTGATGAGACGGCTCCTGCGGTTGTACGCCATGCGGTGGCCTCCCTTAACGCTAGAATCAAATTCTACCGTGCTGATTCACCCGAACTTCGATCCGGTCGCGTTCTCGCTCGGGCCCCTCGCGGTGCGCTGGTACGGGATGATGTACCTCGCGGGCTTTCTCGGCGGCTGGTGGCTGGGCCGGCGGCGCATCCGGCGGGGCCTTGCGCCGGTGACCCTCGAGCAGCTCGATGACCTCCTCTTTCACATCGTGCTCGGCATCGTCCTCGGCGGGCGCCTGGGCTACGTGCTGTTCTACAAGCCCGGCTACTATGTGTCGCATCCGCTCGAGATTCTCGCGCTCTGGCAGGGCGGAATGTCGTTCCACGGGGGCTTTCTCGCGGTGCTGCTCGCCGCGGCGCTGTTCGCGCGGCGCCAGCGCATCGACTGGTGGCGCCTGATGGACTTCCTTGCCCCGCTCGTGCCGCTCGGGATCGCGGCGGGGCGGCTGGGCAACTTCATCAACGGCGAGCTCTGGGGCCGGCCGACCGAGCTTCCCTGGGGGATGCTGTTCCGCGGCGGCGGGGCGATCGCGCGCCACCCCTCCCAGCTCTACCAGTTCGCCCTCGAGGGCATCGCGCTCTTCGCCCTGCTCTGGTGGTTCTCCGCGCGCCCGCGGCCGCGGGCGCAGGTCTCGGCCCTGTTCCTCCTCGGGTACGGGGTCTTCAGGTTCCTCGCGGAATTCGCGCGCGAGCCGGATGACTTTCTCGGACTGCTCGCGCTCGGCCTTTCGATGGGGCAGTGGCTGAGCCTGCCCATGGTCCTGGCGGGGATCGGCCTCCTCGCCTGGAGCCGCAGGCAGGCGTGAGGCCGATCGTCCTTCTCGCCGCGCTGCTCGCGGCGCAGGCTCACGCGCAGACGCTGGACTCGTCGGTGGTGCGCAACGGCGACGTCGAGGTCCCGGTGGAGCTCGCCCGTCCGGCAGGCGCAGGACCCTTCCCGCCCGTGCTTTTCATCCACGCGCGCCGCGGCTACGAGGACGAGGAGCGCGCGCACGTGCGCGAGCTCGCGTCCCAGGGGTTCCTGGTCGCCGCGCCGGACTGGCAGAAGGGGCGGCTCATCGACCGCTGGCCGGTGCCGCACGACCCGCAGACCGAGGGCGACGTCGAGGCGGCCTTCGATGCGCTGCTGCGCCATCCGCAGGCCTGCCGGGGCCGGGCGGGGATCGTCGGGGTCTCGCGCGGACCCTACTACGCGCTGCGGCTTGCGGCAAAGCGCCCGAAGGACGTCGCCGCGATCGTCTCGTACTACGGCCACTTCCAGAACCCGAACGCGCCCGAGCCGGCGCAGATCTACTCCTTCGCGCCGGAGGTGCAGCGCGTCACGGCGCCCGTGCTGATGCTGATCGGCGAGCAGGACTTCGAGGTGCGGCGCCTGTCCAACGCGCGCGCCTTCTACGCCCTGTGGGAGCGCGGCGTGCCCGTGGAGCTGCAGATGTACCCGATGGCGCGGCGCGCGTTCGACTTCCGGCGCGACGCCACGCCCGAGGAAAAGATCGCCACGCGACACGCGCGCGCGCGGGCGCGAGACTGGCTCGCGCGGCACCTGCGGCTCGGGCCCGACGGCCGCTGCCGCTAGCCCGCCGCGGCCGCGAGCAGCGCCTCGATCGCCTCGGCCGGCACCGGCCTGCAGAAAAGATAGCCCTGCATCTCGTCGCAGCGCATGAGCCGCAGCAGCCGGGCCTGCTCGTCGGACTCGACGCCCTCGGCGACCACGCGGTGGCCGAGCGAGTGCGCCAGGCCGATGATCGTCGAGACGATCGCGAGGCCGTCGGGTCCACCCGTCATCTGCACGATGAAGGAGCGGTCGATCTTGAGCGAGCTGACCGGCAGGCGCGCGATGTAGCTGAGCGAGGAGTAGCCGGTGCCGAAATCGTCCACCGCGATCTCGACGCCCATCGCGCGCAGCGCGCGCAGCTTCTCCATGTTCGCCTCCAGCTCGCGCATCACCTGGCTCTCGGTGATCTCGAGCTCGAGCGACTGGCCGTCCGCGCCCGCCGCCTCGATGGCCGCGCGCACCTCGGCGACGAAGTCTCGCCGCTGCAGCTGCAGCGGCGAGACGTTTACCGCGACGCGCGGCGCGCGCAGTCCCTTCGCCGCCCAGGACCGGCGGTCGGCGAGCGCCCGCCGCAGCGCCCAGCGGCCGGCGTCGAGGATCAGCCCGGTCTCCTCCAGGAGCGGGATGAACCGCCCCGGAGGAACCAGTCCTTCGCGCGGGTCCTGCCAGCGCATCAGGGCTTCGACCCCGGTGACGGTGCCCTGCGCGGCCGAATACTTGGGCTGGTAGTGCAGCACGAGCTCGTCGCGCTCCAGCGCCCGGCGCAGCTTGTTCTCCAGGGCGAGAGCCTCCGCCACCCGCGCGTTGATCTCGGGGGCGTAGAACTCGATGCGCTCGCCGCCCGACTTGGCCTTGGCGAGCGCCGCCTCGGCGTTGCGAAACAGGTGCTCGGCGTCGCGCCCGTCCGACGGAAACAGCGCGATCCCCACGCGCGCCGAGATGCGCAGCTCGTCCTCGTTGATCTCGAAGGGCGTCGCGAAGCAGGCCTCGACCAGTGTCTCCACGGCGCGCGCGAGATCGGCCGCCTGCGAGGCGCCGCGCATGACGAGCGCGAAGCTGTCGGCGCCGATCCGCGCCGGGAGCTCGCGCCCTTCCATCGCCTGCTTCAGGCGCACCGCCACCTTGCGCAGCAGCTTGTCGCCCGCCTTGCGTCCCAGCGTCTCGTTGATGCTGCGGAAGCGCTCCAGGTTCAGCATCAGCACGGCGACCACCGCCTGCTCGGCACCGCGCGTGCGCAGCTGCTGCCCGAGGTGATCGTGGAACAGCGTGCGGTTGGGCAGCCCGGTGAGGGGATCGTAGTAGGCGAGGTAGTCGGCACGCTCGGCCTTGGCGATGTAGTCGAGCGCGAACGCCACGTCGGAGGCGATCTCCTCGAAGAGCTTGATCTCACCGGCGGTGAAGAAGCCGGGCACCTCCGCGTACATCACGAACACGCCCGCGACCTTCTCCTCCACCACCAGCGGCAGTGCGATCGAGGAGCGAAAGCCGCGGTCTATGGCCTTGGCGCGGAAGTAGCCGACGTCGGGCCTCGCCGTGATGTCGTTGTCGACCATCGTGCGCAGCTCGCGGATCGCGGGCCCCGCCACGCCCTGCGCCGCAGGCGCGTCGGCCCGCGTCGTGAGCCGCATATCAGCCAGCCCCTCGGCCTCGAAGCCGGCCTTCGCGACCAGGCGGAACGCCTCGCCGCCGGCCTCGCGCGTGGCGATCCAGGCCATGCTGAGGCCGCCCAGCTCGACCGCGATGCGACAGGCCTCCTCCAGCACGCCCTGCCGGTCGCGGATGCGGACGATCGCCGCGTTGATCGCGGAGAGCATCACCTGGATGCGATTCAGGCGCGCGATTCTCCGCTCCTGCGCCTTGCGCTCGCTGATGTCGCGCACCACCACGAGCGAGGCCGATTCACCGCCCAGCTCGAACGGCGCCGCCCGGACCTCGACCTCGACGGGCGTGCCGTCGAGCCGCAGGTAGCGCTGCTCCATCGGCGCGGCCGGCACCCGCTCCTCGAGCGTGCGGCGCATGCGCTCGCGCACCACGGCGTGGAACGCCGGGTCGGTCAGCTCGAGCATCCTGCGGCCGAGCAGCTCCCGCGGCTCGGCGGCGCCGAACAGCTCGAGCGCCGCGGAATTGGCGAAGGCGATCGAGCCCTGCTGGTGCACGATCGTGGCGACCGGCGAGGTTTCGATCAGCCGGCGGTAGCGCTCCTCGGTCTGCGCCAGCGCCCGGTTGGCCTGCTCCAGCTCAGCGGTGCGGGCGCGCACGCGCTCCTCCAGCTCGTCGCGTGTCGCCGCAAGCTCCATGTGCAGGCGCTTGCGCTCCACCGCGTGACGCAGCGTGCGCGCGAGCAGCGCGGGCGCCGCATGGTCCTTGACGAGGTAGTCCTGCGCACCCTCGCGCAGGGCCGCAACCCCGAGCGCTTCGTCGGCTTGTCCCGTGAGCACCACGATCGGCACCAGCGGCGCGGCGCGGCGCAGCGCCGACACCGTCTCGAGGCCGCTGCTGTCGGGCAGATCGAGATCGGTCAGGATCACGTCGACCTGCGCGAGCGGAGCCGCGGCGAGCACCGCGGCGAGCCGTTCCTCCACCCGCGCCAGCCTGAGGTGCCGCGCGGCCGAGCCCGCGAGCGCGCGCCGTATCAGGCGGGCGTCGTCGGGGTTGTCCTCGAGCAGCAGCACCCGGATCAGCGTCTCCGGCACCTGCGCATCTGCGTTCATCGCGCGCCCATGCTAGCGCGAGATGCGCGTTTATCTCTTCCTCCGGCGGTGCGCTCAGGCGAGCGCGCGCTCCAGCACCCGGGCGACGTGCAGCGCGGCGCGGCTCGCGCCGTCGGCGATCTGCTGCCGGCAGCTGGTGCCGTCGGCGACGATCAGCGCCTCGGGCGGCGCGGCGCGCACGGCGGGCAGCAGGCCCGCCTCGGCCATCTTCATCGAAACCTCGTGGTGCTCGGCCTCGTAGCCGAACGCGCCCGCCATGCCGCAGCAGCTCGACTGGACGGTGGTGACCTCGAGGCCGGGGACGAGCGCGAGGGTCTGCTCGATGGCCGACATCGCGCCGAACGCCTTCTGGTGGCAGTGACCGTGCAGGAGTGCATCGCCAGAGAGGGGCTTGAGGCTAAGACTCAGGCGTCCGGCCCCGGCTTCCGCGGCGAGGAACTCCTCGAGCAGCAGCGCCTGTCGCGCCAGCGCCTCGCTTTCGGCCCCCGGGAGCAGGACCAGCAGCTCGTCGCGCAGCGTGTAGAGGCAGGCGGGCTCCAGGCCCAGCACCGGCACGCCGTGCGCGATCCAGGGCGCGAGCGCTGCGAGCACCCGGCGCGCCTCGCGGCGCGCCTCCTCGAGCAGCCCGTAGGCGAGAAAGGTCCGGCCGCAGCAGAGCGGCCGGCCCGCGCCGGCGGGCTCGGCGACGTGCACCCGGTAGCCTGCGGCCTCGAGCACCCGGATGGCCGCGCGCGCGTTCTCCGGCTCGAAGTGCCGGTTGAAGGTATCCACCAGCAGCACCACCTCGCGCTCGCCGCGCTTCGCCCAGGGACGGGCGACGAACCGGTCGCGCCGCCAGCGCGGCAGGCTGCGGCCGCGCGCGAGGCCCAGCGGCCCGCGCGCGAGGCTCTGAAGCAGGTTGGCGAGCGGCGCCAGACGCGAGGCGTGCGGCGCGTAGCGGGGCAAGTAAGCGACCAGCCGGTCGCGCAGGCGCAGCCCGGTGCGCGCCAAGTCCTGTGCGCGGAACTCGATCTTCATGCGCGCCATGTCCACGCCGGTGGGGCACTCGCGCCGGCAGCCCTTGCAGGAGACGCACAGCTCGAGCGCCTCCCGCACCGCCGCTTCGGGCGCGGCGCCAAGCTGGCCGGAGAGCGCCAGGCGCAGCGTATTGGCGCGGCCGCGCGTCGAGTGGATTTCGTCGCGCGTCACGCGGTACGACGGGCACATGGTCCCGGCGTCGAACTTGCGGCAGTGGCCGTTGTTGTTGCACATCTCCACCGCCTTGTCGAAGCCGCCCCACTCGGACCAGTCGAGCGCGGCGCGCGGCACGCGGGTCGCGTACCCCGGCGGGAAGCGGAACAGCCGCGCGTCGTCCATGCGCGGCGGATCGACGATCTTGCCCGGATTCATGAGGCCGCGCGGATCCAGCCATCCCTTTACCTCGGCAAGCGCGGCCGTGAGCCGGGGCCCGAAGAAGGGCGCGATCCACTCCGAGCGGACCAGGCCGTCGCCGTGCTCCCCGGAATAGGCGCCCTTGTACTCGCGCACCATGGCGCTCGCCTCCTCGGCGATGGCGCGCATCTTCTGCGCGCCGTCGCGCCGCATGTCGAGGATCGGGCGCACGTGCAGCGTGCCGACCGAGGCGTGCGCGTACCAGGTGCCGCGCGTGCCGTGCTTCTCGAAGACCTGCGTCAGGCGCTCCGTGTACTCGGCCAGATGCTCCAGCGGCACGGCGCAGTCCTCGATGAAGGACACGGGCTTGCCGTCGCCCTTCATCGACATCATGATGTTGAGGCCGGCCTTCCTCACCTCCCAGATGTCCCTTTGCAGGCGCACGTCGGTCACCTCGACCACGCTGCCCGGGAGTCCGAGGTCATCCAGGAGCTGGGCGAGCTCCCCGAGCTTGTGGTCCTGGCGGCCCTCGCCCGAGAACTCGACCAGCAGGATCGCGTCGGGTTCCCCCCGAATGACGCGCTCCACGGTCGAGCGGAACGCGGCGCTCTCGCGCGCCAGGCCGATCATGGTGCGGTCCACCAGCTCCACCGCCGAGGGACCGAGCTTGACGATGTGCCGCGTCAGGTCCATCGCGGTGTAGAAGCGCGGGAAGTGGCACACGCCGAGCGCGCGCGCTGCGGGCAGCGGCGCGAGCTTGAGCAGGATGCGCTCGAACCACGCGAGCGTGCCTTCGGATCCGACCAGCAGGTGCGCGCTGTTGGCGTGCGGCGCCCCGAGGTGGTCGAGGTTGTAGCCCGCGACCCGGCGCAGCAGCTTCGGCAAGCGCGCCTCGATCTCGGCCTTCTCGCGCTCGTAGAGCGCGCGCAGCCGGCGCGTGAGCTCGCTGTCGTCGTCCATCGGCCCGAAGCGCAAGCGCCGGCCCTCGCTCGTCACGGCGTCGATGGCGAGCACGTTGTGCACCATGTTGCCGTAGGCGATCGAGCGCGAGCCGCAGGAGTTGTTGCCGGCCATGCCGCCGAGCGTGGCCTGCGCGCTGGTGGAGACGTCCACCGGGAACCACAGCCCGTGCGGGCGCAGCCGCGCGTTCAGCGCATCGAGCACGACCCCCGGCTGCACCAGCGCCGTGCGCCCCGCGATGTCGAGCTCGAGCACGCGGTCGAGGTGCTTCGAATGGTCGATCACCAGGGCAGCGCCGACCGTCTGGCCGCACTGCGAGCTGCCCGCGCCGCGCGGCAGCACCGGCACGCCTGCCTCGGCCGCGACCGCGAGCGCGGCGCGCGCCGCCGCCTCGCTGCGCGGCAGCACGACGCCGAGCGGCTCGACCTGGTAGATCGAGGCGTCCGTCGCATAGCGCCCGCGCGAGGCGGGGTCGAACAGCACCTCGCCGTCCACCTCGCGGCGCAGGCGCGTGGCGAGCCCCGCTTCGCCCGCTTGCGCGCGCGCCACCTTCACCGCAAAGCTCGGCGCGCTCATGGCTCGAAGTAGAATACACCGCATCGAGGAGGCTTCATGCCGCGAACCGCCGGGCGCCATTTCCTGCAGATCCCCGGACCGACGAACGTTCCGGACCGGGTGTTGCGCGCGATCGATTTCCCGACCATGGACCACCGCGGGCCCGAGTTCGCGGCGCTCGGCCGCGGCGTGCTCGAGGGCATGAAGCGGATCCTGCGCACCTCGGGGGAGGTCGTGATCTACCCGGCTTCCGGCACCGGCGCCTGGGAGGCGGCGCTCGTCAACACGCTCTCGCCGGGGGACGCGGTGCTGATGGCCGAGACCGGGCACTTCGCGACGCTGTGGCAGAAGATGGCGGCGCGGCTTGGCCTTGCGCCCGAGTTCATCCCCGGGGACTGGAGGAGCGGGGCGGACCCCGAGGAGGTCGAGCGGCGGCTGCGCGCCGACGAGGCGCACCGCGTGAAGGCGGTCTGCGTGGTCCACAACGAGACCTCCACCGGCGTCACCTCGCGCATCCCTGAGGTGCGGCGCGCCATCGACGCGGCGCGCCATCCGGCGCTCCTCATGGTCGACACCATCTCATCGCTCGCCTCCATCGACTACCGGCACGACGACTGGGGCGTGGACGTCACGGTCGCCGGCTCGCAGAAGGGGCTGATGCTGCCGCCGGGGCTGTCCTTCAACGCGATCTCGGCGAACGCGCTCGCCGCGGCCAGGTCGGCGAAGCTGCCGCGCGCCTACTGGAACTGGGAGGAGATGATCGCCAACGGCAGGAACGGCTACTTCCCGTACACCCCGGCGACCAACCTGCTCTACGGCCTGCGCGAGGCGATCGCCATGCTGGAAGAGGAGGGCCTGGAGAACGTCTTCGCGCGGCATCGGCGCCACGCCGAGGCGACGCGGCGCGCGGTGCGCGCCTGGGGGCTGGAAGTGCTCGCGCGCAACCCGGCGGAGTACTCGAGCTCGCTCACCGCGGTGCTGCTGCCCGCCGGGCACGACGCCGACCGCGTGCGCCGGTTGATCCTCGAGCGCTTCGACATGTCGCTCGGCACGGGCCTCGGCAAGCTCGCGGGCAAGGTGTTCCGCATCGGGCACCTGGGCGATTTCAACGACCTCGCGCTCCTCGGCACGCTCGCCGGCGTCGAGCTCGGGCTGGAGCTCGCCGGGGTGCCGCTACGCCAGGAAGGCGTGCGCGCGGCGATGGGCTTTCTCGCCGAGTGCCACGCGAGCCCGGCGCGCGCCGCGGCCTGAGCCGAGGAACCGGCTTACTGCGTGCGCAGACGGGGGTCGAGCGCGTCGCGCAGCGAGTCGCCGAAGAGATTGAAGCCGAACACGGCGAGGCTGATCGCGAGGCCCGGGAAGATCGCCATCCAGGGAGCGCTCTCGGCGAACTCTACTGCCGCCCCGCGCAGCATCAGGCCCCAGGCGGCGATCGGCTCCTGGACGCCGAGGCCGAGGAACGAAAGCGATGCTTCGAGCAGGATCGCTTCACCGAGGAACGCGGTGGCCATGATGAGGATCGGCGCCATGACGTTGGGCAGCATATGGCGCAGGATGATGCGGCGGTTGCCGAATCCCGCAGCGCGCGCCGCGTCCACATAGGGCATCTCGCGGATCGAGAGGGCGCTCGAGCGCACCACGCGCGCGCAGCGCGGCACCATCGGCGTCGCGATGGCGAGGATCACGTTGCCGAGCCCGGTGCCGAGGATCGCCACCACTGCGAGCGCCAGGATGATGACCGGAAACGCGAAGAACACGTCCATGATGCGCTGCACGATGAGATCCACGCGCCCGCCGAAGTACGCGCTCGCGACCCCGATCACGGAGCCGAACACGGCGCCGATCGCCGAGGCTCCCAGGCCGACCATCAGCGCGGTGCGCGATCCGTACACCATCCGGGAAAGCACGTCGCGGCCGAAGGCGTCGGTGCCGAGCCAGTGATCGGCGGAGGGCGCGGCCAGCATGGCCGCGAAGTCCACGCCCAGCGGGTCGTAGGGCGCGATCAGAGTCGCCGTGACGGCCACCAGCAGCATCAGCACGACGATGGCCGCCCCGGCCGCGCCCAGCGGCCGGCGGCGGGTGAAGTCGCTGACGGTGGCCGTCCACGCGCGGCCGGGCGCGGCCTCGACCAGG
>Ga0209399_10000721_pt1 | contig 18907 bp, 20 predicted proteins | sample OV2TP3_FD_184130 | JGI IMG/M metagenome (GOLD analysis project Ga0209399, IMG submission 184130) | Hot spring microbial communities from Beatty, Nevada to study Microbial Dark Matter (Phase II) - OV2 TP3 (SPAdes) (version 3) | ecosystem: Environmental > Aquatic > Thermal springs > Hot (42-90C) ... | reverse complement strand
CCAGGAGGATCCGAAACGCCTGCACCTGAAAGTGCTTCGGCAGCAACGCGGCCAGCAACTCGTCTTCGTCGGGTTCGTACAGGTAGCTGCCGCCCATCGGACCGGCCGTCTCGCCCGTCTCAGTCAGCGCCTCGATGGGGAACAGTTGCTCGACGATGACGCGCTGCTGGATCGCCGATTTGAACTCGTTGTAGATGACGTACAGCCCGTCGAACGTGCCCTTGACGAACTGCTCGGTCAGATCCTGGCCGATATCCAACCCATGCTCGTAGGTCAGCCGGTCGAACACCCCCGTCCATTGCTGGCGGATCGGCCAATGACGGCGCCGAAAAAATTCGCGCCCTTTCCGGCCGACCAGGCTGAGCGTGACCGTCCGTCCACGCGCCTCCGTGCCGCGGATGGACTCCACCGCTTTCCGGATGATATTGGCATTGAACGCTCCGCACAATCCGCGGTCGCTCGTGACCACGAGGACTTCGAGCAGTCGGCCGTCGCGCTTCTGCAGCAACGGATGGGACGCCCGGTTGACGCGGCGGCTGAGATTGGCGAGCACCCCGCGCATCTTGTGCGCGTATGGCCGGGCAGCGAGGATGCGGTCCTGCGCCCGCTTCAGCTTGGCCGCGGCCACCATCTTCATGGCCTTGGTGATCTTCTGGGTGTTCTTGACGGCGCCGATCTTGCGCCGCAACGTCTGCAGGCTCGGCATAGTCTAGAAGAATTTGGTGATTGATCGGCAGTTCTTACCGGGCTCCGTACCCCATCTTTTGCTTGAAGGCGGTGATGATCTGCTTCAGCCGGCTCGAGAAGGCGTCATCGATCTTGGGCTTAGCGGCCAGTTCCTTCTTGATCTCGGGGTGATGCTCGCTGACGTAGCGGATCAGCTCCTCTTCGAACATGCGGATCTTGTCCACCGGCACGTCGTCCACGAAGCCGTTCACGCCGGCATAGATGGAGAGCACCTGATCGGCCACCGGCATGGGCTTGTACTGCCCCTGCTTCAGCAGTTCGACCATGCGGGCTCCTCGGGCCAACTGCGCCTGTGTCGTCTTGTCCAGCTCGCTGCCGAACTGGGCGAACGCGGCCATCTCCCGGTATTGCGCGAGGTCCAGACGGAGGGTGCCAGCCACCTGCTTCATGGTCTTGATCTGTGCGGCCCCGCCCACCCGGGAGACCGAGAGTCCCACGTTGATGGCCGGCCGGATGCCGGAATAGAACAGGTCGCTGGCCAGATAGATCTGCCCGTCCGTGATGGAGATGACGTTGGTCGGGATGTAGGCCGCCACGTCTCCCGCCTGCGTCTCGATGATGGGCAAGGCGGTGAGGCTGCCGCCGCCTTTTTGATCGCTGAGCTTAGCCGCCCGCTCCAGCAGGCGTGAGTGCAGATAGAACACATCGCCCGGGTACGCCTCGCGGCCCGGGGGACGCCGCAGCAGCAAGGACAACTGCCGATAGGCCGTCGCATGCTTCGACAGGTCATCGTACACGATCAGGGCGTGCTTGCCGTTGTCGCGAAAGTATTCGCCCATGGCGACGCCGGCGTAGGGCGCCATGTACTGCATCGACGCTGCGTCGCTCGCCGTGGCGGACACCACGATGCTGTAGTCCATCGCGCCGTATTCTTCGAGCGTCTTGACCACCCGCGCGACCGTCGAGCGCTTTTGCCCGATGGCCACGTAGATGCAGAAGACATTTTGCCCTTTCTGGTTGATGATGGTGTCCACGGCGATCGCGGTCTTCCCGGTCTGCCGGTCGCCGATGATCAGTTCCCGCTGCCCGCGCCCGATCGGGATCATGGCGTCGATGGCCTTGAGGCCGGTTTGCAGCGGCTCCCGGACCGACTGGCGATCCACCACGCCGGGAGCCCGTAGTTCGATCCGACGGGTTGCTGAAGCCTTGATGGGCCCCTTTCCGTCCAACGGCAGGCCGATCGCGTTCACCACGCGGCCGACCAGCGCCTCGCCGACGGGGACCTCGGCGATGCGTCCCGTGCGCTTGACCGGATCCCCTTCCCTAAGGCCGGTGTCGCTTCCGAGCAAAACGGCGCCGATGCTGTCTTCCTCAAGGTTGAGCGCGATGCCGTAGAGGTTCCCCGGAAACTCCAGCAGCTCTCCGGCCATCGCGCCATCCAGTCCGTAAATCTTGGCGATGCTGTCGCCCACCTGGATGACGGACCCCATCTCTTTCACTTCGACCTGCTTGTCGAAGTCTTTGATCTTCTCCTTGATGATGGCGCTGATCTCTTCGGCCTTGATCTGCATTCAGGACTCCTTGGTCAAAAGGGCTTGCATCGCCGTGAGCCGGCTCCGTACGGTGCTATCGAAGACGGTGCTGCCGATCCGCACCTGCAGCCCGGACAGCAGGGCCGCATCGGTCTCAAACGAGACGAGCACGTCGTGCCGGAGCAACTCGCGCAGGCGGCTCCTCAATTCCCGCTGTTCCGCGCTGCTCAATGGTTTGGCGGTGGCGACCTCTACGCGGCGGCTGCCTTTGGCTTCGTCCGCCAGCGCCGCAAAGGCCGCGGCGATCTGCGGGAGCAGGCTGATGCGGTTTTTCCTCACCAGCTGGGCCAACAGACCGGTCACGGCGCGAGGGGCTCCAAGCCGGCCCACGAGCGTGGACAAGATCGCCAACTTGTCCTCCTCGCTGAACGCCGGAGAGGCGAGCACATGTCTGAGATGGGTTGACTGCGATAAGGCTTCGCCCAGGCTGGTCAATCCGGTGAGTGCTGGATCGATACTCGGAGGATCGACGGTTTCAAACAAGGCTTTGGCGTAACGACGAGCCACAGAGCTTTGGATCACGTTCAGAACCTGACTTTGGATTGCGGGATATTGACCGTGCGGGCGGGCACGAGTAAAAGCGGGGTGACCCTAGCATGGCGTCCAGGGGAAGTCAAGCCGGCTTGGCGCGCGGATGGCTCGTTTCCTCAATGAGCGCGCTGGATGATTCCACCGCCCAGGACGACCTCGTCCCGATAAAACACCGCTGATTGTCCCGGTGTGACGGCCCGCTGCGGCGTGAGAAAATGGACTCTCACTCCTCCGTCACCCTCGTCTGTCACACGAGCCGGAACAGCAGCGGAGGCATACCGGATCTTGACCAGCGCCGGACCGCCATCGGCGATGGCCTCGGCGTCGAACACGTTGAGGTCCGAAACCAGGCAGGACGAACTGAACAACTCTTCGTCCGTCGCCAGAACCACCGTGTTGGTCTGCGGCACGACCCGCTGCACGTACAACCGCTGACCGGCCGACACTCCCAGTCCCTTGCGCTGGCCCGGAGTGTAGAACGCGATCCCCTCGTGCGCACCGAGCACATTCCCGGCCGTGTCTGTGAACTGACCGGGATGCCGTGCCTGCGGCACCTCTGTTTGCAAGAAGGTCCGGTAGTCGCCCTGGGTGACAAAACAGATTTCCTGGCTTTCCTTCAGCTCGTCCACCGGCAGGCCCAGTGCTTCAGCCCGATGCCAGACCTCCGTTTTTTGCAGCGAGCCGAGCGGGAACATGAGCTGATTGAGCCAGCGTGGCTGCAGGCGATAGAGGAAGTAGCTTTGATCCTTTCGCAAGTCTGCCGCCCGGGCCAGTCGAAACTGGCCGTTGTCCGCTCGCCGGATCCGGACGTAGTGGCCGGTGGCGACGTAGTCGGCGCCTCTTTCCTGGGCAAGCTGATACAGCAGACGGAGCTTCACCCGCTCGTTGCACCGCACGCATGGATTGGGAGTGGTGCCGCTCAAGTATCCGGAAATGAAGTCGTCGACGACCGCGGCCCGAAAAGTCTCCCGGGTATCGATCAGCTCGTGCGAAAATCCCAGGAGTTTGGCGACGTGTCTCGCCAGGCCGACCTTGCAGCAACCCCGTTCCTGCCAGCGCTTCGAGACGACGATGGTCTCGTCCTCATGCTCCCAGACCTGGAGCGTGACGCCTCTGACGTCGAATCCCTGTTCGACCAGCAGGGCTGCCGCGACGGAGCTGTCCACCCCGCCGCTCATGCCGAGGATGACCGTCGGTCTGCTCATGATGGAATATCCTGTCGCATCCTACTACGGAGAGCCGTAAGATCGTGCACCTTCTCCAAGCCCTGTGATTCGGGCTCGGGCCGTCCCTTGGCCCCCATGTCGGACATGCCGTGGAAGTGGACGCCGTCTTCGATCGAGAACGACGGAGTCCTGACATCGCCGATGAGGACGGCAGGCTTCAGGAGCTGGACCCGCTCGCTCGCCGAGACCGTGCCGTAGATCTTTCCGCCGCTGATCAGCGTGCCGGTGGAGATGATGCCCTTGATCACGCCGTGCTCGGCCACGATCAGCGTGCCGTTAGTGTGGACCTCCCCCTCGAGGCGTCCGTCGATCCGGGCTGTCCCCTCGAAGTTCACGACGCCCTTAAACTCCACGTTCCTTCCGAGGAAGGTGAACGTTTCTCCATCTTCCAGGATATTTTTCTTCTTCGCGGTGAACCCCCACATAGCTCCCTCCTCCGGGATCGTAGGTTCATGCTCGCTTGACGCTGCTGCCAGGGGACCCCACTGCTCGCATGATGGACTCTCGTGGCAACTCCCGCACCTCCGCCAAAGCCATCTCACAGGTGCCGTTAAACAGGACTCCCTCTTCTATAGAGAGCTTCGGTGCCTTCACCGACCCGTTGAGCTCGGCTGGAGACTCCAGCTTGACCCCGTCCTTCGCGATGATGTCTCCTGTAATCTTCCCTCTGCTGATCACCGTGCCCGCGCTGACCTTGGCCGTAATGACGGCGTCTTCGCCCACCAGCAAGATGCCATCGGTGTGGATCTCGCCATCCAGATGACCGTCGATACGAACCGTGCCGTCATAGGTGATGGTTCCTTTAAACTCGACACCCTTCCCCACAAAGGCAATGACGTTTTCCATGCCGGCGTCAGGAGTCTGCGGCGACTGGTCGCTCCCCTGCCTGTTGTCACCTGTGCTGGCGTTCTTGCTCGCAAGGTTCTCTTTTTTCCACATTGGTCCCTCCTCCTGTGAAAAGTCCCGATAACGGCCTCTGCGCTGTTGGTTCCGCCGCCCGAAAACCGCACTGCGACGCGGGAGTAGAAAGCGAGAAGGATAAAGGATTACCGGGGACTACGCAAGGAAGATCAATCAAGGAGAAGCTCTAAGAGGTGATCCAGGTCGCTAGGTCTGTCATAGTGGATGACCAGGCGACCGCCTTTCCCACTTTTGTGGAGAGAGACGCGCGTGCCCAGCCGTTTTTGGAGGCGTTGCTCAAGATCAGAAAAGCTTGTATCTCTTTGAATTTTCTTTGTTTTTCTTTTCTGAAGGCCCTCGGCTGCTAGTTTTTCTGCCTGCCTGACGGACAATTGGCTTTCGACGATCTGCCTGGCGAGCCGCAGTTGTTTCTCTACACGATCCACCCCAAGAATGACCTTGGCATGACCGGTGGTCAATGCGCCAGACTCGACTAAGTCCTGGATTTTTCTAGGTAAATTTAGCAATCGAGCGATGTTGGCGATCGAGGAGCGATCCTTGCCGATCCGTCGAGCGATGGTGTCCTGGGTAAAGCCGAAGTCGGCGGTGAGGCGGTGGTAGGCTCGAGCCGCCTCCATGGGATTGAGATCCTTCCGCTGCAGGTTCTCCACCAGCGCCAGCTCCATCGTCTGCTCGTCACTGGAGTTTCGTACGATGGCCGGGATTGTGGACAGCCCCGCCATCTTTGCGGCCCGGAGCCGTCGCTCTCCCACGATCAGCTCGAATCGGCCATCACCCTTCTGGCGGACCAGGACCGGCTGGAGCAACCCGTTTTGCTTGACGGATTCGGCCAACTGGGCCAGCTCCGATTCCGGAAACTGCTGTCTCGGCTGGAAGGGGTTCGGGAGGATCTGCTCCACAGGCAGCTCCTGCACCTCACGGCTTCCTAGGGGCTTTGGCACCCCTGCCGGCAATAAGGCCTCCAGACCTCTACCCAGTGCTTTTTTCTCCATGGTTGAGAAACTCCTTTGCAAGTTCGAGATAGGCTTGAGCGCCCGCCGACGCAGCGTTGTACAGCATAACCGGGCGCCCGTAACTTGGGGCTTCTGCTAGCGTCACGTTTCGGGGAATGATTGTGCGATACACCTTCTCCTTGAAGTGCCCGCGAATCTCGTCGGCGACCTGACGCGACAAGCTGTTTCGTGAGTCGTACATGGTGAGCAGGATCCCCTCCAGCTCCAGACTCGGATTCAGCGCGCTTTGGACGCGCTCTACATTGGCCAGCAAGCGCCCCAGCCCTTCCATCGCATAGTATTCACACTGGACCGGCACGAGCACCGAGGAAGCGGCTACCAACGCGTTGATCGTCAGCAATCCCAGAGCCGGCGGGCAGTCCAAGAGGATGACCTCGTACCGGTCCTGGAGAGGGGCCAGCGTGGTTTTCAAGGTGTGTTCACGGTTCGGCATCGAGACCAATTCGATCTCGGCCCCTACCAGCTCCGCATTCGCAGGGAGGAGCGAGAGGCGCGGAACCCCGGTGGGCACGATGACCTCTTCGACCTTCGTCGCATCGCTCAGGCAGTCATATACGGAGCGCCTCAGACTGTGAGGAGCCACTCCAAGGCCGCTGGTGGCGTTTGACTGCGGATCCATATCCACCAGCAGCACCGTGGGGCCTGAGAGAGCCACCGCAGCCGCTAGATTTACGGAGGTGGTGGTTTTGCCCACCCCTCCCTTCTGATTGGCGACGGCTACGAGTTTCCGCAAGCGGACCCTCTTCATGGACGGTGTTCCACGTGGAACACCGGTGAGTCAGGCATGCCCAAGAACGGTCAGGACTCGAGTGCCGTAGCGCTGGGGCAACGAATACCGGCATTCTTTCAGCAGGGTGAATCCAAACTGCTCCACCGGCAGATCCAGTGGCCTGCTCCGATAGAGAACGACCTGCCCTTGGGCGGTCAAGAGCGGTTCGATAAACGGGAGCAGGGCTTCCTGGCGCACCGCCCGGGTGACGACATAATCGAAATGGCTCTGGTAATCGGGTTCACCTGCAAGGTCCTGGATTCGTGCCGAGAGCACCACGGTGTTCTTCAGTTGAAGCGTGCCGATGACATGGCGGAGGAAGGCGGTCTTCTTGAGATTCGGCTCGAGGAGCACCACGTCCAATTGAGGATGGACGATTTTCAGGGGGAGACCCGGAAAGCCGGCCCCCGATCCGACGTCCAGGAGCGAGCGTCGCGTGCTGAGGTCCAGAACGGGGCTGCACGCCAGGGAATCAAGGAAATGCTTGATCGCGATGTCCCGCTCCTTGGTGATAGCCGTTATATTGATCTTTTTGCTCCAGACTCGCAATTCCCTCACATACATGCGGAGTTCAGACCGGATCCGGTCGTCGAGCGTATACCCATACTCGGAGGCGGCTTCCGCAAGGACCTTGAGCAGCTCCTCAGGGTGTTCCACGTGGAACATCTACGATAAACGTGCGGAGGCGTCAAGGGGTATTTGCGACTGCGGAGAGAACGCTTCAGGCGACGGCTGAGGCTTGATTCTGGCGACGGTCGCGCTCCAACGCCACCAGCAGGAGCGAAATCGCGGCGGGAGTCACTCCGGAGATACGAGAGGCTTGGCCGATCGAGGCCGGTCTGACGCGCTTGAGCTTTTCGGCCACTTCCCGCGAGAACCCGATCACGCGATCATAGTTGAAGTCCTCGGGAATCTGGCGCTGCTCCAGACGCTTGAAGCGGGTTACTTGTTGCAGCTGTCGTTTGATATATCCTTCATATTTCACTGTAATTTCAATAGCTTCTAGAATATCAAGCCCGCCGGGACTGCTCTCGCCCACCAATCCCAGCAGTGTCGTGTACGAGACGTCTGGGCGCTTCAACAGTTGGGCCAGGCTCAGGTCCGCCGTGATATTGTCCAGCCCTGCCTCGGTCAACTTTCGTTTCAATTCGGCAGTCCACGGCAGACGCCTCTGTCTCAGCCGTTCGACCTCGCGAGAAACTTTCTCCCGCTTTGCGGCGAGCTTGGCATAGACCGGCGCCGGAATCAGTCCCAGCCGATGTCCGTGATCCATCAGTCTGAGATCGGCATTGTCCTGCCGGAGCAAGAGTCGGTACTCCGCGCGGGACGTGAACATCCGGTACGGTTCGCGGGCATCCTTTGTGATGAGATCGTCAATCAGCACGCCGATATAGGCCTGGGACCGATCCAGAATGAGCGGCGGCTCGCCACGCAGCTTGAGGACCGCGTTGATCCCCGCCATGATCCCCTGGGCGGCGGCCTCTTCATATCCCGACGTGCCGTTGATCTGCCCGGCATGGTACAGGCCTGACACCAATTTTGTCTCCAGCGTAGGGTGGAGCTGGCGCGGCGGAAAATAGTCGTATTCCACCGCGTACCCCGGCTTGAGCATTGTGGCGTGCTCCAATCCCGGAATGGTCTTCAGGATGGCGGCCTGCACGTCGACCGGCAGGCTCGTCGAGATGCCGTTCGGATAATATTCATGCGTGTCCAGACCCTCGGGCTCGATGAAGACTTGATGCCGGGGCTTGTCCGAGAACCGCACCACCTTGTCTTCGATCGACGGACAGTACCGCGGTCCCACCGACTCGATGATGCCGCTGTACAAGGGGGACCTGTCCAGGTTCTCCCGGATGATGCGGTGGGTCTCCTGGTTTGTGTAGGTGAGATGGCACGTCACCAGTGGGTTGGTGATGCGGTCCGTTTGGTACGAAAACGGCGTAGGAGGATCGTCGCCGCGTTGAACAGCCATCACGGAAAAGTCGATGGTGTCACGGTCCAGGCGTGGTGGGGTGCCGGTCTTGAGCCGCCCGAGCTCGAAGCCCAGGTCACGCATGCAGTCCGAGAGGTGCTCGGCGGGGGCTTCGCCGGCTCGGCCCGCCGGAAAATGGTTGAGCCCGATATGTATAAGACCTTTAAGGAAAGTACCCGAAGTCAGGATGACCGCCTTGGCCTCGACCACCAGGCCTGAGTCCGTCACGAGCCCGACGATCGCTCCCTCTCGGGTAAGGAGGCGATCCACCGTGCCACGCCCGATCTCCAACCTGTCCTGAGCGCGTAGCGTCTCCTGCATCTTCTGGCGGTACAGCTTCTTGTCGCATTGGACCCTGAGGGCCCGGACGGCCGGTCCTTTGCTGGTGTTGATCATCCGAAACTGGATGCCGGCGCGATCGGTGTTGCGGCCCATTTCCCCGCCGAGCGCGTCGATTTCTTTGACGAGATGCCCCTTGGCGATCCCGCCGACAGCCGGATTGCACGACATCTGGGCAATCTTGTCCTCTTCCATCGTCAGCAGCAAAGTCCGGGACCCCATGCGAGCGGCGGCCAGGGCCGCTTCGCACCCGGCGTGTCCGCCTCCGACCACGACGATGTCGTATTCAAGAGCCATGAAAAGTCCTCGGCTATGGGCTATAGGCGATAGGCTATAGGTTCGATGAGAGTTTCCTGCCCATAGCCCATCGCCTATTGCCTAGTGCCCTTCACTTCCCGATACAGAAGTCCCGAAAGATGCGGTCGAGAATATCGTCGGTGGTGACCGCCCCGGTGATCTCACCGAGCGCGTCGATGGCCGCGCGCAGGTCCATCGCGACGAATTCACCGGACAGGCCGCCTTGCACCGACTCGACCGCAGCGGCCAGAGCCTCCCGGGCTTTGGTCAGGTTGTTCCGGTGGCGCAACCGCGTGATGACGGCCGCTTCGCCCGGCTCGAAATCCGCCCGCAGCATCATCGTGCGAATGGCATCACGCAGATCGTCCAGGCCGGTCTCGGTCCGGACCGAGATCCACACCGCGCGGCTGGGCGGCTGTCCGGGCTCCCGCGTCACCAGTCGCTCGAGTTCGGACGGGTCGATCTGAGAGGGGAGGTCGGTCTTGTTCACCACCACCAGCCGTTTTTTGTCCGCATGGTGGCTCAGCAGTGTGCGGTCCTCCGCGGTCAGGGGGACCGATCCGTCGAGCACCAGCACGAGAAGTTCGGCTTGCTCCATCGCCATGCGACTCCGTCGGACCCCTTCATGTTCCACCGGATCGTCGGTGTCCCGGAGCCCCGCGGTATCCACCAGACGGACGGGAATCCCGCGGATGTTCAACACCTCTTCCAACACATCCCGGGTTGTTCCGGGGATCGGAGTGACGATAGCCCGATCGGTCTGCAGCAAGGCGTTCAGCAGGCTGGATTTGCCCACGTTGGGGCGTCCGATGATCGCCGCCATCACGCCCTCGCGCAGGATCCGGCCCTCCTCGCCGGTTTCGGTCAGGCGGGTGACGGCCGCGATCGCGTTGGTGAGCCCGGCGAGGAGCGCCTGCGGCTGGATGAACGTGATGTCCTCTTCCGTAAAATCAATCGCCGCCTCGATGTGGGCCAGCAGCCCTATCAGCATCTCGCGGATGCCGTCGATCTCTCTGGACAGTGTCCCGCGGAGCTGTTCCTGCGCGAGCCGCAGACTGCCGGAGGTTTTAGCCCGAATGGTGTCCAGAACCGCTTCGGCCTGGGTAAGGTCCAGGCGACCGTTCAGGAACGCTCGCTTGGTGAACTCACCCGGCTCCGCGAGCCGCGCCCCGGCGTGGATCGCTGCTTCGCAGATGGTGTGCAGGATGAAGGGACCGCCGTGGCACTGGATCTCCACCACGTCCTCGGCTGTGTAGGAATGCGGCGCCCGCATGACCAGGACGAGGGCCTCATCAACGGGCCTCCTGGGGTCCCTCTCCAGCACATCGGCGTGCTGGACCCGATGGCTTTTGACCGCAGCAAGGGCACGGCCGGATCGGAGCCGGACGAAGGTGGAGGCGACCTCGATGGCCTTCTCGCCGCTGATGCGGACGATGCCGATGCCCCCCTCGCCGACCGGTGTGGCGATGGCGCAGATGGTATCGTGCAGGCTCCCGTTCATCGCTTATTTCCTCGGCTCGGCTCTCGAGTTCATCCTTCGATCGGGCTGTCCGCCTCGGTCTTTTCGGCCACCTTCTTTCGCTTCCCGGTCGATTTCTGCCCGTCGCCCATTTCCTCGGTGATCGCCTCGGCGCCGGGCGAGACGGCAGACTTGCTCATGAAATACCGGTCGGTGATGAATTGCTGCGCGATGGTCAGCACGTTGTTGGTGAGCCAATAGAGGACCAGTCCGGCGGGAAACGTCAAGAACAGCACCGTCAGAAAGGCCGGGAGCAACAACATGACCTTGGCCTGCGTGGGATCCATCGTCGTCGGCATGATCTTCTGCTGGATCACCATGGACACCCCCATGATCACCGGTAACACGTAGTAGGGGTCCTGGACCGAGAGGTCCCTGATCCAGAGCACAAAGGGGGCCTGCCGCAGGTCAATCGTCATGTACAAGATGTTGAAGAGCGCCACGAACACCGGCATCTGGAGCAGCATCGGCAGGCAGCCGCCCACGGGATTCACTTTATGGTCACGATAGAGCTTGATCAGCTCCCGGTTCAGCCGCTCCCGGTCGTCCTTGTATTTCGTCTGCAAGGCCAGCACCTTCGGTTGAACCTGCTGCATGTCCTTCATGGACTTGTAGCTCTTGTACTGGAGCGGCACGAACAATAATTTGATGCCGACCGTCAAGAGGATAATGGCCAGGCCGTAGTTGTGCGTGAAGTCGTACAGGAACCGGAGAACGTAAAAGAGGGGCTTGGCAACGGCTTTGACGATTCCCCAGCTTCCGTAGATGAACCAGCCGAAATCGATGGTGTCTTCCAGGCCGAGGCCGAGCGCTTTCAGCGTGTCGTATTTCTTGGGGCCGGCGTAGAGCCGGACGGAAGCGGAGGCGGTCCCCGAGATGCTGGCCGCGGCGGGCTGTGAGGCTTGCGCTGGCTGAACCGGGTGTGTCGTTTGATCCGATCCCCCAACTCGCACCCCAGCCGAGACCAGCTTGTCTCCCTCTTTCCGGACGATCGCGGCAGCCGGCTTGCCCGGAATCAGGACGCTCAGAAAATATTTGTCCTGGAGCGCGACCCACCGGACTCCTCCCTTGTGCTCCAGTTCGGTCTCCGGCATGTCTTTCTCAAGCTTGTCCTCCACCATGACGGCGGGACCGATCAGGCCGATAAAGCCTTCACCCCATTCCACGATCCCGAAGTTCGTCCCCAGCACCACATCGAATCCGTTCGACAGGCCCTCGGCGGAGACCGATACGTCCACCAGATAGCTATCGAAGTGGAAGGTGAGCCGCTTTTCCACGCGGATCTCGGAATGAGGGACCCGGTAGGTGAAAGTCAGATGTCCGGTCGGAGCCGAGGCGTCGAGCGTGGAAAAGTCGCGCTCGACCCGGTAGAGCCCCTCAGCGAGTTGCTTGCTGATGGCGGGATCGCCCGTCTGGATCGAGAGCGGTCCTATGAACTTGCCCCCGGGGTGAACGAGCTGAACGGGCCGGGGATGCTCAAGGTCCGGAGCCAAATACTGAGTCAGCTCCCAACTCGTCACCACCCCGCCACGATTCGTGAACACGGCTCGCAACAGCGGCGTCACCACCTCCTCGTTCTGCTCCGTAGAGCCTGCGGGTCTTGTCTCTTCAGCCTTGGATACGGCCCGGGGTCGCTCTTCCGCCGCCGGGGGGACGGCCGAGGGCGATGGCTTGGCTGTTCCGGACGGGGCAGTGGCGGAACCAGAGGATGCCGGCTCCGGTGCAGATTGCTCCGGCTCGCTCGGGACGGGAACGATCCCCATCTGTTTCAGCAGATAGTCGTAGCCGATGATGATGGCCAGAGACAGGATTAAGAAGAGAACGACCCGTTTCTCCATCAGGCTCGAGGCCCCTGCGTACTGGAGTTGGCGGTCATCTTGTGCTCAAAAGCGATCCAGTTGAAAGGTTCGAGAGCTCCGGGATTGCGCTGAGCGAATACCCTGGCGGCGATTATTGTACCGGGTCAAATCCACCGGGATGGAATGGGTGACATTTGAGCAGCCGCCGGACAGCCAAGGCCACTCCTAACGGCACCCCGTGTCGTCGGATCGCCTCCCGGGCATAGCGGGAACAGGTAGGCTCAAACCGGCACGCAGGGGGGAGCAGCGGCGAGATCCATCGCTGGTACAGCGCGATCAGGCTGAGGCAGACGTGTCGCATAGTCGATCGGGATCCGAAATCAATAATCCTTCGTGCCGGAGGGCCGTAATCCAGGCCTCCCGGAGGACAGGGTGCCGAGCGGAAAGCGCGTCGCGCCTGGGAAACACCAAAAATTCCCGGCCGGTCACGAGCTGCCGCCGTGTATGCCGGGCCAGCTCTCTGAAGATCCGCTTCGCTCGATTTCTGCACACCGCGCTGCCGATTCGCCTGCTGACCACTATTCCGACGCCGGTCCGCGGGAGCGGTGAGACGCACGACACGAGGTTGAACAGCGGGGTCTGAAAGCGGCGGCCTTTTTTCTTGATGGGTTCGATTTCAGCGCGGCGGTGCAGAAAGACCAACGGATCAGGTGCGCAGACCATTCCCTAATGTCAGACAGTGAGCCGAGCCCGTCCTTTGGCTCTTCGGCGTGCCAAGACTTTTCGCCCGTTCTTGGTGCTCATCCGCTTGCGGAACCCATGGTCTCTTTTGCGTTTCAAGTTCGATGGTTGCCTGAAGGTGAATGACATGGAAGCTCCTTGTCAGCGCATCACGGAAATGCTGCATTATATGGGTGCTCCTGCACAGAGTCAATTGTGCGGCATGGAGCTTCGTCGGCACGTCCCGATGGGTTGGCGAGAATGGGACACTTGAGCGTCAGCGCGCTGTAGACGAGCCAAGGAGGGGTGGGGCGGTTTTGCAGGGGACATGGCCATTCCGCCACAGTGCTCGTCTTGAGGAGCATGAGGCGATCCTCCCAGGCGCAGGGATTCTCTAAAGAAATGCTCCGCTCAAACTCCGGTACTTTTGGCACCGGGCTTGCTGATCCCAGGAGCCATTTTCATTCCGCCTCGACTGAGGCGAGCTGCTAAGGAAAGGAGGTGAGAGATACATGGCAAAGGTGCTCATGGCGGTGATGGCTTTGGTTGTAGGGCTGGCATTCGGCTCGGCGACCTACGTCCTGGCCGACGAGAAGGCAGCGGCTCCGGCTCCGGCAGCGACCGCTCCGGCCGAGAAGAAAGAGGCCCCGAAGAAGGAAGAGAAGAAGGCCGAGAAAAAGGAGTCCAAGAAGAAAGCCGAGAAAAAGTAATCCGGCTTCGCGCTGATCAGGGCCCTTCGATCGAGGTATCTGATCGAAGGGCCACCGGTCTGTCTCATACCATCCAACAGGCTGACCAGGAGGATTTGTTCTATGATGCGTGTACTGACCTTGGCACTAGCGTGGGCGCTCGCGCTGACCGGCTGCGCCCAGCCGCCCACTGACAAGCTCGCCGCCTCGGAAAAGGCGGTCAACGAAGCCCGAAGCGCCGGTGCGCCGAACTATATGGCCGAAGATTTTGCTAAACTTGAGGGCATGTTAACCAACGCGAAGAACGAGATCGCGGCTCAGGACTCCAAATTTGCGCCGATGCGGGACTATGGAAAGGCGGAGCAACTGCTGACGTCCGCGCAGGCAGACGCCGGGCGGGTCGCCGCCGAAGCCAACAAGAAGAAGGAGGAGGCGAAGGCCGCAGCTCTGCAGGCGCAGCAGGCTGCCCAGGAGGCGGTGAAGACCGCCCAGGCGTCGGTGGCCAAAGCGCCTGCTGGTAAGGAGCGTGCGGCGCTGGAGGCGATCAAGGCCGACACCCAGACGCTGGCCAACTCGCTGAACGACGTGCAAGGGGCAATCGACGCGGGCGACTATCTCGCCGCTCAGGCGAAGGCCAAAGCGATTCAGGAGAAAGGCCACGCGATTGCCTCGGAAGTCCAGAGGGCGTTGGCGAAGGTGGGAACCGCCAAGAAGGGGAAGGTCGCAAAGAAGTAAGATGGCCCGGGCTCTCCCGACCAGATCAGTCCTTACGCGCTGCGCGATCGCCGCCAGCTTAATCACAGTGGCACTCAGCCTGCCGGGCTGCGTCCAGCAGGCTCCTCCGGAGCTGCTCCAGGCGGTCGAAAATCTGGACCGTCACCTCCTGTCGGTCCAAGGAGCGGAGTTCGCTCCAGAGGAGTATGCGCGGTTCATCGAGCGTTGGGTGGCGGTCAAGGCTCGACTGCAGTCCGAGGACGACGTCATCCGCTGGCCGTGGGAAGCCAACGGGCTCGTCGCCGATCTACTCAAGGTCGAGGAAGAGGGGCGACAGGCTGCGCTGGTGGCTGCGGAGCGAAGGGAAGCGGAACGTCTGCAGACCTTGGCATGGCTCACTGCGGTCGAGCGTCGCCTGCGGACGCTCGGCAGCCGGGTCGAAGAGATGGGGAGCCGGTTGATCCTGGGGGAGAAGCTGATCGAGACGGAGCTCTTGGTCAAGCAGGGGCGCTCCTTCTTCGAGCAGGGACGCTTTTCCCGGTCCGGTCCGGTGCTCGACGAGGCAGCCCGGTTGCTGGATGACCAGATCGCTCTCCTCAACGCGGAGCTCGGCCGCTATGCCGATGAACGGATGGTGGACACATGGCGTCGCAAGGTCCGCCAGACAGTGGCGTGGTCCAAACGGCATCAGGCGCCGGCCATCGTGGTCAGCAAAGCCGATCGCAGCTTGACCTTGTACCACAATGGAGGGGTCGTGGCCTCGTACCCGGTGCAGCTCGGCTACAACGGGATATTGGAAAAGCGGTATCAGGGGGATGGGGCCACTCCGGAAGGACAGTACCGGGTCCTCAAGAAGCGGGACCGGCGTCAGACCCAGTTTTATCGTGCCTTGCTCCTCGACTATCCCAATGCCGAGGATCGGCAACGATTCCGGCTGGCCCGCAATGCTGGTATCATCCCGGTCGGTGCGACGATCGGAGGGCAAATCGAAATTCATGGGCTGGACCACAGGGCTGTGAGCCAGACCTTGGGGTGCATCATGCTGGAGAATCGATGGATCGACGTGCTGTTCGACTCGGTGGATGTCGGCACGCCGGTGACGATCGTGGGAGCCGTGAAACGGTCAAATTCCGTGGCGCTGGCCTTGGCGGCTCTCGATCAGCCTGAAGAGGAGGAGGACGTTGCCTTCGCCGACTCAACGTCCGATGAGGGATAGAGAGAAGGGGCGCGCCGGCCAAACCATGCTCTCCCGATTGCTCCCCGTCCTGTTCAGTTTCCTGTGGCTGGTGGCCTGCGGGCTCCGACCGTCATCCGAGGAGGTCAAGACCGCCGAGCGCGGTCCCAACCTGGACAGCCTTCGGGCTCGACACGCCGCGCTGAAAGGACAGTTGGAGCAGCAAGCCCCGGCCGGACCGTACATTCTGGTGGATACGGCCAGGAACCGGCTCTATGTCAAGCGACGCGATCGAGTGCTCCTGACCGCCGTCGCTTCTACCGGGAGCGGCACCACTCTCGAAAACCCCGGCCGCCCGGGCACCCAGTGGGTGTTCGATACGCCGCGGGGGGATTTTGCGATCAACTCGCGGCTCACGAACCCGGTGTGGGTGAAGCCCGACTGGGCCTTTATCGAAGTCGGTCAGGCCGTGCCGAAAAATCCCGGGGACCGGATCGAGCCGGGGATGCTCGGCGAGTACGCGCTCGGGTTCGGGAAGGGTTATTTCATCCACGGCACCCTTTACAACCGGTTCTTGGGCAAGAACGTCACGCATGGCTGTATTCGACTCAATGATGAGGACCTCCGCATCGTCCACAAGCTCTCGAACATCGGCACGCCCGTCATGATCTTCTGATTCGGCTGTGCGACCGCCGCTCCTCCTGATACGCGTCCTCTCCTTGACATCCGTTCTCCTCGTCGCGTCCCCCGCTGCTCCCCTGGAGAGCGATGCGGAGTCACTGAGAGAAGCGAACCGCGTCCTTGAAGAAGAGGTCAAGCTGGCCGCGCGCCGGCAGCTCTATCTTCTCGTGGACCTGTCCGAAAACGTGGTGCGGATCAAGGGGCGCGGCATGGAGCTTCACCGTCTGCCAATCAGTGCATGGTCGAGTGCGGAGAGGGAGGCCCTCCGCCGGCTCTTTCGTCTGCAAGCTCGGCCGGCCATCAGCCGGCCAAGAACCGTGCCGGAAGGCGATCCCCTGGCGGACCTGATCGACCTTCGCGACATGCCCATGGAGTACGATCTGCGGTTTGACCCGCCGCTCATCATCGCCGTCGCCCCGCCGGCTCGCGAGCGGCCATTGCTGTTGGCAAAAAGTCTGGCCCGAGAATGGTGGAGCCGGGTGGTGTGGCGGTTTCGCCGCGACCCCGCGGCGAGCGGCGGCCCTCCTCGACTCCGGCTGTACCTGTCCCAGGAAGCCGCCCAGTCCCTGGCCTGGTCTCTCGCCGACGGCATGCCGCTCCTCATTCGCACCCCTTCCCCTTCTTAGCTCGTCGGGACCGGGACCCATTGCTCTGGGATTGCAATGGGTGCCCCCTCCGAAGAATGCAATGGGTGCCCCCTCTGGGCTGGGCACCCGTTGCTCTCCGGAATGCAACGGGTACCCGGTGCCCCGCACAAATGTCGAAGCCCTCTATTCCTGGGCGGGCTCTCGGCGCATTGCCTTTTCCGACGCAACCAGCCTAAGATACGCCGGAGTTGTTGAAGAGCGGAGATGCCCGCCTGTGGCCGCTCGGCTGCAAAGCCAATGAACCCTGAAATCCGCGTCCTCGATGACGGAAAGGAACTGGCCCGAGAAGCCGCGGATCTGTTCGTCTGGTTGGGCGAGCAAGCGCTCAGGGAAGGCCGAGCGTTTCGAGTGACGCTCTCCGGCGGGTCCACCCCGCGGGTCTTGCATGCCGCGCTGGCCGGTCCGCCGTTTGCCAACCGCCTCGAGTGGTCGAGACTCGAGTTCTACTTCGGCGATGAGCGTTGTGTGCCGCCGGATCACCCCGAAAGCAACTACGGCATGGCGAATGAGACGTTGTTTCGACCGTTGAAGATCGCCGAGAAACAGATTTTCAGGATGGGCGGGGAAACCCCTGATCACGACCAGGCCGCGCGCCAGTACGAGGAGATGGTCCGTGCCCGCGTCTGCCCGGCAGGCTCGCCCTGGCCGGTGTTCGATCTCATTCTGTTGGGATTGGGAGAGGACGCCCATACCGCCTCCCTGTTTCCCGGGACGGCCGCGCTGGACGAGTCCCGCCGTCTCGTGGTGGCCAATACGGCGCCGCAAGGGATCAAGAACCGGATCACCCTTACCGCTCCCGCCATCAATCACGCCAGGACGATCGTGTTCCTGGTGAGCGGCGCCGGCAAGGCGAAGGCGGTCGCAGGCGTCCTGCATGATCGCTCCGTGGACTCCCGCCGCGCGCCCGCAAAATTGATCCGGCCCGTGGCCGGCCGCATAATCTGGTTCCTGGATCGCGCAGCCGCATCCGCGCTGCCGGTCTCCCAGCAGGATCTCACCTACGACGAGGAATAATGATTCTGGCCGGTGACATCGGCGGCACGAAGACGAATCTTGCGCTGTTCGATTGGAAGACCGACCGCGTCGAGCCCGAACGCGAGCAGACGTTTTTCAGCGCCGATTTCGAGTCCTTCGAAGAGGTGCTGGCCGAATTCTTGAAGCCGCCGGCCGAGCCTGTGCCGTCGCCGCCGGCCGAAGGAGGGCCTGCCGAGCCGGTGCCTCCCCAAGAGAAGCCCCCGGGTCCTCCCGTCCAGGCGGCCTGTTTCGGGGTCGCCGGCCCGGTGATCCGCGGAGCCCCCGTGCGCGGATCCGCCGTGATCTTCACGGCCACGTTGGAGGCCGCCGAGAGCACGAGCCCCGTGTCGGAGCGCGGCGGGAACGCGATGCCCCAGGGCGTGTTGAAGAACAGCCCCTTGGGGTTCTCCTGTTCGACCGGATCGTTCAGGTTGATCGCGGCCGGCACCTCGGTGTCGGTCTCCGTGTCGAACACCGAGACGAACGCCTGCGTGTTCGCCACGAAGCTCACGGGCCGCTGGGGCGAGGCCCCCACGCTCACCACGTAGGCGAAGCGCCCCGGAATCGCGATCGAGTTGAGCTGGTTGGGGAACCCGAGGATCC
>Ga0209399_10000720_pt1 | contig 18918 bp, 12 predicted proteins | sample OV2TP3_FD_184130 | JGI IMG/M metagenome (GOLD analysis project Ga0209399, IMG submission 184130) | Hot spring microbial communities from Beatty, Nevada to study Microbial Dark Matter (Phase II) - OV2 TP3 (SPAdes) (version 3) | ecosystem: Environmental > Aquatic > Thermal springs > Hot (42-90C) ... | reverse complement strand
GGCGCGGCTGGGGCGCCATGGCGGCCTGCGTCGCCTTCGGGGCCTGGCCGAACAGCTTCGGCAGGATCTCTTTCGACGGGCCAGCCAATGCCACCTTGCCGCGGTCCAGCGCCACCAGGTCGTTGCAGGCGGCGAGCAGGATCGGGCTGTGGGTGACGATGATGACGGTGCGCTGGCGGCCGATGTCGGTCAGCGTTTGGCGCAGCTCCTGCTCGGCCTGGCGGTCGAGGCTCGACGACGGCTCGTCGAGCAGCAGCACCGGCGGATCTCCGACCAGGGCGCGGGCAATCGCGATGCGTTGCCGCTGGCCGCCGCTGAGGCGCTGTCCGGCCTCGCCGATCTCGGTGCCGTAGCCGTCCGGCAGGTCGATGATGAAATGGTGGACGCCGGCCTGGGTGGCGGCGCGGATGATCTCGTCGTCGGTGGCGGTCGGCACGCGGTGGATGATGTTGTCGCGGACGGTGCCGGCGAACAGCACCGATTCCTGCGGTACGTAGCCCATCCAATGCGCCAGTTCGATGCGCGTGAACTGGGCGATGTCAGCGCCGTCGAGCAGCACCCGCCCGCCGGTCGGCGCGTACAGTCCCTGGATCAGCTTCATCAACGTCGTCTTGCCGCTGCCGTTGCGTCCGACCAGCGCGTGCACGCCGCCGGCCTTGATCGTCAGCGTCACGTTGTCGACCACCGGCGCCATGTCCTTGCCGTAGGCGAAGCTGACGTTCTCGATGCGAATCTCGCCGTTCGGCCGCTCCAGCTTGATTTCGCTGGTTTCACGCTCGCTTTCCATGGCGAACACCTCGCCCAGGCGCTCGACCGACTGTTTGAAGCTGTTGAACGTGCGCCACTGCGAAACCAGCTGGTTGAGCGGGCCGAGGAGCCGGCCGCTCAGCATGTTGGTGGCGACCAGCGCGCCCATGGTGAGCTGGTGATTGACGATGTAGTAGGCGCCGACCGAGGTCAGCAGCAACGAGGTGAGCATGGTCAGGCTGCCGCCGAAGTTGGTGTAGAGATCGGTCTTGGCGCCGCGCATCACCGATTGCTCGATGTTCTCGGCGTGCTTGGCCTCCCACATCGGGCGCATCGACTGATCGAGCGCCAGCGCCTTGATGGTCGAGCGCCCGGCGATCATTTCGGCGATCAGCGCGTCGCGGTTCTGGCTGGTGGCGCGCTCCGCCCGGTTGGCGGCGGCCATGGTGCTGCCTGACTTCCAGGCGACGAACATGAACACCGGGATGATCACCAGCATCACCAGCGCGATCGGAGCGGCGATGACGAAGATGATGCCCAAGAACATGATGGCGAACGGCAGGTCGGCGACCAGCAGCGCCGAGGCGCCGCTGAGCGTGTTGCGCACCACGTCGACGTCGCGGAACAGCGACTGCCAATGGTTGGCGGGCCGGGATTCGAGGACGTGCAGCGGCAGCGCCACGAACTTGTTGAACATCTGGCGGCCGACCAGCACGTCGACGCGCAACGCCACCGTCTGCATGATGCGGGAGCGCGAATGGCGGAGTACCCAGTCGAACGCGACCACGAACAGCATGCCGATCATCAGGCCCCAGAGGGTGCTGAGGCCGGCGTGCGCGATCACGCGGTCATACACCTGCATGGTGAAGATCGGCACCGCCAACGCCAGCAGGTTGACGAACGCCGACATCGCCAGCACCTCGCGGAATACCGGCTTCAGCGGCTGCATGAAGGGCTTCAGCCAGGAACGCGAACTGGGGCTGGTTTCGGGGCTGCTCATGGGTGGAGTATATACGTTCTGCGGCGCGCCTAATACCAGCCCATGTTGATGGCGGGATTGTGGCGGCGTCGCCGCCGGCCGCGGGCAACCGCGCCGCCAGAGCTCGCCAATTTGCTGTCGCTGGCGGCCGAGGCCGCTTTTCACCGGTCGCTTGCGACAGCCCCGTCGCCGCCGCGCGGACAAATTCGGCTTGACCGGGAAACATCGGGCTTGTGTAGTAACGCTCGCTCCTGCCGCCGGCGTTGGGGGATTCGGCGCCGGCCATGGGGTTCGGGATTCGTTTCGGGGTTTCCAGCCAGGGCGGCGGCAATGGTCAAGTTCCTGCGTTCCGCCTTCAGCTTCGAGCGCCTGCTCGGCCTGGCGATGCTGGTTGGATTCCTGTTCCTCTATTACACCAACCCGTATCCGCTCGAGTACCTGCGCCTCAAGACCTTCGACTATTACCAACTCCTGAAGCCGCGCGACATTCCGCCGCCCCAGGGCAAGCCCGTCACCATCGTCGATTTGGACGAGGAGAGCCTGGCCGAAATCGGCCAGTGGCCGTGGCCGCGCACCACCATCGGCAAGCTGGTGCAAAACCTGATGCAGATGGGCGCCGCGCTGGTGGCGTTCGACGTGGTGTTCGCCGAACCCGACAGGATGAATCCGGACAAGATTCCAGACACCGTGGTCGGCCTCGACGAGGCGACCAAGGCCAAATTGAGGGCGCTGCCCTCGAACGACCAGGTGTTCGCCAACGTCATCAAGCGCAGCCGCGTCGTCCTCGGCCAGGCCGGCTATTGGGAAAAGGTCGAGAGCAAGAAGGGGCCGCCGGTCAAGAAATCGGTGGCGCTGAAGGGACCGAAGCCGCATCCGTATCTGCCGCGCTTCCAGTCGTTGGTGCGAAACGTCTCCGCGATCGAGCCGGTGGCCACCGGCCACGGCATCTTCTCGCTGGTGCCCGAGCCCGACGGCATCGTGCGCCGGGTGCCGACGCTTTTCGTGTTCGAGGACGAGCTCTATCCGTCGCTGTCGGTGGAGATGCTACGCGTCGTGTTCGGCCGCCCGACGATCCTGGTCGAGACCAATCCCGCCGGGGTCAACGCCATCGGCATCGCCAGCGCGAGGCAGTTCCCGCCCAAGGGGCTGAAGATCGACACCGACGAACGCGGCCGAGTGTGGCCCTACTTCTCGAAGAGCGACAAGGCCAAATACGTCTCCGCCAGGAAGGTCCTCGACGGCACCGCCGACCCGGCGCTGATCAAGGGCAAGATGACCATCGTCGGCACCTCGGCCGTCGGCCTCCTCGATATCCGCGCCACGCCGACCGAGAAGGTGATCCCCGGGGTCGAGGTCCACGTACAACTGATCGAGTCGGCGCTGCACAAGAAATGGCTGTCGCGGCCCAATTACTTCAACGCCGCCGAGATGACGTTGGTGTTGGTGGGCGGCCTGCTGATGATCATCCTGGTGCCGATGGTCGGCGCCAAGTGGACGATGCTGCTGTTCCTGGTGGTGGCGGGCGGCGCCGCCAGCACCTCGTGGTACCTGTTCGATCGGCACCTTCAACTGTTCGACGCCGGCTACGCCATCATCGCCGTCGGCCTGCTCTATACCACGCTGACCTACACCGGCTACGCCAAGGAGGAGGCCAACCGGCGCCAGGTGCGCGACGCCTTCGCCCATTACCTGTCGCCCGACATGGTGGAGCGGCTGGCCGAGGACCCGGACAAGCTGAAGCTCGGCGGCGAGATGCGGGAAATGACCATGCTGTTCTGCGACGTGCGCGGCTTCACCACCATCTCCGAGCAGTTCGACGCCGTCGGCCTGACGCGGCTGATCAACAAGCTGCTGACGCCGCTGACCAACGTCATCCTCAGGAACCGGGGCACCGTCGACAAGTACATGGGCGACTGCATCATGGCGTTCTGGAACGCGCCGATGGACGACCCCCAGCACGCCCGCAACGGCTGTCTGTCGGCGCTGGCGATGGTCAACGAGATGGGCCCCTTGAACGAGCGCCTGCAACAGGAGGCGCAGACCGAAGGCCGCAAGCACATCCCGCTGAAGGTCGGTCTCGGGCTCAACACCGGCCATGTGGTGGTCGGCAACATGGGTTCCGACCAGCGCTTCGACTATTCGGTGCTCGGCGACAACGTGAACCTGGCCTCGCGCCTCGAGGGCCAGAGCAAGTCCTACGGCGTCAACGTCGTCATCGGCTCCAACACCCACGAGAAGGTGCCGGAGATGGCGACCATCGAGCTCGACAAGATTCAGGTCAAGGGCAAAACCGTCGGCATCAACATCTTCGCGCTGCTCGGCGACGAGGCGCTGGAGCAGAACTCGGACTTCCGGGCGCTGCGCGGCCATCACGACCAGATGCTCGCCGCCTACCGCGCCAAGGACTGGGGTAAGGCGAAAAAGAAGCTCAAGGAGTGTCGTATCCTGTGCGAGCCCTACGGGCTCGACGAGCTCTACGACCTCTACGAGCAGCGAATCGCCGAGTACGAGGCAACTCCGCCGCCCCCGGATTGGGACGGCACCTACATCGCGACCTCGAAATAGCGGGCGGCGGGCGGCGGGAATCGGGCCGGCACCGGCGCCCCGGCGGGGCCGTGTTGGCGCGGAAAACCGAGCCTGCCGCCTGGCGGGCCGGCCGCGGTGGCCCGTTCCCGGGCATTCCGGCCCCTGTGACGACGATCACAGCCGGCCCTTGCGGTTTGTCCTGAAATCGCCTTTAGTCTGGGGCCCAAGCGGATATCTTTGGCCTCCTCTCAAAAAGAAAAACCATAATTGAGGCAACGAGTCGACGTGCGAAGGTCCGCGACGGTTCAAAAGCAAACCGGACCATGACTCGGATTATAAAAATATCGCTCTTGACGGCGCTCCTCGGCGCCACGGCGTTGCCTGTCCAGGGTTATTTCCAAAGCCACAGCTTCTTCAACCCGGAGACCAGGTATCGCGAGTGGTTCCACGTCACCCGCTGGCCGGGCGAGGCGCGCGCGCCGCTTCCCGGCGCGGATGATCGCGCCATCAAGGTTGTGACGCCCGCCTCCGTCGTCGCCGCCGATCGCTATCCTTATTCGAGCGATACGTTCGTGATGACCGAGGCGCTGTGGCGCAAGTCCAAGCAAAACGTCGAGGCCGGCGTTTCCGATTGGTACGACACCGAGGTCGTCCGCCAGCGCGCCGAGATCGAGGAGCATCCGCCGGCAATGGATTTCCTGGCCTGGATGTACGAGCACGGCCAAGGCATCAGGCAGGATTTCCGCAAGGCATTCATGTGGTACGAGCGGGCGAAGCTGGCCGGCGAGACGGAGTTCCGCGGCGCCAGCGGCAAGATCTTCGAACGCCTGACGCCGACCGACCAGGTGTTTGCCCAGGTGCAGCTGGCCGACGACGTCAAGCGCATGAATCCGGAGGCAGCGGCGGCCATCGACGACTTCAAGCAGATCAACCTGCGCGTCTTCAAGCAGCGCCGCGGCGAGGACTTCTACCGCGACCAGCAGGAACGACTGGAGCGGCAGAAACCCAAGCCGATCCACCGCTGAGGGGCGGCCCGCAAGCCGGCCGCCCGCCTGGGACCCCGGGCCGCCTACCTAAGTCGCTGATGCCGCTAGGCAAATGCTTGCGAATGGCGTAGTATTCGCAACCTTTCGGAGCCTCGCCCGAAAACGCGCGTCAACCGTCGTCGAGGATGGACGGCATCCGAAGCGTGATCGATCAACACACAACTTGATGAGAAACCCACAATGAAGAACATCGCGATGAAGACCGCGGCCGCGGTCGTGACCGGCCTGTTCGCTATCGGCGTCATGGCGCCGTCGGCGACGATGGCGCAAAGCCAAGCCAAGCCGGAAATGAAGATGGAAAAGAAGGCCATGAAGGCGAAGGCCGATCCTGCGGTGTCGGCGTTGCAGGAAGCGCTCAACAAGGGCGGCGCCAAGCTGAAGGTCGACGGTCTGATGGGCGGCAAGACGAAGGCCGCGCTCAGGAACTACCAGAAGGCCAATGGCCTGAAGGTCACCGGCATGGCCGACGACGCCACCAAGAAGAAGCTCGGCCTGTAGCCGACGCGGTTTACCCGATTCAGGGAGAGGGCGGCTTCGGCCGCCCTTTCTTTTTTCAGGCCGCTTAGCTCCCGGACTTGCGCTCGGCCTTGCCGCCGCCGGTGGCGTCCTGCCAACGGCTCCTCACTGCAAACGATGCCGCCTTGATCCGGTCGCCGGCGGCGCGCATCGACGACGCCAAGCGCTGCCACAGCCGGCGGGGCAGGGCGATCAGCCGATCGCGCCACGTGGCGGGCAGCCGCCGCAGCCGGTCCCGCCAATCGCCGGGCAGCAGCGTCAGCTCGGCGGCTTCCAGCCTGAGCGTGACGCGGCTGACGCGGTCGCCGTCCATCGCCTCGACGATCAATTCGGAGTTGCCGATCCGGCACGAATCGCCGACCGCCGCATCGGCGCCCAGCTTGCCGCCGACGAAGGCGCCGAGGCTCATCTCGCGCTCGCCCACCGTGGCCGGCAGTCCGTATTCCCGTGCCACCTGGGCGAGCGGCACTTCGGCGGGGAACGAGAAGTCGCCGAGGCTCAAGCCGGCAAATGCGCGCTCGACCCGCGAGCGGACCATGAACAGCCGGTCGACCGCGAACACGTGTTCAGGCGGCGCCACCATCAGCACGAAGTCGCCGGGCTTAAGCTCGCGCAGGTGATTGAGCGGTACCACCAGGTTCTGCCTGAGCACGGCGATGATGCGGGTCCGTCCGGGCAGCGCCACCGTCTCGATCTGCTTATTGGCCACCACGCTGTCGGCGGCGACGCGGTATCCAACCACGTCGCGGTCGAGGGCCGACGGCAGGTCGATGTCGAGCTTGCCGCTCGGCTCCGGATGCGGCGGCACCTCGACGTCGAGTCGTCTCGCCAGCCACGGTATCGTCCAGCCCTGCAGCAGCAGCGACGCAAGCACCACCAGGAACGCCACGTTGAAGTAGCGGAGCCCGTCGGGGACACCGCCGAGCACCGGGATAATGGCGAGAAAGATCGGCACCGCGCCCCTGAGGCCGACCCAGGAGATGAACACGCGCTCCTTCGGCGTGAAGCGGAACGGCGCGAGGCAGAGGGCGACCGCCAGCGGCCGCGCCACGAAGATCAGGAACAGCGCCACCACCGCGGCTTCGAAGAGGTCCGGCAAGAGGTTGGTCGGGGTGACCAGGAGGCCGAGCATCAGGAACATGACGATCTGGCTGACCCACGCGATGCCGTCGTGGAAGCGCCGGACCAGCTTGCTGGCCCGGAGCCGCCGGTTGCCCGCAAGCATGCCGGCGAGGTAGACGGCGAGGAAGCCGCTGCCGCCGAGGCTCTGGGCGCCGCCGTAGATGACCAGCGCCGCCGCCACCACGAATACCGGATAAAGCCCCGGCGCCAGCTCCAGGCGGTTGACCACCCAGGTCAGCGCCGCGCCGCCGGCGAGCCCGATGACGGCGCCGAGGCCGAGCTGCAAGAACAAGCTGCCGGCGACGGCGGTGGCGATGTGTTCGGAGCCGCCGAGCGTGATCGCCTCCACCAGGGTAACGGTCAGGAACACCGCCATCGGGTCGTTGGCCCCGGATTCGACCTCGAGGGTGGTGCTGACGCGGCGGCGCAGCTCCATGCCGCGCTGGTGCAATAGCAGGAACACCGCGGCGGCGTCGGTGGAGGCGACGACGGCGCCGACCAGCAGCGCCTCCAGCCATCCGTCGGTGAAGAAAATCGCCGCCCCCACCCCGGTGATCGCCGCCGTCACCAATACGCCGACCGTCGCCAGCAACGCCACCGGCGCCCAGGCGGCGCGGACGGCGGCGAGCGGGGTGCGGAAGCCGCCGTCGAACAGGATGATGGCGAGCGCCAGGCTGGCGATCAGGTAGGCGCCGTCGAAGTCGTCGTAGTCGATGCCGCCGGGCCCGTCCTCTCCAAGCAGCATGCCGATGACCAGGAACACCAGCAGCAACGGCGCGCCGATCCTGGACGAGACGACGCTGGCCAGGATGCTGAGCAGCAGCAACGCCCCGCCGAACAGGATCATTTGATCGAACACGGCCATCTTGCCCTCGCGTTCTCACGCCTTGCTCCACGTGCCGGTTGGAACCGGACCGGCCTTGCAACGTAACATGATTTTTTTCCATGGAGTAACGCCCATCCATTGGCGCTTGGCCAAGGACCGCGTCGGTGTTCGGTGGTCTAGCCGGCGGGCGCCCCACTGCCGGGCGACCCGGCGCACGGGGAACGGCGATGACACAAACCCTCGTAATCGGAGGGATGGACGGCTGCTATTTCGACTTCATCACCCAGACGCCGTTCCAGTCCTTCGGCGGCTTCGCCTTCAGGTGCTCGCAGCGCTCGATGTAAGTCTCCGCCAGCTTGTCACTGGGGTTGGCCTTGATGGCTTCCTGGAACTTCGTGACCGCCTTGTCCCAGTCGCCCTTGCGGTACTGCTTCACCGCCTCGTTGAAGTAGTTCACGTTGTCCATCAGGTTCGGGTACGTCTCGTCGGTGTGGTAGTCGAGCACCTCGTAGACGCCGACCGGCTTGGTCTTGCCCTTGACGATCACCAAATCCACGTCGCGCATCCGGTAGGTGCCCTTCAGCTTCTTGCGGGTGAATTCGCTGATCAGGATTCGCGCCGAGTACTGCTTGCACGCCGATTCCAGACGCGCCGCCAGGTTGACGCCGTCGCCGATCATCGTGAAGTCCATGCGCTTCGGCGAGCCGATGTTGCCCGAGACGATGTTGTCGGTGTTCAGCCCGATGCCCATATCGATCGGCAACTGGCCCTTCTTCTGTCGCTCGACGTTCCAGGTGCGCAGCTCCGAGATCATCGCGATGGTGGCGCGCACGGCCCGGTCCGGGTCGTCCTCGTGCGCGATCGGCAGCCCGAAGCCGGCCATGATGGCGTCGCCGATGAACTTGTCGAGCATGCCGCCTTCGCGGCTGATGCAATCGACCATGATGGTGAAGTATTCGTTGAGCATCGCCACCGTGCCCTGGGGCCCCAGTTCCTCGGTCAGCGTGGTGAAGCTGCGGACGTCCGAAAACAGGATTGTGGCCTCGATGCTCTTGCCGCCGAGCAGCTCGTCGCCGCCGGCCAGCAGCTGATCGGCGAGGCCCGGATCCATGTAGCGCGACATGGTGGACTTCATGCGCTTCTCGGACGAGATGTCCTCGATCATGATCATCGAGCCGAGCTTCTTGCCTTCCTCGCTGACCAGCGGCAGGAAGGTGGCATTGGCCGATATCTTCTCGCCGTCGAACTCCAGCGCCGCGTCCATCAACACGTCCGGTTCCTGCGATTCCTCGACTTTCTTCACCCGTTCCATGATCCAGGCGTTGGCGCCGGTGAAGAACTGCTCCGCCGGCTTGCCGAGCACGTCCTTGGCATTGGCGCGCATGATCCTGAGCCCGGCCTTGTTGCAGGTGACGATCTTGCCGTCCTCGTCCATGGTGATGACGCCGTTCGACATGCTCGCCAGCATGCTTTCGTTGTAGTTCTTCATGTTCTGGACGTCTTCGAACAGCTTGGCGTTCTCGAGCGCGATCGACACCTGGGCGGTGAATGCCTTGAGGCGCTGCTCGTCCTCGTCGTTGAACGGCCCGCCGCGCTTGTTCAACACCTGCGTCACGCCGATGGTCTTGCCGTCCTTGTTGACGATCGGGACGCACAGGATCGAGCGGGTGAAATAGCCGGTCTTCTTGTCGAATGTCGGATTGAAGCGCAGGTCGGCGTAGGCGTAGGGGATGTTGATGGTCTTGCCGGATTTGAATACCGCGCCGGCGATGCCCATGTGGTTTGGCAACCGGATCTCGCCGATCGAATCGCCCATGGCGACCCGCGAGAACAGCTCGTTGGCCTTCGGATCGTTGAGGAACAGCGTCGAGCGATCGGCATTCAGCATCCGGGTCGCCTCGCTCATCACCTTGGCGAGCAGCGTGCCGAGCTCCAGTTCCGAGGTGACATCGGAGACGACGTCGAGGAATTCCAGCTCCTTCTCGCGGTTCTTTTTCATCCGCTCGACGAACTGGGTGCTTTGCAGGGCGACCGCCGCCTGGGTGGTGATCGCCTCCAGCAGGTTCAGGTCGTCGGGGGTGAATTGGCCCTGCTTCTTGTTCAGCGCCTGGGTGACGCCGATGACCTCGCCCTTCACCGTCTTCACCGGCGCGCAGACGATGGAGGTGGTCTTGAATCCGGTCTGTTCGTCGACATTGCGGTTGAAGCGCTTGTCCTTGTAGGCGTCGGGGATGAGCTCGCCTTCGCCGGACTGGAACACCGCGCCGGCGATGCCGGTCGAGTTCAGCATCCGGATTTCGCGCGAGAAGTTGCCCTGGGCGACACGGGAGTAGAGCTCGCCGGTCGCCGGATCGTTGAGGAACAAGGACGCCCGCTCGGCCCCGAGTTCCCAGGCGACCATCTCGACCAGCGTCTTCAGGATCTCGTCCAGGCTTTCGATCGCCGCCACCCGTCGCGACACGTTGAGCAGCATCTCCGCCTGCTGCAGCTTCTTGTCGGCCTGGCGCAGCATGGTCACCCGGTCGGGGCGGGCGACGCCTCCCGGTTTGCCGGTCGCCCGGTCGTTCGCCGCCGCCTGTCCGCCGCCGATCGTGCTTGCCATGGCTATTTGCCTTTCCCTAAACCCGATTCCCGGGCTTCCCATTTCTGCCTGAGCGCCGCCGCGGTCTGCTGCAGCTGCTTGATCTCGTCGCGCGAGCCGCGCTCCAGATCCTGGATTTGCCCCTCGTACCGGACCTTGATGGCGTCGAGCTCGTCGCGCAACGCCTGGGCGGTCGCCTTCAATTGGGCAATCTCGTCGTGGCTGTCTGCGACCACCCGCTGCACGCTCTCGTTCTTCTCGAAACGCATGGTCTCGAGCTCGTCGCGGAGCGCCTGCGCCGTCTTCTTCAACTGCTGGATCTCGTCATGCGAGTTGGCGACCGCCTCCTGAACCGCTTTGTCCTTCTCGAACCGGACCGTCTCCAGCTCGTCGCGGAGCGCCTGGACGGTCTTCTTCAACTGCATGATCTCGTCGTGCGAGTTGGCGACGGCCTCCTGGACCGCCTTGTCCTTCTCGAAGCGCAGGTTTTCGAGCTCGTCGCGAAGCGCCTGGGCGGTATTCTTCAACTGCATGATCTCGTCGGTGGAGTTGGCGACCGCCTCCTGCACCGCCCGGCTCTTTTCGAACTGCAGGGATTCCATCTCGTCGCGGAGCGCCACCGCGGTTTCCTTGAGCTGCGTCGCCTCGTCGGCGGCGTCGGCGACCGCCCTCTGTATGCTCTGCTCCTTCTCGAACTGCAGGCCCTCGAGCTCTTCGCGGAGCGCGCCGATGGTGTTCCTGAGGTGACGGATTTCCGTCTGCGCCAGGTGCAGATCGTCCCCCGCGGCCCGCGATTCGAGCGTCGGCTCGCTCATCCCCAATCCCATCCGTCCGTTGTTCGGCGCCCGGCCGGCGACGTTTCGCTTCGGCGGCGGGCGCCGATCGTCCCGCGGTGGGTAGTCTCGCCAAGGGGCCGGCGGGCGTCAAGGTGGCGCCGGCCGCCGGTCTCACCACTTCGAGCAGCGGGACTGTTCGCGCAGGTAGTTGGTCTTGCCGTCCAGGCGGTTGTTATCGGCGTCGAGCCGGCGGTTCATATCGTTGAACAGCGGCTCCATCTCCCGTTGCAGGGCCCGCTGCAGCTTCGCCGCCGCTTCCTCGGCGGTGCGGGCGGTGGCCGGCTTGAGCCGCCGCGCCGCCTCGTTCAAACGCTCCTCGACCTTCGGCGCATAGATCGCCAGCGTGTCTCGGAACACCGCCAGGTGCCCGTGTTCGTGATCGAGCACCGATTGGTGCTGGCAACTTCCCGGCTGGTAACGACGGTCGACGTAAATGGTGATCTTGTCGTAGCCGAGCGTCGCGTCGACGGCGGCGAGCACGGCGCAATGCGATTTGTCGCCGTGGGACAGCGTGTTGGCGCGGATCTGCATGCGGAACTGCAACTCGGTCAGGGTCAGGCCGATCGGGTGCCAACCGTTGCGGCGGTCGGCGCTGCCGCTCAGGCCCTTGAGCCGGTCGAGCTCGTCGCGGCCGCGGCCGGTGTCGTAATGGATATAGCCGGGAAGCGTGCTCAGCGTTACCAGCGGCGCCGCCTCGGGCGGCGGGCAGGCGACCGCCGCCCGCGCCGGCTGCGGCGCCGCCGGGAGGGCCAACCCGGCGGCCAACAACAGAACTGCCGGCCTGTGCGACGGATGAACGGGCATGGCCATGACGAATGTTGCCCCGGCGAGCCTGGAAAGGCAACGCGCCGGCGGTGGCCCGCGGTCGGCGGATGGCCGATCGCGCCGGCGGGGCATCGCGGGCCTGCCTTGGAGTCGCGGCGGCGCGCAAAAAACCCTTGGGGAGCGGCGGCGGGGGTGTTACGACTCGTGCTCGCCTGGGCGATGGGACCACACGGAGGGTTCGACCATGCGCTTGGTCCGCTCATTGTTGACGGTTGCCGCCGCGGCCGGGATCGCGGCGTGCGCCACCGAGAATGCCGCCTACGACTTGGTCCAGTATTCGCGGATCGACGGCCAATGCTTCGCCGATGCGCCGAAGCGCCTCGACGGCGTCAACTGGACGCGGGCCAAGGTCGTCAACGTCGAAATCAAGGACGGCCAATTCTCCGGCTACGGGATCGACCTCAAGCTCGGACAGCCGACCATCCTCAGACTGGTCAACAAGGACGACACGCAACGCACGTTCGGCGCCGAGGACTTCCTGCGCGCCGTGGCGCTGGAGCAGGCGTCTGGCAGCTTCGGCACGCTGACGCGGCCGTGCATCGTCGGCTTCGGAATCGGCGCCGGCAGGACCGCGGAGTTGCGGCTGGTGCCGGTGAAGGAGGGCTGGTACTACCCGGAGGACAGCCTGTTCTGGTACTTCGGGCCGCGCGAAGTGCTGTCGTTCGGCGGTCTCGGGATCATCACCGTCAGCCGCTGAGCCGGCGTCGCTCAACTCTTTCCGGTCGACTTCAACAACGCCTCGAATTCGCGCTTGGTGAGGAAGCGGTCGATGCCGTTGCACTCGCTTCGCGTGGCGTACGGCTTGCCGCTCAGCCGGTCCTCGCAATAGCGCTGGCCGTCCACCACCCGGACCAGCTCGATGCGGCCGTGGCACAATCGGCGGCCCGATCGCCACTCGCCGCGCATCCAGTCGTCGGCGATCGAGCCGATGAACAACTGCCCGAACACCGCCTTCAACGACGTGTTGGCGACGAAAATACCGTGCTCGTTAATGTAGCCGTCGACCGGCGTCGCTTGCGCCCGATTGTCCGTCCGCCGGACCAGGCCGTTGGCGATCTCGAACGACAGCGGGTAGTAAATGGTCGATGTCGGGCAGAAGTGATAGACGGATTCGTTGATCATGTAGCCTTCGTACGCCCCGTCGTATGTCGACGGGCGCTTGCCTGCCCATTCCGGAATCCTGATCGTCGACTGGCCGACGATGGTCGGCGGCATGGTCGCGTCCGCGGTCAGCGGCGAGATCCCCTCGCAGGCGCCGAGACCGACGGCCACTGCCGCGGCAAGCAGGACGCGTGGAATGCGATTGCGCAAGCGGACCTCCGCAAGGGTCGCCCGATGGATTATAGGGCAAGCCTTTGGCGACGGCGAGATTGTCGCCGGGCCCGACCTTTGGCCGCCGACGAGTTTGCGTTGATCGGTCGTGGAAAGCCGCAGGGGGTTGGGCGACAACCCAACCCCCTGTTTTTATTGGCTCCGGCGGCAGGACTCGAACCTGCGACCCAGCGGTTAACAGCCGCTTGCTCTACCAACTGAGCTACGCCGGATGAACCTGGAGGCGCGGACCGGAATCGAACCGGTGTACACGGCTTTGCAGGCCGCTGCGTAGCCACTCCGCCACCGCGCCAACGTAATTTCTGGCGCTCTCGCCGCAAACGAAAAGACCCGGAGCGGCTCCCGATGCCGCGCTCGGGGTCGGGAACTTAGACGCTGCCGCCGACCGGGTCAAGGCGAGCGGCCGCGCCATCCGCGAACCGGAGGACGGCGCCGCATCGGCCGCAGGCGGCATTGTCATCCGGCCTCTCCCGGCCTATAAATCCGGGCTGGTGAACGCCGCAATCGAGAAGGAGCCGACGTGGATTTCGCCGCCGCCCGCCGCAACATGGTGGAAAGCCAGGTCCGCCCCAACCGGGTGACGGACGAACGACTGATCGCGGCCATGGCGACGCTGCCGCGCGAGGCGTTCGTGCCGAAGGAGCTTCGCGGCATCGCCTACGTCGACGAGGCGATCCCGCTCGGCGAGGGGCGCTACCTGATGGAGCCGATGATCGTCGCGCGTCTGATCCAGACGGCGGCGCCGACGGCTGGCGATTTGGCGTTGACGATCGGCTGCGGCACCGGCTACGCGGCGGCGGTTCTGTCGCACGCGGTCGGCACCGTCGTCGCCTTGGAGAGCAACGCCGCGTTGGCGCGGCAGGCGACGCGCACGCTGGCCGACATGGGCATCGATACCGTCGCGGTGATCGAAGGCGCCCTCGCCGACGGATGCCGGGACCAGGCACCGTTCGACGTGATCTTCTTCGACGGCGCGGTGGCCGAGATTCCTGAATCCGTGTCATCGCAATTGGCCGAGGGCGGCCGCCTGGTCGCCGTCGTCGCCGCCGACGGCGCCGGCAAGGGCGTGCTGATGACCCGTCGCCGCGGCATCCTCACCTCCCGCGAGGTGTTCGACGGCGGCACCCCGTTATTGCCGGGATTCCAGCGCCGGACGGCATTCGCATTCTGACGCCGGCGGTCGGGCGAACTCGGGCGGCTCGCGCCACGCAGCGTCCGCCGCGGCGGCGGACGATCGCGAATCGGCGCGCCTTCGTGTATCGCAACGCCGCCCGGGCGAGGGCGTGCCGTTGCGCGGCCGGCCGCCGATTTGGCCGGCTGGGCCGAGCGAAAAGTCCCGGATTTCCGGCGGTTTCTTCGAGTCGCGCGCGATCCGCGGGACTCTCGCTGCTTTACCTGCGAGTCCGGACGCAGGTAAAGTGCCCGCAAATGGCGCAACGACTTGAAGACCGGGCAGGGGGGCGAACGGCATGACCAGACGATCGCTGAACGCCCCGGGATTTCTGATCGTTTCCTTTTGCCTGGGTCTGTGTCCGCCGGGGTACGCACATGCCCAGACGCTCGAGGACGCATTGAAGGCCGCCTATCTCAACAATCCGATTCTGCTCGGGCAGCGGGCGCGGTTGCGCGCCACCGACGAACGGGTGCCGCAGGCGCTCAGCAACTGGCGCCCGAGCGTCGAGATCACCGGCGCCGCGGGGCTTTCCGGAATCACCACCAAGGGCGGCAGCACGACCGGCGAGAGCACCAGCCTGGGCGGCAAGCACGTGGAGCCGCGCAGCGTCGGCGTCACCCTGACCCAGCCGTTGTTCCGCGGCGGCCGGACGCTGGCCGCGACCAGCAGCGCCGAGAACGTCGTGCGCGCCGAACGGGCGCGCCTGACCAAGACCGAACAGGACGTCCTGCTCAGCGCCGCGACGGCGTTCCTCGATGTCTTTCGGGACGAGGCGGTGGTGTCCCTCAACGTCAACAACGTTCAGGTCCTGCGACGCCAGCTTGAGGCGACGCGCGACCGCTTCGACGTCGGCGAGATCACCCGCACCGACGTCCATCAGGCGGAAGCGCGCCTGGCGAGGGCGATCGCCGACCGCATCCAGGCCGAAGGCGACCTCGAAGCGTCGCGCGCCGCCTACGAAAAAGTCGTCGGCATGCCGTCGGCGAGGAACCTGAAGGCGCCCGAGTTGCCGGGCGGGCTGCCGGACGGCAAGGAGGCGGCACTGAAGGTGGCGGCGGTCAGCAATCCCGACGTCATCAGCGCCGAGTACGACAAGCAAGCGCAACTCGATACGGTCGATCAGGTCCGCGGCGAATTGCTGCCCGAGATCAATGTCTCCACCGGTGTGAATCGGAGCCTCGAAGCTTCGATCGAAGACCGCCGGGTCGATACCGCCGAAGTAAAGCTGAACTTGACGGTGCCGCTCTATCAGCAAGGCACCGTCTATTCGCGCCTGCGCGAGGCGAAGCAGACCGCCGCCGAAAGACTGCACGCCATCGACAGGGCCCGCCGCGATTCCATCGAGGCCGCGACTCGGGCGTGGGAATCGCTGGTCACGGGCCGCGCCCGGGTGAAAGCGTTCAAGAGCCAGATCGACGCCAACGTCGTTGCGCTGGAAGGCGTCGAGCGCGAGGCGCAGGTCGGCTCGCGGACGGTGCTGGACGTGCTTGACGCAGAGCAGGAGTTGCTCGATTCGCGCGTCAACCACGTGCGCGCCCAGCGCGACGAGGTGGTGGCGATCTTCCAATTGAAAGCTGCGATCGGGCAGCTGACGGCCCGCGACATGAAGCTGCCGGCGGAGCTATACGACCCGTCGAAGCATTACGACGAGGTGCGCGACAAATGGTTCGGCACCACCGGCACAGGGGGAATCGAATAGGATGGCAAATGGGGGTGAACGGGGGGGGCGGCAACGGGAAATCGACAGCAAATTAACCAAAAAAGTCGAAACTTTCTGGTGTTTCGAGTCTCGGTGTCATACTTTTTGTTAATATTTGGCGATTACTGTCGCCTGCTGAGGGAATTCCCTATTTCGGTGTAGTGGACGGCTGATGGGCGAGAATACGGCAAAGCCAGCGGCACCCGGCTCGGGCGGCGACGAGCCCTCGATGGAAGATATCCTGGCGTCCATACGCCGGATCCTTTCCGAGGAAGAGGAAGAGGCCGCGAAGCCGGCGGCTGCCGGGCCCGCGCCAACACCCGCAGCCGCGCCGGCCGCGATGCCCGCGGCACCGCAGCCCATGGCGGAGCCGGAACCTGAACCGGCACCGATGCCGGAGCCGGAGCCGGAAATGGCCGAAGCCTTCGAACCAGAACCGATGCCGGAAATGGCGCCCGACCCGTTCGCGCAGGAAATGCAACCCGCTTATGAGCCGGAACCGGAACCGATGCCCATCCATCATGCGGCGCCACCGCCACCGCGGGCTGCGATGCCCGAGCCGATGGCCGACGTTCTACAACTCACCCCCGACATGGTGACCACCGATATCATGTCGGAGCCGACCGTACGGGCCTCCACCGACGTCCTGGCGGAGCTGGCCCGCGCCATCCTCGATCGCCGCGACGTGTCGATAAGCCGGTCGAGCAAGGATATGACCCTCGAAGGGATGGTGCGGGAAATGCTCAAGCCCATCCTCAGGGAATGGCTCGACCGCAACCTGCCGTACCTGATCGAGCGCCTGGTCAAAAAAGAAATCGACACCATGGTGAACCGGGCCGAGCGGCTCGAAGACTAGAAACGGCCACGCCTATCCCGGTTACCTTTCGTCCGGGTTCTCCGGGCGCTATAACATTGCCGGAATTTCGTCGATCAGCGAGGGCTTCCAGCCATGCTGGACAAAATCTATCGACCGGCCGACATCGAAAAAGAGCGGTACGGCGAATGGGAAAGGGACGGGGCGTTCGCCTGCGGGCAGAAGCATAACGCCAGGCCGTTCACCATCGTCATCCCGCCGCCGAACGTCACCGGCAGCCTGCACATGGGCCACGCCCTCAACAACACTCTCCAGGACATCCTGATCCGCTACCAGCGGATGAACGGCCGCGACACCTTGTGGCAGCCCGGCACCGACCATGCCGGCATCGCCACCCAGATGGTGGTCGAGCGGCGGCTTGCCGACGAAGGCAAGACGCGCCACGACCTCGGCCGCGACGGGTTCATCAAGCGGGTGTGGGAATGGAAGGCCGAGTCGGGCGGCACCATCACCAGCCAGCTGCGCCGCCTCGGCGCGTCGTGCGACTGGCGGCGCGAGCGCTTCACCATGGACGACGGGCTCAGCCGCGCCGTGCGCAAGGTGTTCGTCGAACTCTACAAGCGGAATCTGATCTACCGCGACAAACGCTTGGTCAACTGGGACCCGAAGCTGCATACGGCGATCTCCGACCTCGAGGTCGAACAGCGCGAGATTACCGGCAAGTTGTGGTACTTCAAGTATCCGGTCGAAGACCGCGACGGCGAATTCGTCACCATAGCCACCACCCGGCCCGAAACCATGCTCGGCGACGTCGCCGTCGCCGTCCATCCCGACGACGACCGTTACCGGCACCTGGTCGGCAAGACCTGCATCCTGCCGATCGTCGGCCGCAAGCTGCTGATCGTCGCCGACGAGTACGCCGACCCGGAGAAGGGCTCCGGCGCCGTCAAGATGACCCCGGCCCATGATTTCAACGATTTCGAGGTCGGCAAACGTCACAACCTGAAGCTCGTCAATGTCCTCGACGCGGACGCGCGGCTGAACCAGAACGTGCCCGAGAAATACCGCGGCCTCGACCGCTACGTGGCGCGCGACAAGGTGGTCGCGGAGATGGAATCGCTGGGGCTGTTCGTCAAGGTCGAGGAGAACCTGATGACCGTCCCTTACGGCGACCGATCCGGCGTCGTCGTCGAGCCGTGGCTGATGGATCAGTGGTTCGTCGATGCGCGGGCGTTGGCGGGGCCTGCCATCACCGCCGTCGAGCAGGGCCGCACCAAGTTCGTGCCCAGGCAATGGGAGAACACCTATTACGAATGGATGCGCAACATTCAGCCATGGTGCATCTCGCGCCAGATCTGGTGGGGACATCAGATTCCGGCGTGGTTCGGCCCCGACGGCGAAATCTACGTCGAGGAGACGGAAGCGGAGGCACAGGCCAAGGCCAACGACTACTACGGCAAGCCGGTGACGCTGAAGCGCGACGAGGACGTACTCGATACTTGGTTCTCGTCCGCCTTGTGGCCGTTCTCGACCCTCGGTTGGCCCGACCGGACGCCCGAGATCAAGCGCTTTTACCCCACCGACGTCCTGATCACCGGCTTCGACATCATCTTCTTCTGGGTCGCCCGGATGATGATGATGGGACTGCAGTTCATGGGCGAAGTGCCGTTCCACACGGTCTACATCCACGCCCTGGTCCGCGACGAGAAGGGCCAGAAGATGTCGAAATCCAAGGGCAACATCATCGACCCCCTGCAGTTGATCGACAAATACGGCGCCGATGCGTTGCGCTTCACCCTGACCGCGCTCGCCGTCCAGGGCCGCGACGTCAAGCTCGCCGAGTCTCGCGTCGAGGGGTATCGCAACTTCGCCACCAAGCTGTGGAACGCCGCCCG
>Ga0209399_10000718_pt1 | contig 19036 bp, 12 predicted proteins | sample OV2TP3_FD_184130 | JGI IMG/M metagenome (GOLD analysis project Ga0209399, IMG submission 184130) | Hot spring microbial communities from Beatty, Nevada to study Microbial Dark Matter (Phase II) - OV2 TP3 (SPAdes) (version 3) | ecosystem: Environmental > Aquatic > Thermal springs > Hot (42-90C) ... | reverse complement strand
GCAAGGCACTTGCGCGCGCGGGCCCATTCGGCCTCGATGCGGGCGAACGTCTCCTCGCGCAGCCACCGGTCGGGCACGAGTTCCGCGTAGCGCGAGGCGATCGCGAGGTCGGACTTGGCGAGCACCATGTCGAGGTTGGAGACCATGGCGCGAAAGAACGGCCAGTTTGCATACAGGGCACTCAACTCTTCGACCCTGCCACGGCGCTCGGCGAGCCACTGTTCGACCGCCGAGCCGAATCCGTACCAGCCGGGGAGCATCACCCGGCTCTGGCTCCAGCCGAAGACCCAGGGAATCGCGCGCAAGTCTTCCAGCCGCGCGCTCGTCTTGCGCGAGGCCGGCCGGCTGCCGATGTTGAGATCGCCGATCTCGGCGATCGGGGTCGCGGCGCGGAAAAAGTCGACGAAGCCCGGCGCCTCGACGAGCGCCCGGTAGGCGCGGTGCGCAAGCTGCGAGAGTTCTTCCATGATTTGCGCGTCGCGCTCGCTGCGCACGCCGTCCTGCGCGACAAGGCTCGCCTCGAGCGTCGCGGCGAGCAGCAGCTCCAGATTGCGGCGCCCGCTTTCCGGATCGCCGTACTTGCTCGCGATCACCTCGCCCTGCTCGGTGAGCCGCAGCGCGCCGTCCACGCTCCCCGCGGGCTGCGCGAGAATCGCCTCGTAGCTCGGGCCGCCGCCGCGTCCGACCGTGCCGCCTCGCCCATGAAACAGCCGCAGCCGCACGCCGTGGGCGCGACACACCCGCGCGAGCTCGAGCGTCGCCTTGTAGAGCGACCAGTTCGAGGCGAGGTAGCCGCCGTCCTTGTTCGAATCGGAGTAGCCGAGCATCACTTCCTGCGCCTCGCCGCGCCCGGCGATCCAGCGGCGGTAGCACGGCAGCGCGAGCGCGGCGTCGATCGTCGCGCCGCAGCGCTCCAGGTCCGCGATCGACTCGAACAGCGGAATGATGTCCACGTCGAGCGCCTGCGGGCGGAGCAGCCCCGCCTCGCGCAGCAGCACAGCCGCCTCCAGAAGATCCGAAACCGACTGGCAGTGCGAGATGATCGTCTGCGGCACCGCGCGCGCTCCGAAGCGCCGCTGTGCCCTTGCCGCCGCGGCGAACACCGCGAGTTCCGACACCGTCTTGGGTGAGTACTGGAGATACGGCGAGCGCAGGAGCCGCGGCCCTTCGAGTTCGTTTGCCAGCAGACGCACCCGCTCCGGTTCGGGGAGCGCGCCGTAGTCCGGCTCGACGCCGGCACGCGCGAGCAGTTCCGCCACGACCGCTTCGTGCTCGTCGGAGCTTTGCCGCAAGTCGATCGGTGCCAGATGAAAGCCGAACACGCTCGCCTGGCGCCGGAGCGCGTACAGGCGCCCTTCGGCGAGCAGCCCCGCGCCCTGCGCCCGCAATGCCCGGTCCACTGTGTGGAGATCGGCGAGGAATTCCTCCGCGTCGCGATACGGCGGCAGCACGCGGGCCGGCGCAACCGGCGGATGCAACTCGGCAAGCGCTTCGGAGGTCGCGGCAAGCCGCGCGTACACGCCCGAAAGCGCACGCCGATAGGGCTCGTCGCGCCGGTACGGCGATTCGTCGCCGGACGCATCGGCAAGCGCCACGATTTCCGCCGGCGCCGAGTGGATCCGGTCGGACAGCCCGAGCTCCTTGCCGAGCTCGCTCACTTCCGCCAGATAGTGCGAAAAGGCGAGCCGCGCCTGCTCGCGCAGCGCGAGATCGAGCGTCGCCGCGGTGACGAAGGGATTGCCGTCGCGGTCGCCGCCGATCCAGGTGCCGATGCTGAGAAACGGCGGCAGCCAGGGCCGCGCGCCGGTGCCGAGGCGCGCGGCGAGCGCCGCCTCGAGATCGGCATAGAGCCGCGGCAGTTCGGGAAGGAAGGTGAAGCGGAAATACTGGATCCCGTTCGTGATCTCGTCGGCAACGGCGAGCCGCGCAAGGCGCAGCATCGCGGTGAGCCAGAGCTGCAGCACGCGCCGGCGCAGCGCCTGCGCGCGCTCCGCGCCTTCCTCGGCGACCCGCAGCAGCCGCGCGATGTCGCGCTCGCATTCGAGAATCGACTGGCGCTGCACTTCGGTCGGATGCGCGGTGAGCACCGGGCTCACGCTCGCCCGGCCGAACCACGCGAGGAGAGCGTCCGGTGCAACGCCGGCCCGCTGCACGCATTCGAGCGCGTGCGAGAGGCTGCCCCCGCGCCGCGGGGCACCCGCGCGGGCGTGCGCGAGGCGCCTGCGGTACTGGTGCACGTCCTCGGCGATGTTGAGCAGGTGCGAGAAATAGCTGAACGCCCGCACCACGTGGAGCGTCTCTTCGATGCCGAGCGTGTTGAGCTGGCTCTCGAGCGCGGCCCTGGCCCCGGCCGCGCCGACGCCGGAGTCCGGTTCGCTGCGCCGGAAGCTCACCGCGGTCTGCCGGATACGCTCGATCTTCTCGAACACCGCCTCGCCCGCCTGCTCGCGCACCACGTCGCCGAGCAGCCGGCCGAGCAGCCGCCGGTCCTCGCGCAGATCCTGTTCCTTGTCCGCTTCGCTCGAGTCGGCAGCCGCCATGCGGGCGATTATAGGAGGCGGCGGTCGGCGCTTCGGTCGCGGAACGGCCGACCGCTCTTTCGACCTGCCCGCCAGCGGAGCAAAACTGAAACCGTTCAGCCCTTGACGCAGACAAGCGGCTCGAGCCGCGCGACTTTCCTCGCCAGCCCCGCGGCCTCTGCTGCATCCACAACTGCCGAAACATCCTTATAGGCCCCCGGCGCTTCTTCGGCGACGCCGCGCTGGGAGGGGCTGCGGATGAGGATGCCGTGCGCGGCAAGCTCGTCCACCACCGCGCGGCCGCTCCAGTTTTTCATCGCCTGGTGGCGGCTCATGGCGCGGCCGGCGCCGTGGCAGGCCGAGCCGAAGGAGCGCGCTTCGCCCTCCTCCGTCCCGGCGAGAACATAGGAGGCAGTGCCCATCGAGCCGCCGATCAGGACGGGCTGGCCGGCGGCGCGCAGGGATTCCGGGATGTCGGGGTGGCCCGGCCCGAAGGCGCGCGTCGCGCCTTTTCTGTGGACGTACAGGTTGCGCCCGCCGTGCGACTCCACCTTGCAGGTGTTGTGCGAGACGTCGTAAAGGAGCGTGAGGCGCGCGGCGGGCAGGACTTCGGCGAACACTTCACGCGTGAGGTGGGTGAGGATCTGGCGGTTGGCGAGCGCGCAGTTGATCGCGGCGCGCATCGCGCCCAAATATTCCTCGCCCACCGGCGAGCGGATCGGCGCGCAGGCGAGCTCGCGATCGGGGAGCCGGATGCCGTGCTGCGCGGCGGAAACCGCCATGCGCTTCAGGAATTCGGTGCCGATCTGGTGGCCGAGGCCGCGCGAGCCGCAGTGGATCGAGAGCACCACATTGCCTTCGCGCAGGCCGAAAGCTTGCGCGATGCGCGAATCGAACACGTGCGCCACTTTCTGCACTTCGAGGTAGTGGTTGCCGCTGCCGAGCGTGCCCATCTCGTCGCGCTGGCGCTTCTTGGCGTGCTCGGAGACGTTGCCGGGCTTCGCGTGCGCCATCTGCCCGTTCTCCTCGACCCGCTCCAGGTCGGCGTCCTCGCCGTAGCCGCGCTTCACGGCCCAGCGCGCCCCCCCGGAGAGCATCGCGTCCATTTCCTGCGCGCCGAGGCGAATCGCGCCGGTGCTGCCGACGCCGGCCGGGATGCGGTGGTAAAGGCGGTCGGCGAGCGACTTTTGCACCGCCGCGACGTCCTGGACGCCCACGCCTGTGTGCAGGCACCTGACCCCGCAGGAGATGTCGAAGCCCACGCCGCCGGCGGAAATCACCCCGCCCTCCTCCGGGTCGAACGCCGCCACGCCGCCGATTGGAAATCCGTAGCCCCAGTGCGCATCCGGCATGGCGAACGACGCCTTGACGATTCCCGGCAGTGCGGCGACATTGACCACCTGCTCGTAGACCTTGTCGTCCATGTCCCGGAGGAGCGCCTCGGTGGCGAAGATCACTCCCGGCACGCGCATCGCGGCGTGGGGCTCGATTTCCCATTCGTGTTCGGAGCGCCGCTTGAATCGGGAGAGGTCCATGGTTACCGGCTCACACGTCGACGACACATTGTGCGATCCAGGTGCCGTCCGCCCGGCGCGTAACCTTCAATTCGGTGTAGGTGGCGCCCTTCACCTCGACGGCGGGTTGATGGCGGCCGGGATCGACCGGCTCGCCCCAGGCCTCGCCTGCAAGGCCGGTCCCTTCGAGCCGCACCGCGAAACGGGAAAAAAGCATCTTCCGGGTAGACATCTCGTAGATGAGCGCGTTCAGCCATTCGGCAAGAAGCAGCTCTTCATCCGGCGCTTCGCAGGCAATCGCCACCTCCTCGCGCGGCTCGACTGCGCCGGGATCGGTCACCACTGCGGTGAGCGCGAGCGCGGCCTGTTCGAATGCCCGTTCGCGCGTCGCGCCCACGCCCCGCACGCCAATGTCGGCCATGTGCGGAAAATGCTCCCAGCGATCCGCGGGTTGCATGAACATACCCTATACGAGTGCTATGCGGACAGGCCATTGATCCCGGTCAATACGGTGCGCGCCCCGCAGCGTGAACCTAGTGGCGCAGACTTGCGCTCCCCGGAGACCGTCATGAAACGCCGTGATCCCCGCCAGAGACAGCGCCGCCACATCGACCGCTCGTTCGACGCCATCAATCACGACCCGTACCTCGCGCGCGGCAAACCGTCCGGCCCGGCACGCTGCCCGGAGTGCAGCGCGGTGTTTCGCCGCGGCCGCTGGCAATGGGGCGAAGCGGCCAAGGACGCCCCGCAACAACTCTGTCCCGCCTGCAGGCGCACACGCGACCGTCTGCCCGCCGGATACGTACGGCTCTCGGGACCGTTTTTTGCGGAGCACCGCGACGAAGTCCTGCGCCTGGTGCGAAACGAGGAAGCACGCGAAAAGCGGGCGCACCCCCTGCAAAGAATCATGGCGGTGCGCGAGACGCGCGGCACCACCGAAGTCACCACGACCGACGTGCACGTGGCGCGCCGGATCGGGGAGTCGCTGCGTGCCGCCTTCCAGGGAAGCCTCGCGATCCGTTACAGTCCGGACGAGTACCGGGTGCGTGTGAACTGGTCCCGCTGATCCGCGATGAGCCTGCCCGCGAGCGAAACACCGTCTCGAGCGGCGCGCACGCTCGCCGCCGCGGATCTGCGGCGCCGGTGCGACCTTTCCGCGAGCGGATTCTCCAGCACCGAGGACCTTGCCGATTCGACCGCGATGCACGCCCAGCCGCGCGCGGTCGAGGCGCTGCGCTTCGGGGTCGGCATCCGCCGCGAGGGCTACAACCTGTACGCGATGGGCCCGGCCGGCTACGGCCGCCATACCGCCGTGAAGCGTCTGCTCGAGGAGCGCGCCGCAGCCGAACCGCTGCCCGAGGACTGGTGCTACGTATTCAATTTCAAGACTCCGCACCGGCCCTGCCGGCTCAAGCTCCCACCCGGCCAGGCGCCGCGCTTCCGGCAGGTGATGCAGCGGCTCGTGGAGGATCTGCACGCGGGCATCTCGGCCGCCTTCGAAACCGATGAGTACCGGGCACGGCAGCAGGAAATCGAGACCGAGTTCAACGAGCATCAGAGCCAGGCAGTGAGCGCGGTCGGCGAAAAAGCGCGCAAGGAAGGCGTTGCGCTGCTGCGCACGCCGGCCGGGTTTGCCTTTGCGCCGGTGCGCGCGGATGCCGTCATGGAGCCCGACGAATTCCGCAAGCTGCCGGAAGCGGAGCGCCAGCGCCTGGAAAAGACCATCGCCGCGCTGCAGGAAGAACTCGAGCGCGTGATCCAGGACGTTCCCAAGTGGCGCCGCGAGGCGCAGCGCAGGCTGCGCGAACTGAACCGCCAGGTCACCAGTTCGGCGGTCAACAGCCTGATCGAAGAACTGAAGACCGATTACCGGGAACTGCCGCAGGTGGTCGAGCACCTCGAGCGGGTGCAGGAGGACGTGCTCGATCACATCGAGTACTTCCGCCAGCCCAAGGAGGGCGAGCAGCCCTCGCCGTTCGCGCTCCTCATCGGGCGTCCGGAACCGGGCGAGTCGGCGCTGCGGCGCTACCAGGTGAACGTGCTCGTAGAGCATGCGGCGGACGGCGGTGCGCCGGTCGTGCACGAAGACAATCCCACCCACGGCAATCTGGTGGGGCGGATCGAGCACATCGCGCAGATGGGCACGCTGGTCACGGATTTCACGCTGATCAAGGCGGGCGCCCTGCACCGCGCCAACGGCGGGTACCTGGTGCTGGATGCGCTCCGGGTGCTGCAGCACCCGTTCAGCTGGGACGCGCTCAAGCGCGCGCTGCGCGCGCGCGAAATCCGTTCCGAATCGCCGGCCCAGGCGCTGAGCCTGATCAGCACGGTGTCGCTCGAGCCCGAGCCGATCCCGCTCGACGTCAAGGTGGTCCTGGTGGGCGAGCGGATGCTGTATTACCTGCTGCACGAATACGATCCGGACTTCCGCGAGCTGTTCAAGGTCGCGATCGACTTCGACGACGACACCGAGCGCGCCGGGGAGAGCGAGCAGCAGCACGCGCGCGTGATCGCCACGCTCGTGCGCGCCGAGCGACTCCTGCCGCTCGAGCGCTCCGGGGTGGAGCGCGTGATCGAGCACGCTTCGCGCCATGCCGGCGATGCCGGGCGGCTGTCGCTCAACCTGCGCGGGCTCGCCGACCTGCTGCGCGAGGCCGACTACTGGGCGCGCGTCGCCGGCCGCACGATGGCGAACGCGGCGGACGTGCAGCGCGCGATCGACTCCTACGAGCAGCGCCGCGACCGCGTGCGCCAGCGGCTGCAGCGCGAGGTGCTGCGCGGCACGCTGCTCGTGGACACGGCGGGGGCGCGGGTCGGCCAGGTCAACGGCCTCGCTGTGCTGGAACTCGGCGGCTACGCCTTCGGCATGGCGCACCGCATCACGGCGCGCGTCCGCATGGGCGGCGGCAAGGTGGTGGACATCGAGCGCGAAGCGGAACTCGGCGGTCCGATCCATTCCAAGGGCGTGCTGATCCTCTCGGGCTATCTCGCCGGGCGCTATGCGCCGCGCCAGCCGCTCTCGCTAGCCGCGAGCCTGGTGTTCGAACAGACTTACAGCGGTGTCGAGGGCGACAGCGCCTCGTGCGCGGAGCTGTGCGCGCTGCTCTCGGCGCTTGCCGATGCGCCGCTCGCGCAGGGGCTTGCGGTGACCGGCTCGGTGAATCAGCATGGCGACGTGCAGGCGATCGGCGGCGTGAACGAAAAAATCGAGGGCTTCTTCGATCTGTGCAGGGCGCGCGGACTCGACGGCAGGCAGGGCGTGCTGATCCCCGGCGCCAACGTCAAGCACCTCATGCTGCGCGACGAGGTGGTGGAGGCGGCCGCCGCAGGCAAATTCCGCATCCACGCCGTGCACTCGGTCGACCAAGCGATCGAGATCCTCGCCGGCGTCCCCGCCGAAGAGGTCAATCGGCGCGTCGAAGCGCGCCTGCAGGACTTTGCCGAGCGTGCCCGCGCCGCCGGCGCCACCGGCGCGCCGAAGAAGGCGTGGCGCGGGCGCCCGCCCCGGTGAAGACCCGGCGCATCGTGGTGGCGCTCGACGCCGCGACGCGACCCGGCGCGGCGGTGGAAACCGCCGCAAAGCTGGCCGCGCGCCTGCGAGCCGAACTCGCCGCGCTGTTCGTCGAGGACGTCGATCTGCTGCACCTGGCCGGGTTCCCGTTCGCGCGGGAAATCGGATTTCCTTCCGCGATCCGGCGCGAGCTCGACGTCGCCGCGATGGAGCGCTCGTGGCGGCGCCTCGCGGAGGACGCGCGCCGCGACATCGCCGCGATCGCCGGGCGCGGCGCGCTGCGCTGGACGTTCCAGGTTTCGCGCGGCTCGCTCGCGGCACAGCTTTTCGCGGCTGCCGCAGAAGCCGACCTCGTCATCGCCGACCTTGCGGGGCTGGAGCGCCGCGCCCAGCGCATCGCCGCGCTCGGTAACGATCCGATCGAGGCTTCCCTTCTGCCGGCGCTGCGCGAGGTTGCGCAATCGCCCGGAGGAATCTATGTAGTGCTGTTGGGCGAGGACATCTCCCCGGCCGGGCCGGCGGAACCTGCGGAGCGCGATAGCGTCCTCGCCGCCCGCGCCCGCAGCGAACAGGAACTGAGCGAGCTGCTGCGCGAACTCCGCGGCGGCTCGCCGGCAAGGCCAAGGCGCACGACCGGACCCTGAGCGCGCGCTTCGGGCGCGGCGGCCCGGTACGCGCCCCGGCGCTTTCGCTATGCGATCGCCACCGTGCGCTCGCGGCGCAGACGGAACCGGGATTCGAGCGCCTGCAGCTTCTCGATGATGCCGGTGTATTCGAGTTCGCCCATCGGCAGCATCGCCGCGCCGAAGAAGCCCTGGCGGCGCATCTCGATCGACTTGCCCGCCACGTGGTCGCGCACGCTGTCCCAGAACGGATGCGCAAACGCGTCGAGCGCCTCGGTCAGCCGCCCCTCGTGCACGCAGTACGCGGCGCAGCTCACGATCGGCGGGCCGTCGAAGTAGCTCGTGCCGCAGTTGCGCGCGACCGGCATGAGCGGCATGTTGTGCGAGCCGCGCATCCCGCCGGCGACATAGTGCCCGATCGCGAACGGCGCCAGCACCTCTCCGGTGGCCGGGAAGTTCATCTGCACGCGGACCAGCATCACCGGGTCGTCCTTGCCGGTGTACTTGCCGGCGATGTTGTGCAGGCGCGAGGTCGCCACCGCCGCCGCCTGCTCGCCGGTGGCGCGCGACCAGACCGACTCGACCACGTAGCGCTCCGGGTCGCGCAGCAGCGCGGCAAGGTCGTAGCTCTCCTCGGGCGCCTCCAGCTCGATGACGCGGTCGCACTCGGTGTGGTTGACGTCCATCACCGAGAAGCGGAAGCCCTGCGACATCTTCGGCGACAGGATGAGCCCCGGCGTGTTCATCGGATCGGCGAACGCCAGGTACAAGGGCAGGTTGAAGGCCCCGGGATCGGTCTTGTCCGCCGCGAAGCACAGGAACGGTTCGTTCGGGCGCTCCTCGAACTCCATCTCCGCCGCAGCCGGACCCAGGCCCTTCACGTTGCCCGAGAACGCGTCCTTGAGCAGGTCCTGCCCGGCGCCGTACAGCCCCTGGCGCCGCGCCACGCCGGCGCCCTCGGTGAACGCGTCCCAGGCGAGCTTGTGGACTTCTTCGTCGTTCACGCCGTGGCGGTGCGTCATGAGCAGCGCGATGTCGTCTCCCGTATGGCTCACCGCGCCGTCGATCAGCAGCGCGCCGCGCGAGCGCTCGAGGTGTGCGCGCATCGCGTCGAGCAGCAGCTGGGAGGGCGCAATGTGCCCGCCGATCGAGCCGACGTCCGCCTTGATGACCGAAAGAGTGAGTTTCATCGCTTCCTCCTTTCGCGCCGCGGCCCTGCCCCGGGGGAAGGCTCAGCGGTCGTGCACCTTCTGCCCGAACATCTCGGGCGTGACCAGCGTGATGCCCTTCTCGCTCACGCTGAACCGCTGGCGGTCCTCGGCGGGATCGACCCCGATGCGCGTTCCCGGGGGCACGTTGCTGTGCTTGTCGATGATCGCGCGCCGGATCACGCAATGCCGGCCGATCTCGACGTCGGGCAGCACGACCGAAGTCTCGACGAGCGAATAGCTGTGCAGGTGCACGCTCGAGAACAGGATCGAGCCGCGCACGATCGAGCCGCTGACGATGCAGCCGCCGGAGACCATCGAATCGAGGATCGTGCCGCGCCGGTCATCCTCGTCGAACACGCATTTCGCCGGCGGCAGCTGCTCCTGGTAGGTCCAGATCGGCCAGGCGCGGTCGTACAGGTTGAGATCCGGCGAGACGCGGACCAGATCCAGATTCGCCTCCCAGTACGAGTCGAGCGTACCGACGTCGCGCCAATACGGAACGCCGTTCGCCACGTTAACGCACGACTTGACGAATTCGTGCGCGTACACGCGGCGTCCGCTCGCGGGAAGCTTCGGCAGGATGTCATGGCCGAAGTCATGGACCGACGCGGGGTCCGCCGCATCGGCCTCCAGAAGCGCGACCAGGCACTCGGTCTCGAAAACGTAGATGCCCATGCTCGCGAGAATCGAATCGCCGCGCCCGGGCAACGGCGGCGGACCTTCCGGTTTCTCGTCGAAGCGCAGCACGCGGCCCCGCTCGTCCACGGTAATGACGCCGAATTCCTTCGACTGCGCGAGCGGGGCTTCGACGCAGGCGATCGACACCTCGGCGCCGCGCTCGACGTGCTCGGTGAGCATCCGGCTATAGTCCATCTTGTAGACGTGATCGCCCGCGAGCACGAGCACGTGCTTCGGCGCGTGCCGGCGCAGGAACCCCGTGTTCTGGTAGATCGCGTCGGCGGTGCCGCGATACCATTCCGCGGTTTCGCGCTGCTGCACCGGCAGGAGTTCGATGAACTCGTTCAGGCGGCCGTCGAGAAACGACCAGCCGCGGTGCACGTGCCGGATCAGGCTCTGGGCGCGGTACTGGGTGCAGATGCCCACGCGCCGGATCCCGGAATTGACGCAGTTCGAGAGCGTGAAGTCGATGATGCAGAACTTGCCGCCGAAGGGAACCGCGGGCTTGGCCCGCCAGGCGGTGAGACCGTCGAGGCGGGTCCCGCGCCCGCCGGCAAGCACCACCGCGAGCGTCTGCCGCACAAGCTCCGTCGCGCGTGAGTTCTCCCCTTCCCCGTGCCGCGTGTCGCTGCCGGGAAGAGAGTTCTCCTGCTTGACGAACACCATCGTCCCCTCCGGAGCCGAAGCAACTCCCCACGGGGCACGCACCGGGCGACCCGCGCGGATCGGCCCTCCGCGCCGGCATTCCCGCCACCCGTCGTGATTTACCCTACACTCGGACGGTAGCAGCCGGTTTGACCAGCGTCAATCAAGCCCCGCTCCGATCAGACAGATTCGAAAAACGAAGCGCCCTGCGCAATCGCCTCATGCGCGTACTCTTCGCAACGCCGGAATACGCTCCGCTCGTCAAGACCGGTGGACTGGGCGATGTCAGCGGCGCTCTGCCGCGCGCGCTACGCCGGATCGGTGTCGATGTGCGCGTGTTGCTTCCGGCGTATCCCGCGCTTCGCGAGTTCGTCGCGCAATCGCGCGATCCCGTCGCGCTTCCGGCGCTCGCGGGCATGCCGGCCGCGCGCATCGTGCACGCGACGCTTCCCGGCGAGGTCCCGGCGCACCTCGTCGATTGCCCCGCGCTCTACGACCGCGGCGGCGGCCCGTACCAGGACGCGGGCGGGCGCGACTGGGACGATAACGCGATCCGCTTTGCGCTCCTGGCGCGCGCCGCGGCGTCGAGCGCGTCCTGGCCGCTCGAATGGCGCGCCGAGGTCGTGCACTGCAACGACTGGCAGACCGCGCTCGCACCGGTCTATTTCGCGCACGCCAGCAGGCCGCGCGCGGCAACGCTCATGACCGTGCACAACCTCGCGTTCCAGGGAATATTCCCCGCCGCGGCGTTCTCCGGGCTCGGGCTGCCCGCGGAGACGTTTTCGGTCGGGGGCCTCGAGTACTACGGCAAGGTGTCCTTCCTCAAGGCGGGACTGCGCTACGCCGATGCGCTCAGCACGGTGAGCCCGGGCTACGCCGCCGAGATCCGCCAGCCGGCGCTCGGATTCGGGCTGCACGGGCTTCTCGCGGAGCGCAGTGCCGTGCTGAGTGGCATCCTGAACGGAATCGACGTCGAGCTTTGGGACCCGGCGCGTGACCCATGGATCGCGCGCAACTACGACGCCCGCACGCTGGAGACGAAAGCCGAGAACAAGCGCGCCTTGCAGGAACGCACCGGGCTCGCCCCGGATCGGTCGCTCCTGCTCGTCGGCGTCGTCAGCCGGCTCACCGAGCAGAAAGGAATCGATCTCGTGCTCGAAGCCGCCGATCGGATCCTGCAGCTGCCCGCTCAACTCGTAATCCTCGGCAAGGGCGAAATCGTGCTGGAACGGGCGCTCGTGGCGCTCGCGCGCGCGCACCCCGAACGCGTCAGCGTCCGCATCGGTTTCGACGAGCCGCTCGCCCACCGGATCGAAGCCGGCGCGGACGTGTTTCTCATGCCGTCGCGCTTCGAGCCGTGCGGCATGAACCAGATGTACAGCCAGCGCTACGGCACGATCCCCGTGGTGCGCGCAACCGGTGGCTTGGTCGATTCGGTAACCGACTGCACGCCTGCGACCCGCGACGACGGCACCGCGACCGGATTCCGCTTCGCCGAGGCACGCGCCGCCGACCTGGTGCGAGCGCTGGAGCGGGCGCGCGCGGCGTGGCGCAATCGCGACCTGTGGCGCGCGTTGCAACGAAGCGCGATGGCGCGCGATTTCGGCTGGGACGCGGGAGCGCGCATGTACGCGGCACTCTACGAGCGCATCGCCTCGGCGAGCCAGGCGCGGCAATAGGTTCCGCGAGCGCGATTCAAGCGAGGCTTGCACCGATTGTTGCAATGCAACTATCCTCCGAAACAGAGGGGCAAAGCCAGGTGTTGACCGATCACGACGTCTACCTGTTTCGCGAAGGAACGCACGGAAGGCTGTACGGCGTCCTCGGCTGCCAGCTCGACCCGTCGGGCGAAGGGGCGCAGTTCGCCCTCTGGGCGCCCAATGCGCGCGCCGTTTCGGTGCTCGGCGACTGGAACGGGTGGCGGGCGGGGGCCGACGCGCTCGCCGAGCGCGGCGACGGCAGCGGGATCTGGGTGGGCACGGCCGCGGGCGTGCGCCACGGGCATGGCTACAAGTTCCGCATCGAATCGCACGTTGCCGGCCATGTAGGCGAGAAGGCCGATCCGTTTGCGCTGTGCGCGGAATGCCCGCCGGCGACCGCCTCGCGCGCGTGGGCGCTCGACTACGCGTGGAGCGACGGCGACTGGATGGCGGCGCGCGGCAAGCGCAACGCGCTCGACGCGCCCGTTGCGATCTACGAAGTACATGCGGGATCGTGGCGGCGCCGGGACGGTGCCTTCCTCGGCTACCGCGAGCTTGCGCGCGAGCTTGCCGACTACGTCGGGCAGATGGGCTTCACGCACGTCGAGCTGCTGCCGATCACCGAGCACCCGTTCTACGGCTCCTGGGGCTACCAGACCACGTCGTACTTCGCGCCCACCGCGCGCTACGGCACGCCGCAGGACTTCATGTATTTCGTCGATCACCTGCACCAGCGCGGCATCGGCGTCCTCCTCGACTGGGTGCCGTCGCACTTCCCGGCCGACGCGCACGGCCTGGGCTTCTTCGACGGCACGCACCTGTACGAGCATGCCGACCCGAAACAGGGGTTTCACCCGGAGTGGAATTCGAGCATCTTCAATTACGGCCGGCACGAGGTGCGCTCGTTCCTGCTCTCCTCGGCGCTGTTCTGGCTCGACCGCTACCACCTCGACGGCCTGCGCGTCGATGCGGTCGCCTCGATGCTGTACCTCGACTACGCGCGCAAGGAAGGCGAGTGGATCCCGAACCGCTACGGCGGCAAGGAAAACCTCGATGCGATCGATTTCCTGCGCCGCCTGAACGAGGCGGTGTACCGGGATCACCCCGACGCGATGACGATCGCGGAGGAATCGACCGCGTGGCCGATGGTGTCGCGGCCGACCTGGCTCGGCGGCCTCGGTTTCGGCATGAAATGGAACATGGGCTGGATGCACGACACGCTCGCCTACATGCGCGAAGACCCGGTCCATCGCAAGTACCACCACGGCCGCCTCACCTTCTCGCTGCTCTACGCCTTCAACGAGAATTTCGTGCTGCCGCTTTCGCACGACGAGGTGGTGCACGGCAAGGGCTCGCTCGCCGGCAGGATGCCGGGCGACACCTGGCAGCAGTTCGCCAACCTGCGCGCGCTGTACGGCTACCTGTGGACGCACCCGGGGAAGAAGCTCTTGTTCATGGGCGGGGAGTTCGGCCAGCGGTGCGAGTGGAGCCACGACGGCGAACTCGAATGGTGGGTGACGGGGCTTGCGGAGCACAGCGGGCTGCAGCGCTGGGTCGCGGACCTGAATCGCGTCTACCGCGCGGAGCCCGCGCTCTCGCAGCTCGACTTCACCTACGACGGGTTCGAATGGATCGACGCGAACGACGCCGAGAACAGCGTTTTCACCTTCCTGAGGAAGCCGAGGGGCGGCGGGCCGATCGTGGTGGTGGCCTGCAACCTGACGCCGGTTCCCCGCCCGAATTACCTCCTTGGCGTGCCGCGCGGCGGCCGCTGGGAGGAAATCCTCAACAGCGACGCGCGGCTCTACGGCGGCGCGGGCTGGGGCAACCTCGGCGGGGTCGACGCGGCGCCGGTGCCGGCGCACGGCCGGCCGCACTCGATCCGGGTCGCCCTGCCGCCGCTTGCTACGATCCTCTTCCGGAGCACAAATGAATCACGCGGCTGAGGCAGCGCCACGCTTGAGCTCGGTCTGGCCCGGCCGGCCGTATCCGCGCGGCGCGACCTGGGATGGCGAGGGCGTCAATTTCGCGCTGTTTTCCGAGCACGCCGAAAAGGTCGAGCTGTGCGTCTTCGACGAGAACGCGCGCCGCGAGCGCCAGCGCATCGTGCTGCGCGAGCGCACCGACCACGTCTGGCACTGCTACCTGCCCGAGGCGCGGCCGGGGCTGCTGTACGGCTACCGCGTGTACGGGCCGTACAAGCCCGAGGAAGGAAACCGCTACAACCCGAACAAGCTGCTCGTCGATCCGTACTCGCGCGAGATCTCCGGCACCCTGCGCTGGAACGACGCGCTCTACGGCTACACGGCCGGCCACAAGCGCGAAGACCTGAGTTTCGACCGGCGCGACAGCGCGCCGTTTGCGCCCCGCTCGCGCGTGGTCGACACCGCGTTCACCTGGGGCGACGACCGCCGCCCGGACGTGCCGTGGCACGACACCGTGATCTACGAGCTGCACGTGCGCGGCTTCACCATGCGCCACGCGGGAGTTCCGGCGTCCCTGCGCGGCACCTACGCCGCGCTCGCCTCGGCGCCCGTGATCGAGCACCTGAAGCGGCTTGGCGTCACCACCGTCGAGCTGATGCCGGTGCACGCCTTCATCGACGACCGGCAACTGGTCGACCGCGGCCTGCGCAACTACTGGGGCTACAACACGCTCGGGTTCTTCTCGCCCGAGATGCGCTACTCGGCCTCGGGCAGCTCGAAGGAGTTCAAGACCATGGTGAAGACGCTGCACTCGGCCGGCATCGAAGTGATCATCGACGTGGTCTACAACCACAGCTGCGAGGGCAACCACCTCGGTCCCACGCTGTCGTTCCGCGGCATCGACAATGCCGCCTACTACCGGCTCGCGCCCGACAACCGGCGGCAGTACGTCGACTACACCGGCTGCGGCAACACCGTGAACCTCGAGCACCCGCGGGTGCTGCAGCTCGTCATGGATTCGCTGCGCTACTGGGCGCAGGAGATGCACGTGGACGGCTTTCGCTTCGACCTCGCGCCGGCGCTCGCGCGCGAAGGCGGCACCGTGGACCGCTTCGGCGGGTTTTTCGACGTGATCTGCCAGGACCCGGTGCTCAACCGCGTGAAGCTGATCGCCGAGCCCTGGGACATCGGCGCCGGCGGCTACCAGGTCGGCAATTTCCCGCTCGGCTGGGCCGAGTGGAACGACCGCTACCGCGACGGCATGCGCGCCTACTGGAAGGGCGACGGCGGCCTGATCGGCGAGTTCGCGCGCCGGCTCACCGGCTCCTCCGACCTCTATGGCCGCGAAGGCCGCCGCCCGCACGCCAGCGTCAACTTCATCACCGCGCACGACGGCTTCACGCTGCACGACCTCGTTTCGTACAACGACAAGCACAACGAGGCGAACGGCGAGCAAAACCGCGACGGCCACAACCACAACCTGTCGTGGAACTGCGGCGTCGAGGGGCCGAGCGAGGATCCGCAGATCGTGGCGCTGCGCGAGCGGCAAAAGCGCAACTTCATCGCCACGCTGCTCCTTTCGCAGGGCGTGCCGATGCTGCTCGCGGGCGACGAGCTGGGGCGCAGCCAGAACGGCAACAACAACGCCTACTGCCAGGACAACGAGATCAACTGGATCGACTGGACGCTCGACGAGGGCAGGCGGCGGCTGCTCAAGTTCGTGCGCCGCCTGACCGCGCTGCGGCGCGAGCACCCGGCGTTCCGCCGCCGCGATTTCTTCGCCGGCCGGCCGCTGCACGGCGGCGACGTGAAGGACCTGCTGTGGCTGCAGCCCCACGGCAGCGAGATGTCCCGCGAGCAGTGGGAGCACGAGCACGCGCGCTGCCTCGGCGTGTACCTCGCCGGGGCGGCGCTGCGCGACATCGACCGCCGCGGCCGGCTGCTGCGCGACGAGGATTTCCTGCTGCTGTTCAACGCGCACCACGAGAACGTGCCGTTCGTGCTGCCGGCGATCGCCGGCGATCCGTGGAAGGCGCTCTTCGATACGGCGCTCGAACCAGCGCGGCCCGCGCAGCGAACGTATGCGCCGGGCGAGCACTACCCGCTTTCCGGCCGCTCGCTCGCGCTTCTCACCCGCGACGCGCCATGAGCGGCGCCCGCGCGTTGCTCACGCACCTGTGCCAGTTGCACGGCATCGGCGTCGATTTCCAGGACATCTGGGGAACGCGGCGCGAGGTGCCGGAACCGAGCCTGCGCGCACTGCTTGCCGAGTTCGATATCGACGCGTCCTCGGACGAATCGCTGGAGCGCGCCGCGCGCGAGGCCGCCGCGGCGCGCTGGAAAACGCTCCTGCCGCCGGTGCTCCTCGCCGCGGCAGGGGCGCGGCCGTGGGCTGCACCGGTCCGGCTCGCCCGGCCGCACGGCGGTGCGCAGCTGCATTGGCGCATCGCCGAGGAAACCGGCGCGGTTCACGAGGGCGAGGTGGCGGTGCGGCAGCTCAGGGAAGCCGCTCACGCGGAATTGAACGGCACGCGTTACGCCGCGTTCGAACTGGAGATCGGCGTAGCGCTGCCGACCGGCTATCACCGGCTCGAACTGCGCGACGACCGCGGCGCAAGCGGCGAGGCGCTCGTCATCGCCGCGCCCGCGCGCTGCTACCGGCCGGAGTCGCTCGCCGATGGCGCGCGGCTCTGGGGACCGGCCGTGCAGCTCTACGCCCTGCGCTCCGGGCGCAACTGGGGCATCGGCGACTTTGGCGATCTCGCGGCTCTGGTCGAGGACTGGGCGGCGCGCGGGGCGGGCGTATTCGGCCTCGGCCCGCTGCACGCGCTGTTTCCGCACAATCCCGCGCACGCGAGCCCCTACAGCCCTTCGTCGCGCGCGCGCCTGAACGTCCTTTACCTCGACGTCGAGGCGATCGCGGACTTCCGCGAGTGCGAGGACGCGCAGCGCCGCGTGCGCTCGACGCAGTTCCAGGCGCGGCTCGCACGATTGCGCGAGGCGCCGTTCGTCGACTATCCGGGCGTCGCGGCAGCGAAGTTCGAAGTGCTCGCGCGGCTCTACGCGCATTTCCTCGCGCGGCACCTGGCGGCAGAGGACGCGCGCGCGTGCGAATTCCGCGGCTTCCAGGCCGCCGGGGGGGTCGCGCTGCGCCGGCACGCGCTGTTCGAGGCCCTGCAGGAACATTTCCATGCCGCCGATCCCGGGGTCTGGGGCTGGCCGGTGTGGCCCGAGGCGTACCGCGACCACGACGCCGCGGCGGTGGCGCGCTTTGCCGCGGTGAACGGCGAGCGCATCGAGTACTTCGAATACCTGCAATGGCAGGCCGAACTGCAGCTCGCGCGCGTCGCCGAGCGTTGCACCGCGCTCGGCACGGCGATCGGGCTTTATCTCGATCTCGCCGTGTCGGTGGACCGCGCCGGTTCGGACGCATGGACGAGCCGCGAGGACTATGCGCCCGGCGCAAGCATCGGGGCGCCGGCCGACGAGTTCAATCCGAACGGGCAACACTGGAACCTGCCCCCCCTGCGTCCCGACCGGCTGCGCGCCGACCGCTATGCGCTGTTCATCGAAACGCTGCGCGAGAACATGCGCAACGCCGGTGCGCTGCGCATCGATCATGTCATGGGCCTGATGCGCCTGTTCTGGATCCCGCCCCGGGGCAGCGCGCGCGACGGCGCCTACGTGCACTACCCGCTCGAGGAACTGCTCGCGATCGTCGCGCTCGAGAGCGAGCGTAACCGCTGCCTGGTGATCGGCGAAGACCTCGGCACGGTCGCCGACGAGGTGCGCGCCGCGCTCGCGCGCATCGGCGTACTCTCGTACCGGCTGCTCTGGTTCGAGCGCGAACCCGACGGCAGCTTCAGGCCGGCGGAGGCGTACCCGCAGGATGCGCTGGTCGCAGTGAGCACGCACGATCTCGCGACGCTGGCGGGCTGGTGGCAGGGACGCGACCTGCGCCTGCGGCTCGACCTGGGATTGTTTCCGGACGCCGGCGCGTATGAAGCCCAGAGCGCGGGCCGCGCGCACGCGCGCGCGCGCCTGCTGGTTGCCCTGCGGCACGCCGGCCTGCTGCCGCCCGGCACCGAAATCGATCCGGCGGTCCCCGTCGCGCTTGCGCCGCCGCTCGGCGAGGCCGTGCACGCCTTCCTCGCGCAGACGCCTGCGCGGATCATGATGGTGCAACTCGAGGACGCGCTCGGCGTCCCCGACCAGGCAAACATGCCGGGCACGACGGGCGAGCACCCCAACTGGTGCCGCAAGCTGCCCGAGAGTCTCGAGCGGCTCTCGGGCGATGTGCGCGTTGCGAACCTTGCAAGCCTGCTCGAGCGGATCCGTCCGCGCCCGGCTGCGCGCGCCGCCGCGCGCCCGGAACCTCGTCCGAGTTTCCTCAACCGCCGGAAAACGCGCGGATGAACCAGAAGGTCGCGAGCGCGAGCGGCGTGATGATGGCGAAGAAAACGAGCGGGCGGTTCTCCCCGAAGCGCTTGCCGCGCCGGCGCTCGATGAAATCGAGCAGCCGGTCGGAGAACACGTAGAGCGAAATGGCGATGATCGTGAACCAGACGATTTCCATCCTTACCCCCGTGCGGCGCCCTGGCTAGCCTCGCGCGTACGCCGGCGCGCGCGCGCCGCGCAGCATGGCGTGAAAGACGAGCGCGAGGAACATCGTCCCCCCGATCACCGCGACGAGGCCCCCGAGCCCCATCA
>Ga0209399_10000716_pt1 | contig 19073 bp, 15 predicted proteins | sample OV2TP3_FD_184130 | JGI IMG/M metagenome (GOLD analysis project Ga0209399, IMG submission 184130) | Hot spring microbial communities from Beatty, Nevada to study Microbial Dark Matter (Phase II) - OV2 TP3 (SPAdes) (version 3) | ecosystem: Environmental > Aquatic > Thermal springs > Hot (42-90C) ... | reverse complement strand
GTTGATCTCGTGCGCGACGCTGGCCGCCAACTCCCCCATGGCGGCGAGTTTTTCCGACTGCACCAGTTGCTGCTCCATCCGGATGCGCTCACTGATATCCTCCAAGAGGACCAGGCAGTAGCGGCCAGCTGTCCCTTGCGTGTGTATGCCAATCACCGTCGCCTTAATGGCCTTGATGACGCCCAGTGGCCGAAACAGGTGCAGTTCAACCTGCCTCTGCCCACCCTCGCGTGTCACTTCCCAGAGTTGCCTTTGAAGTCCCTCATGGGGGAGGAATTCATGGAAGACCATCCCCCTCTTGCACTCCTGCGGCATGAACAGGGAAGAAAAGCTCCGGTTGGCCATAACGACCTTCTGCTCTGCATCGAGGACCACAAGGGCCGCGGGTAACACATCCACAATGTCTTGAAACGATGGTCCCCCGACAAGGTCGCGTGACACTGTTTCTTTCCTCCCTGGCCAGTTCCTCACGCAGCAGAAGTGAGCGGCAGGTGAGAGGTTGGGGATTTGCGGCTATCTGGTCCCACGATTTCCAATCGCGATATCCTCCCCTTGCTCCGTCAGGTGGACATCGACAAAGCTGTACGGCGCCCAGGGGCCCGTCAATAACAACCGCACCCGTGGGTATCGGCGGCCCCACAGCGCATAGCCTTGCTTGAAGGGAGTCAGGTTGCCGCGGTCCACGAGACAGCAGAGGGTCAGCAACAACCCTTTCCTCAGGGAGCTTCGCTCGACCTTGATCGCCTCCACACAGGGGGAGGTGGCCTCCTGCAGCGCACGCGTCAGGCGCGTTGCCTGCTCCTCGAGTGCCAGAGATTCGCGGTACTGACTGGTTTTCCCGAGCAGGTAACGCTCCCCCGGCGTGCGGCCCTGCCGAACACAGCTTGCCACCGGTCCGGATTCCTCTGAGTCCCTTTCCTCAAGGAGCGCTCGGATGCCCACCTCGACCTTGCCCTGGACAGTATCCAGGCAGGCGTTGAGCCTGGGATAGCGCGTGGCCAGCAACCGCACAACCTCCGCATCGTCCCGCACCACCGTGCCAAAGCGGCAGGGAAGCACCGCAGGGAAACAAGCCAGGGCATGGCTGACCACCTCATGCTGCGCCAGGGCATTCTCCACCGTGCGGTTGGCTCCCCCGGGCATGACGTCGCTGACCAGCGCGGTGATCGCCGCTACCCCGATGGGGTGGATCGCCATCCCACGCATGCCGGCAGGGAATCCACGGCACTCCCCCTCGCCGCGCACCAGACAATAGAGATACTTCATCTTGCATCCCCCCGACGCTCCATAACCCGGCCATGGCGATGTTTTGGCGGCGGGGTAACGACTGCCACGGGCGGGGCAAAAGACCTGAGCTGCTCAAAATACCCTGTCGCGCTGCCCCTCATTTGTCCAGCATCACCAGTCCCATCCGAATGGCGTAGTGTACCAGGGTATGATCCTCTGCGAGTCGCATGCGATCCGTGTCATCCTGAGCCGCCTTCTTGTGTGCGGGCTTCTCGATCGGAACCGGCGTGGGGCCATGGGAAACGGGCACGAAGCCGGGTCCTCCGACCCGGGTGGGTGCCGTAGCCTTTCCCTACTTGTCCCCGGCCGTCTCCTCTGCATGAGCCTCCGTGCTTTTGCCGAGGTCCTCCCCATCCCCCGAACCCTGTAGGGTCCGCTGAACAATCTGATGGACATCGTCGAACGAAAAAGGTTTGCGCAGCATGGCAGCCGCACCCCGTTCCAGCAGGTGCCTGGTCTCTGCGCTCAGCGTGTCCCCTGTGAGGAAGATCACCTTCCGGCACATCCCCGGATACTCCCGCTCCAGCCGTTGATAGAGGCCGGGGCCGTCAAGTCCCGGCATCCTGAGATCGCAGAGGATCAGGTCATACGCTCGCTCTCGCAGTAGATCCAATGCCATGAGCCCGTTGGCCGCTATCTCGACCTGATGATTATCGAGTGAGATGATCTCGGCCAGCACCCTGGCGATCTCCACTTCATCATCCACCACCAGAATTGTCTTTCCCCCGATCGTTGGAAGGGCTTCGGGCGTTTGGGCCTTGGGCAAGACTTCAAGTGGAGCATTCACCGGTAACTCGATGCGGAAGATAGCTCCCTCTCCGGGCTGACTCTCGACCCGGATCACCCCCCCATGCCCCTCGATGATCCCCTGGCACAGAGACAACCCCAGGCCGGTCCCAACGCCCTGGGGCTTGGTGGTGAAAAACGGTTCGAAAATCTTCGCCTGGAGCTCCTGCGGAATCCCAGGGCCTGTGTCCGCAAGGCTGAGGGTGATCCGACCCGGCGCCGGTCCAGACCGGGTCTGGATGGTCAGCCGGCGGGGCGGGGGCAGATCATGCATCGCCTGCTGGGCGTTCGAGACCAGGTTCACCACCACCTGATGCAGTTGATGCGGATCCCCTGCGAAGGCGGGGAGATCTGGCGCCAGGTCAAAGCAGATGTCCACGCCATCCACGCGCAGGGGGTAGGCCAACAGCTCGACGGCCTCCCGCATGATCTGATTGAGCTTGACGGTAAGACGTTCCGGCGGGTGTTGGCGGGCCAACGCCAGGAAATTTTTCACGATGCGCGCACAACGACTCGCCGCCTGATTGATCTTTTCCGCCCGCGTCGCAATCGTGGGGTCTGTCACGAGCTCCCGCAGGAGATCACTCTGGCCGAGCACGACCGATAAGGGGTTGTTCAGCTCGTGCGCCACCCCCGCCAGAAGCTGCCCCATCGTGGCTAACTTCTCGGCCTGGTACAAGGTCTCTTGTTGACGCTTGAGCTCCTCTTCGATCCTCCTGCGCTCGCTGATGTCCTCGGCGGTTCCTTCGATGGAGAGCGGCGTCCCGACGGAATCGTGGACTATGCGCGCGCCGATGGATGCCCAGATCGGGGTACCATCTTTGCGCGCGAGCCGTGCTTCGAACGCCCGCACGACACCGCGTTCGGCGAGCAGGTGCTGGAATGCGGTACGCTCCCCGGAATCCACATACAATTGCTGGTCGATGCTCGTAATGGCGGCCTTCAGCTCCTCACACGAGTCGTATCCCAGCAGGTGTGCCATGGCCGGGTTGACGGTGATGAAGCGCCCGTCGAGGGTCGTCTGGAAAATGCCTTCAATCGCTTGCTCGAAAATCGAGCGATATTTCGCTTCCGCTTGTTGCACCTCTGCATGCAAGCGCGCGGCCTCCAGGGCGCTGCTGGCGCTGTTGGCGATGAAGCGCAGGGCTTTGATCTGCCCCAGGTTGAAGGGCCGGCGCTGCGTTGCGTTGACGTTCAGAATCCCCACGAGTCGCCCGCCCACTTCGAGCGGGAGCGCAATGGCTGAAAGGATGTCCGAACGCGGGTGAGTGGGCGCAAAACGGGGATCACGCACCTCGCCCTCTAGCAGCAAGGGTTGCCGCTGGCGGTCAACCCAGCCGGCGATGCCCTGTTCGCGCGGCACGCGCTCCCCCAGGAGACCCGCATGATGCTCGCCCCGCACGGCAGCGAGATAAAATTCGTTTCCCGCGCTGGTCGGCAACATGATGGACGCTTCATCCGCCTCACACTGTTGTATGGCGGCATCGGCGATCTTGTGCAAGATGGTATTGAAGTCCAGCGTGTGCGCAATGGCCTGGGTCAGTTCATACATCGCCACTGTCTCGCGTAGCTGGAGGTTTTCCTGCCGCAGCCGGCGCACATCCATCGCGCGGGATAAGGTCGGCAAGAGGATTTGCAATTTAAAGGGTTTGAGCACGTAATCGAACGCGCCAGCCTTCATGGCCTCCACCGCCGTTTGTACCGTGCCTTGCCCTGTCATCATCAGGCCCACCAGCTGTGGGTCGATATCCAGCGCCGCTCGTAGCAGCGTGACGCCATCCATCTCGGGCATCATGAGATCTGTGAGCAGCAAATCAAAGGGGTGACCTTTCAGCGCCTCCAGCGCCTCCACACCGGATGTGAACCCTACCGCGTCATAGCCTCGCTTGGACAGGGCTTCGCAGAGCGCAGTCATGAGACTGATCTCATCATCGACGATCATAACGCGACCCAGCCTGGACACGGGGCTTCCGGGGTACAAGGTTTCGGCTGCGCTGGCACTATACATCATGCGTGATTCCTCCATCGAGCCTCATATCTCTTCAAACAGCTCTGTTTTGGCTGCACTGGCGGAGGGGAAAGTGATCCGCACTGTTGTTCCTTTCCCCACGTCGCTTGAGACCTCGAGCGTTCCCCCATGCTCCTGGGCGATGCGACGGCAGATCGGCAGGCCCAGGCCTGTTCCCTTTCCTTCGGGTTTCGTCGTGAAGAACGGCTCCAGGACCTTCGGCAAGTCCTCCGCTGCAATGCCGACTCCGGTGTCGGACACGTCGATCATCACCTGAGCAGGTGCGGCGGGCCCGGCTTTGTCCACCCGAATCGTCAAGGTTCCACCCTGCGGCATGGCGTCGGCGGCATTGGTGAACAGATTGAGGAACAGCTGCCGCAGGTGCTGACGGTCCGCATGGACCATCGGGACGTCCCTGGCGCATTCCTGTCGCACGGTGATCTGGTGGTTGCGCAGGTGGTAGTGAATCAGCTCCAACGTGCCCTGGATCTCAGCCTGTACATCCACGGTGGACACCTGTTGATGGCTGCGGCGACTGAATTGGAGCAAATTCGCCACGAGATTCCCCATCCGATCGACCTCTTCGGCGATCGCCCCCAGGGCTTGCTGAGCCGGATCGTCCGCGTCCGCAAGGAGCGACTCGATCCGCAGGCTCACGGTGGCGAGCGGATTATTCAGCTCGTGTGCAATACTCGCCGCCAATTCTCCCATCGTCGCCAGCCTGGCGGCCTGCCAAAGTTGCTGCGACTGTTGCGCGATCTGCTCCCGCATAGACTCCAGGCGGCGATTGGTCTCCTGTAACGCCTGCGTACGTTCCTGTACCCTGGCTTCCAGGGTCCTGGCGTAGTCGGCCACGATGCGCTGGGACTCGGCGAGCTGGGCGTTCACCCGGTTCAATTCCTCAAAGGTCGAGAAGAGGAGCTCGAAGATTTGCTGCTTGTCGGCGTTGACGGCGATCTCTCGCTCACCCACCCGCATGGTAAACTCGGTTTCTTGCGCCCCTTGCTGTCGGAACTCCAGGTGCTCGAAAATCCGCCGAATGCGTTCGAGAAGGTAGTCATTCTCAAATGGCTTCGTGATGAAGTTATCGGCCCCCCGCTCCAGGCCCAGGAGGATATCCTCAGGCGCCTGTTGCTGGGTGAGGAGGACGAACGGGATCCGTCCCATCTCCTTGCATGACTTGACCGCGTGGCAGAAGGCGTACCCATCCATCTCGGGCATAACCACATCGGAGATGATGAGGTCGGGTGGGTTCGATCGGACACGCTCGAGGCCCTCCCGGCCATTGCGTGCCACCTCAACGCTATAACCTTCCTCCTCCAGGAGGAAGCGGACGCGGGCTGCCTGGGTCCGGCTATCCTCGACGACGAGGATTCTTCGTCCCATACGCTCCAACCTCCTCTCCGCACTGCACCAGGTCGCAGATGGTGCGCGCGATCTGTCTGGGGGGCAGGACATACTCCGCCGCTCCCAGGCGAATCGCCTCCCCTGGCATGCCAAAGACCACGCTGCTCTCTTCATCCTGGGCGATGGTCACCCCACGCGCCTCCTTGAGCCGCAGGAGACCGGTGGCACCATCCCGGCCCATGCCGGTGAGAAGGATGCCCATAGCCGACGGGCCGAAGGCCGCCGCCACGGACTGAAAGAGGTGGGAGACCGAGGGGCAGAAGCCTCCCTCCGCCGATTCCTGCGTCAACCGGATGCGGCCATCCTTCATGATCTCCATCTGCGAGCCATCCGGGGCCAGATAGATCGTTCCAGCCCGCACCGCCTCTCCCCGCTCCGCCAGCTTCACGCTGAGCCCGGTCCCCTGACCGAGCCACTCGACCAGTCCCGCGGTGAACCCGGGCGTAATATGCTGCACGACCAGGATGGGGGCTCCGAGGTCAGCTGGCAGCTCTCGCAGGATCTCCGCGATGGCCGCCGGCCCACCCGTGGAGGCGCCGATGGCGATGAGCTGGATTCTCTGGTCCGGTTGGCCAGGGGAAGGGGAGGGCGGACCCGGGAGCCCTCGCTTCGGCCAGCGTCGGACCACCTTCACCTCCGCCATGAGCTTCACCGACTCCACAAGCCGTCGGGTGGTCTCCGCATGGTCGGGATGCGCCAAGCCAGCGGGTTTTTCGACCACCGTCAGGGCCCCGGCCTTAAGGCCCTCAAAGGTCATGGCCATTTCGTCCTGGGTGAAGCTGGCGCTAGCCAGCACGATGGGGGTGGGGACACGCTCCATGATCTGGCGGGTCGCCTCGTAGCCGTTCATTCGGGGCATGTGAACATCCATCAGAATGACGTCGGGCTTGAGGCGCGCGGCTTGCTCGGCGGCCTCCAGCCCGTTCCGGGCCGTACCCACGACCTGGAGTGCGGGGTCCTGGCTGAGTATGTAGACCAGGTACTCCAGCGTGACCGGTGAGTCTTCCGCCACTACCACACGCACCTGAGAAACGGGGGTAGGGGGTTGGGGGACAGGGGGTGGAGATGAAGCAGAAACGGGTCGAAGCTGGGAATTTGTCGTAGAGTCAGTGCGGTACTCTAGCATTCGATCTCTTCCTCCCTGCCTATTCTTGGCGAGCGCTGCTGCGCTTCTGCCATGCCCCGCCTACCTCTCCCCAACTCCTATCTCTTCCCAACCCCTATCCCCCCACCCCCGCCTATAACAGCCGCCGGATGATCTCCAGCAGGTTCGACTGGTCGAAGCTCGACTTGACGATATACGCGTTGGCACCCACCTCAATCCCCCGCTCTTTGTCCTCCCGGGTTTCAAGCGCGGTCACGAGCACCACGGGGAGGTCGGCCAACTGCCGATCCGCCCGGATGCGAGCTGTCAGCTCGAGTCCGTCCATCCGCGGCATGTCCACGTCCGACACCACGAGATCGAACGCCTCACTCTTGAGGAGCGTCCAGGCTTCCATTCCATCCACCGCCACCCGCACCTGATAACCCACCGCCTCCAGCAGGTTCTTCTCCATCATTCGCGTGGTGATGGAATCGTCCGCGACCAGCAGGACAGGTTGACGGGCCTTTTCCTGCGGCGCCACGGTTGCCGCGGACCGAGGAGGGGTCTCCCGAATCGACCGGAGGAGATCCGCCGGCCGGAGGATCAGAACCAGCTGGCCCGTTCCCAGGAGCCCCGCACCGGCGATGTTTCGGACTCGGACAAGGGGCGGCCCGAACTCCTTGACCAGCACCTCCTGCTCCCCCAGGATTTCATCGACCAGAAGCCCCAAGGGCCCGGCGCCGGACCGCACGATCACGCATGGCGCCTTGCTCGCGGGCTCGGGTGGCGCGTCGCTCTCCATGCGCCCGAGCAGGCGGCTCAGGCGGGTCAGGGAGAGGGGATATCCCTTCTCGCGGATCATCTCCCGCCCTTCCACACGCTCGACCCTCTCCGGGGCAAGACGGATGGCCCGCTCCACCGCGTCGGTCGGCAAAAGGTAGGGCTGCCCACCTGCACGGAGCAGGAGACCGCGGAAGGTTGCGATGCTGGCGGGGAGGATCATCCGCACGGTTGTCCCCACCCCGACTTGCGTCTCCAGGGAAATCTGGCCCCCTAGACGCTCCACTCGCTCCCGCACGATGGCCAGGCCCAGGCCGTGTCCCGAGACGTCCGTGATCATGGGGCTCGTGCTAAGCCCCGAGCGGTAGATAAGCTGCAGGGCTTCGGCGTCCCCCAGGGCCTCCCCCTCCTCCGTGGTCAGCAGACGCCCCCGCACGGCCGCTGCCCTCACCCGAGCCGGGTCGATCCCACTCCCATCGTCTTCCACGCAGAGCTCGATGCGATTGCCCTCCAGCAAGGCGACGGTGACGGACACCTGCCCCCCGCGCGGTTTCCCCGCCTGTCCCCGGACCTCCGGCGTTTCAATCCCATGGTCAATAGCATTCCGTACGAGATGGATCAGGGGTTCCTTCATGGCCTCCAGGACTTTTCGATCCACCTCCAGATCAGCGCCCTGCGCCATCCACGCCACCTCTTTGCCTTGTTCTTCAGCCAGATCCCGGACCATCCGTGGGAAGAGTTCCAGGACCGTCGCTGCCGGCAGCATTCGCATCCGCCGCATGGCATCCAGCAGGCCATCCACGGCCCCTGCCATCGTCCGCGCATCACGGATAAGGTGTGCGAGCAGCTCGCGGGCAAGTGCCTCTATTGGCCGCAGCGCTGCATCCAGCCTGCCCAGGAGGTCGGCGTCGTGTTCATCGAGGCGGCTCGATCGGTAAGCCGTGCGGGTCCGTGCGGAAGTCGTGCGGCAGCGCGTGAGCGCTTCGACCAGGGCTCTTGCCTCCCGGACCCGCTCCTCGGCGGCGAGCTTGGGGGCAAGGAGATCCTCGGCCTGGCGCAACAGCGCATCCAGTGCGGCCGTCGCAACACGGATGGTGTCGGTCGGCGGTAGCACTGGAGCCACGGCGGTCGCCAGGGTTTCAGCCTGGTTCCCCGAAGCCTCGATGGGCTCCATCGGCTCAACTGTCAACTCGGCGGTGCGCTTCAGGCGACGGATCAGATCGCTCAGCGTCGCTGGCGCATAGCCTCCGGCCAGGAGGCGTGCCCCGCCATCAACTCCCGCCTGGAGGAGATGCAAGGCGCAGGAGTCGAGCGCAAGGGCGCCCTGCGTGTTCCGGCTCAGGACTGACTCCAACGCCTGGCAGAGCGCTTCCATGTCCAGGAGGCTGACGGAGCGGGCCGCCCCTTTCAACGTATGGACCTCCCGGAACATGGTCTCTACGACCGCCTGGGCCTCGGCCGGCGGCAGCCCGCGCTCCAGAGCTAACAGGTTTGCCGTTAAGCTCTGTATGTGCTCCTCGGCTTCCACCTGGAAGATGGCCAGGAGCCGGGCTTTGATATCGTCGTGCCTGTCTGCCATGGTCTTACCGTTGCCCTCAGGCGTCCAAGGTCAGCTCTCAGTTCGCGGCGACGAGCTGAGCTGATGCTGGACAGCCGCTTCCTATAGCTTATACCGCTCGACCACCTGCTTCAGCTTCTGCCCTAATTCGTGCAGGTTCTGAGCCGCGACCTCGGTCTGCTTCGTGCTGGCCACGTTTTGTACACTCGCCAGTTTGATGTTCTCCATGGCCAGGGCGACCTGGTCCGTCCCAACCAACTGCTGCTGGCTCGATGCCGCGATCTGAGCCGCAGCCTGCGCGGCTTCCGAAATACTCTCCGTCAGCATCCGGATCGACTCTCCCGCGTCCGTCGATTGCTTTACGCCTGCGGCCACGGCCTTGCTCCCCTGTTCGGTCGCCATGACCGCGGCGCTGGTTGCCCTCTGGATGTCGTTCAGGATGGCCCGCACCTGGGCGGTCGCCTGTTTCGACTGCTCGGCCAGGCTCTTGACTTCCTGCGCCACCACCCCGAACCCTTTCCCCTGTTCGCCCGCTTTGGCCGCCTCGATGGCAGCATTGACGGCCAGGAGATTCGATTGCTCGGCCAGGTCATTCACGGTGGCGATGATCTCCCCGATGGCCTGACTCTGCTCGCTAAGCCGCACAATGCTCTCGGCGATGGACTCCATTTGCTCGCGGATGCGGCCCATCCCTGCGATGGTTTCATCCACCGCTTTCTTCCCAGCTTGTGAGATTTGCGAAGCCTTTTGCGCGCTTTCGGACACATACTTCGCCTTTTGACTGGAAACCTGCGACGTCTGTTTGACCTCCTCGACAGTTGTCGTCGTCTCACTCACCGCTGTGGCCGTTTCGATCGCGCCGGAGGCGACCTGGGTCGTTGTGGCCAGGATTTCACTGGCGGCAGAGCCCAGCACATTGACCCCCTCCCGAATCTCTCGCGTCACCTCCCGCAGGTTCTCCACCATCCGGCTGAATATCTGCGACAGGGCACCCACCTCATCGGTCCGCCTGTCCGACGGCACATTCACGGTCAGGTCTCCCGAAGCGACCCGTTCCGCAACCCCCGAGATCACGCGCAGCGGGCTGGCGATGAGTCGATCCAAGAACAGCGCCATCGCCACACCCATCCCGAGGGCGATCAGTCCGACGATGACAAAGGTGAGCACGGCTTCCCTGGCCTCTTGCTCGGACCGGGCGATACGCCCCTGAGCCTGCTCCACCGCTTCATCCCCAAGCTCTTTCGCAAGGGACCGCATCCTCTGGTAGTGCTCAGCCTGAATGCCGAGGGCGAGCCCCTTGGCCTCCTCGATTTTTCCTTCATAGATCAGGGGAATGATCTGTGTCGCCGTCGTCTGCCGAAAAGCCTCCCGTGCGGCCTTGAGCTCTTCGAGCCTGCGCAGCCGCATTGGATCGCCCCGATTCCGCCCGAGAAGCCTATCGACGGCCTCATCCACCTCTTGGGCGCGGGATGTGATATCCTGCTCCCAGAGTTTCTGAGCGGACCGTTCGGTGAGCAGCATCATCGTCAGCAGGGCTGCCCGTACCCCATTCTGGTCGGTTCGCAGATCCAAGAGGTCCACGGCATTGGCGAAGTCCTCGGCATACAGGAGTTTCTGGGACTGCTGGATTGCTGTCAGACCGCTGTATGCCGTCACGATCACGGCCACGAGGAAGAGGACCATCACACCCATGCCGATGCCGAGCTTGGCCCGCGTGGCGAGGTTCAGAAACCACTTCATAGTTTGCTCCTCCCCTGCAGTACAGCCGACCGCTTTGTTGAGCAGGATCCTTGAGCCCCCACTGTTGAACCTCGATCTCGCGACGCCCGCCCATCGCCGAGTCCTGTGAGGAGCGCCGCGATCTTCAGACGCAGAGGCCAATCGCGCAAACGAAGCGCTGTTTTCATGTCGGACCCTTTTTTCCCAGGTGAGGTGGTAGGCTTGGGCTTTCCGGTTCAGGCTGCTTCAGCCAACCTCGTCGTTGACCATGGTCCCAGGGTCCTGGGCTAAAGCCTCCAGGTCCACCACCGCGATCATCCCTGCGGTCACGCCCCGGAGGAAGGCCTGGCGATCGCCAGCGAGGGACGCCGGAGCCGGCGCCACCTCCTCTGCCCCCAGCCGAACGAGCCCGGCGACGGCATCGGCAAAGATCCCAAACGTCCTCCTACACACCTCCACCACCACCACCCGGCTCCCGGCGGGGACCTCCTGCTCCGGTAGCGCAAACAGCCTTCGGAAGTCCAACACCGGAAGGATCCGTCCACGGTGGTTTACCACCCCCAGGACGAACGGCGGGGTGCCTGGCACCGGCGTCAGGTCCCCGAGCGGGATCACCTCCAGGACATGCGTTGTCTCGATCCCGTATCGCTCATCCGAGAGGGAGAAGACCAAAAGCTCCACTACCTCGGCGGAGGCCAGGGCCTCTTCCAGGGGGCGTGCCAGGGCCTGTGCCCTCTCCCGCAAGAGCCGCCTGACCTCTTCCGGCGAACGTTTGACGCCGGATTCGAGGGCCCGGCGCATCTCCTCGATCCGGGCGTACACCCTTTGCCATGCAAAGCTCTCGGCCATCAGCGTGCAGCTCCTGGCCTGGCGCTGAGGTCAAGATACGCCTTCGCCGTCTCCAGGAGACGACCTGCTGTCCAGCCGTCGCCGCCGGTCACCGCCTCATGGCGAGGGACCGAACTGAGAAGCCTCATCACGGTCTCCATGGATCGCCGTCCTCGGTCGTGCTCCCCCTGCTGGATCAGGAGAGCGCCGAGGAGAAAGTGGGCCGAGGCAGAGTCTGGGGCCAGGTAAATGGCCCGACGTAGGGCCTCCAACGCCGCTGAAATCTTCCCCTGCTCCTGACAAATCGTCGCCAGGAGGAGGTGCGCCTCGGGATCGAGCCGATCTCTGGCCAACGCGGCTTCACACACACGGCCGGCCTCATCCAGCTGTCCCCGGTCAGCCAGGGCACGGGCACGCTGGAGGGACGTCCCGTTTTCCGAGGGGAATTCAGCGGGCTCGGCCAATCTCGCTACCAGCGGGGCGGCTGCGGTCGGGCTCGCTCCCACTGTCTCTGCTGGAGTATTCTGTGGGGCTGCATCCGGCCAGGGCGACAGGGGGATTTGCTGGAGGGACCCTGAGGTCATCTCGGCTGTCTCACGAGCCAGACCATTGCGATGCATGATGTAAGCAGGGAAATTGACCGCCACCAACCCCCGGCAGAGCTCGACGGAAGCCTCGGCCGGACTCAGCACTAACCAGCCTCCGGGCAAAAGCGCTCGCTGGAGGCGGGCCACGGTTGCCTCTTGCGCTTGACACGTGAAGTACATCAGGACGTTTCGGCACAGAATCAGGTCCATGCCGCTGGTATTGGTCAGCACAGCAGGGTAACCGTCGGCGGCCAGGTTCAGCGGGGCCAAACTGACCATATGTCGAATCCTCGCGTCCAGCTCAACGGTCCCTGGGCTCTGCTTGCGGAAGTAGACATCCCGGATCCAAGAAGGAGTCTCCCGCAGGGACCATTCTCGGTACTGCCCCTGTCTGGCTCGTTCTAGCGCGTCCGGATTGATATCCGTGCCTAAAATGGTCAGGGCCCACTTCTCGCGATCGGGAAGCAGCCGATGCAAGACGATGGCCAGGGAGTACGGTTCTTCTCCCGTGGCGCACCCTGCGCTCCAGAGCCTGAGCCGTAGAAGACCCTGCGCTCGTCGGGCCGCGATGAGCGGGGGGAGCACCTGTTGCTCCAGCGCCTCAAAGACGGCGCGATCGCGGAAGAAGTAGGTTTCCCCCACCGTGAGATACCCCGCTAGCCGCATCCACTCGAGGCTCTCCCCGGGAAAGCTTGCCAGCCATGTCAGATACGTCTCCGGCGGTGAGAGCGAGGAGGTTCCACAGACTCGCATGAGCCCCCGTTCCAGGTCGGCCCGCCTGGTCTCGGGGAAGTCCAGGCCCAGACGGCTGGCGATCAGAGCCTGCGCCTGCCGGTACGCTTCGTCCGACAGCTTCATCCCTCCATCTCCTCAAGGGCTCCCGACAGGGACTGTTCCTCATGCAGGGAGAGCACCGAATCCAGGTCGTGGATGAACAGCAACCCATCTGCGAGGGTGACGATCCCTGCGACGTGGCCGATGCCCGGTAGGACCGTGTGCGGAGGTGTGACACCCTCTGCAGCGACTTCCAGCACTCCGAGGACTTCATCGACCGGAAAGCCAAGGCGCCGCTGGAGCGTCTGGACCACCAGGAGGCGGCCAGTCAGGCCGTACTCGTGAGGGGGCAGGTTGAAACGGCGCCGGAGGTCAACAACTGGAAGGATAGACCCGTGGAGGTTGATCACGCCGAGGGTGATGGCTGGGGCCTCTGGGAGGGATGCTATAGCGACCATGGGCAAAACCCGCTCCACCCTCTGGAGCTGCAGCGCATAGCGTTGCCCCTCGATCACAAAGGCGACCAGCTGTAGCACCCCACCAACGAGCATCTCGCCGGCCGGCTGATCCCCCGTCGAGGTCCACTGCGGCCGGCCCTTCCAATCCTCCCGCATCTTCACCCTCCCCTATTCATGACTGCCCCAGGAGAGGCATAGGCGCCAGGTTAAAGATAAACCGGCGGACTGCTTTTCTGATCTCCTCCCCCATCCTGACCTTCCCCCTCGCCGGGGGGAAGAGAAATAGCCTCTTGGAGCAATGGTTTAGGGCTTAACTGGCCGCCTATGCTCCCGCGGGGAGAGGCCCTCCCCGGGAGCGGCTCTACACGGAGCCGCCTGCTCCCGTCGCCTCTGGAGGAAGGGCGGGAAGTCCGGGAGCCTGCTCGCTATTGTAGGAGGACTGCTCCAGCGAACCTATCCGTAGTTCTACGTATTTGATCTAGGGGATTCCTGGTATTTTCGGGAGGGTTTGCAGAAACGTGCGCGGGTGACGCAGAAGCTTTGCGCAGCGGTCCTTACTCTGCCAGCGGCACAATTCCGCGTCGGATGCTGTATCGGACCAGGTCGGTCTGGGAGTGGACGCCGAGTTTCCGCATGAGGTTGGCCCGGTGAGTTTCCACCGTCCGCGGGCTAATAAAGAGGTGCTCGGCGATCTGGACGGTGGTATGTCCCTTGACGGAGAGGGACAATATCTCTCGCTCGCGGAGCGTGAGCATTTCATACGGGTCCAGTGTGGCGGCCGCATCGCGCTGAATATAGGATTCAATGGCCCGCTCTGACAGCGGCGGGCTGAGATACCGCCTTCCGCTCGTCACTTCTCTGACGGCTCTTACCACGTCAGCCGCGTGGGCGTCTTTCAGGACGTAGCCTGCAGCCCCATTACGCAAGGCACTCAGCACATACGCCTCATTGGCATACATGGACAGGATGACGACCCTGGTCTGCGGGGTGCTCCGAGAGACTCTACGGGTGACTTCCAGGCCATTGATGCCCGGCAGCATCAGGTCGAGCAAGAGCACATGCGGCTGCAAGCGCTCGACCAGCTCGACCGCCTCCAGTCCATCCCCCGCCTCACCGATCACGCACACATCGCACTCGGGCTGCAACAAGGCCCGCAACCCGTGGCGCACGACAGGATGGTCGTCGGCCAGGACCACAGTCGTCGGACTCAGCGTTCGCGGGTCCTGCGTTCGAGGGAGTGGGCCAGGGGCAGCTCGCCCGTCACTCGTGTCCCCATTCCAGGGGTTGAATCGACCCACAGCTGTCCCCCCAGCAAATTCACGCGTTCGAACATGCCTGTCAATCCGCTCGTACTCCCACCGGTTGACAGCCTCCTCGCATCGAAGCCTCGCCCGGCGTCCTCGATCTCTACCCCGACAACTTCTGTGTCCACCCAGACCCGGACCACCGCCTCCCCTACCTCGGCGTGTCGTGCCACATTGGTCAACCCTTCTTGCACCAGCCGGTAGACCGCCGTCTCCACCTCCGGCGGCAATCGCCTCTCCAGGCCCGTATGCTTGAAGGTCACCTGCACCTGCGTACGCGCCGTGTATCGTTCCAGATACCACCACAACGCCGGCAACAGCCCCAGGTCGTCCAGCATCGCTGGCCGTAGATCGAGGGAGATCTCGCGTACGCGAGCCATCAGGTCCTGCACCAGCGCCTGCGCCTCGCCGAGGTAGGCATCCCTGGCGTCCCCCGTTGTACTCATATTCAGGCTGAGTTTCAGCCCGGTCAGTAGCTGGCCCACCTCATCATGCAGCTCACGGGCGATGTGGCGTCGTTCGTCTTCCTGTACTTTGACCATCTGCCGCGAAAGGGCTTGCAGTCGCTCACGCCCCGCGCGCACCTGCGCGAAGAGCTGGGCGTTGCGGATCGCGATCGCTGCATGATCGGCCAACCGTACCAGGATCTCCTCGTCGCGATCGGTGAAGGGGTGGGAAGCACGATTGATCACGTACAAGACCCCCTCCACACGGGAACCGATGCGAATCGGCACCGCCAGGGTCGCCACGACCCCTGACATCTGCACGATGTCGAGATAGTGTTTGCTAATCTTCGGGTCCTCAACGTAATGGTCGGTCCGGATGGGCTGGCCGGTCAGGAGGACCTTCCCTCCGACCCCCTTCCCTGGTTCGATCGGCAGTGTCGCATACTGTGCATAGCGGGACCCCACCTGGTAGCGGAAGAAGGCGACATCCGATTCACCTTCCCGCAAAGCGATCAAGGCTCTTTCGCTGTTGCACAACTCCCTCGCCCCCTCAACCAGCCGCTGTAGCACCGTATCCAGATGCAGGGACGCGTTCAGGCCAGGCGCCAGATCTGCGACCACTTCCGCCTCCCGCCGGCGACGCTCCAGCTCAGCCTGTGCTCGCTTGTGCTCGCTGATATCACGCAGGACCATGACTCGCCCGACGACCCACTCGTCGCGAGTGAGATTGGATGCCGTGAGCTCGACCGGCACCCGGCTCCCATCTCGCCGGATGACTTCCGCCTCCATTTTCGCCGGCACGGCTTCCCCCCGCAGCGCGCGTCGGCGACGATCCATCAACACTGGGCTCAGATTGGCATCGAAGAACTTCCGCCCCGGGTCGCCCAACAGCTCATCGACGCGATAGCCGGTCAGCCGCTCCAGGGCCGCATTGCCATAGGTCATCCGCCCCTCCAGGTCGCACGTGTAGACGGCCTCCGTGAGAGACTCTGTAATGATGCGATACCGCTCTTCCAGGCGTCGGAGCCGGTGGAACAGCTTGCTGTTCTCCAGGGCCTGCGCGACCTGGCTCGCCAGGACAACCCCCTGACTCAAGTCTCGCTCGGTGAAACACGCCGAGGCATCCGTGCTCGCGAAGATCATGGCCCCTGCAACTCTCCCTGAGCGATCTCGAAGCGGCAGTCCCAGGAGCGCCTGGGGCTGCAGGGCCTGACTGATAGGCCAAGCGGCGATGGGACTCTCGGGCACCCGATTCACATAGGCAGGCTGTCCCAGGTTGATGATCTGCCCCACGAAGACGGAAAGGTCTGTGAGGCTATGCCAGGACCCCACGAATGGCTGGATATGCGCTCCGAAACCTGCCACCATGACGGCTTCCTGCCCATCGCCCAGCACCCGCCAGAGGGCCCCGTGCGTATACCCCCGCGCACGAGCAATCGCCGCCAGGAGCTTCTCTGGCAGCTCCTCTGGCCCGAGATCCGCTAACGCAACCTGGGCCACTTCCGTTTGGGCCCGTAAAAAGCACGCGTCAGCAGCTGGGCGTGCCCTGGCCTGCTTGCGGCTGGTGATATCGCTGGCATCGATCGGTAAGGAAGACGAGAGAGAGTGCATCTCCATAACGCCCCCTAAGGGCCTCGATAGTATTCGATCGTCAATGAAGCCTTTCCAGGATGAACAGGAGGATGAGAGGCCATCAAGGCCTTATGAGACCAGTCTAGCGAGGAGGAGAAAGTCCGTCAAGCAGAATGTCTCTGAATTGATACAGGTAAAAAGGGGCAGGGGGTGGACGGGAGGTGTGAGAGATGCCACAGGAGATCGAGGGTGAATCCGCGGGGCTTATCACCCGCATAAGGGTACGAGCACCCCCCGGGTCTGGCTCTTGATCCATGAGCTCAGCTCGCGCTCGCCGGAGAGCAGATCCTCGAGCGTGACCTTGCTCAGCACTTGATCCACGGTCAACTGGACGGTGCGCCAGAGCGAGCGAATCGAGCAATCGATGGTGTGTGTGCAGAGTTGCATGACACCGGCATGCAGGTCGCAGAAATTCGGTTCAAACAGGCGTCCTCCGAGCACGGCGAGGACCTCCCCCACGAAAATCTGGCCGGGTGGACGGGCGAGCGTATACCCTCCCGCCTGACCACGCACGCTCTTGACGAATGCCCCGCGACGCAGAATGCGCATCAGTTTCGCGACATTCGGGACCGAGAGCCCCTCAGCCTGCGCGATCTCGGAAATGGTGAAACTTCCCTTCGCGGCATGACGCGCCAGCTGAAGCAAACAACGGAGTCCGTATTCTTCTTGGGAGCTGAACTTCATGGTTAGCCCTTCTTCTGGCAGCTACACCCGTGAGGCAACCGTTCACGCCCATCGCGTCACACGGTCGCGCGCTTTTCATTATGCGGCTCACAGCATGCCCAGTTCAAGCCTCGCTGCCTCGGACATCCTGCTGGGGTCCCAGGGGGGGTCCCATACGACGTCCACTTTGACGCCTGTTACACCGGGGATCTCTTCCACCTTGGTTTCCACCTCCACCGGCAAGGTCCCCGCCGCAGGGCAACCGGGGGCGGTGAGCGTCATCATAATGCCGACGGCTCCAGACGGCTCGATCTTGACCTCATAGATCAGGCCCAATTCGTAAATATTGACTGGGATCTCAGGGTCATAACAGGTGCGCAATTGCTCGATCACCTTCTCCTCGAGCGCCATGGTCTCAAATGGATTCATAGATGCGTATCCTCTCTGATAGCCTCACTCTGTCGAGACGGTCTCCGCTTCATCGTTCAGCGCGGCACGCAGCGTGTGCCACGCCAGCGTGGCGCACTTCACCCGCACCGGAAACTCCGACACACCCGAAAAGACCGCGAGCTTCCCCAGCGCTGCGCCATCCGCGGTTGCTGGCGACTTGCCGGTGACCAACTGATGGAACCTCTGGAAGAGCACTTCCACTTCGGCGCGAGCTTTTCCCTTCACACTTTCCGTCATCACGGAGGCGGAAGCCGTCGAAATCGCGCAGCCAGACCCCTGGAAGCTGATGTCTTTCACCCGGTCGTCTTCGAGGTCCAGATACACGGTGACTCGATCCCCGCACAGCGGATTAAAGCCATCGACCTTGCGGGTGGCCCCTTCGAGCCGCCGGAAATTGCGCGGCTTCCTGGTGTGATCGAGAATCAGCTCCTGGTAGAGTTCGCGCAGGTCAGACATCAGCCAAACACCTCCCTTACCTTGTGCAGCCCTACCACCAGCGCATCGATTTCTTCCCGCGTGTTGTAAAAGGCCAGGGAGGCCCGCGCCGTCGCTGGCACGCCGAAGCGTTCCATCACCGGTTGCGCGCAATGATGGCCGGTACGAATCGCGATCCCTTCCTGATCGAGAATAGTGCCGATGTCATGGGGATGCACCCCTTCGAGAACGAAGGAGATCACGCTGGCCTTCTCTCGCGCCGTACCGATGATCCGCAGGCCGGCGACGCTCGCGATCGCCTCAGTGGCATACTCGAGGAGTTCGTGCTCATAGGTGCCGATCGCCTGCATGCCGATCCGATCCAAATAGTCTATGGCGGCGCCAAGTCCTATCCCTCCGGCGATGTGCGGCGTGCCGGCTTCGAATTTATAGGGAAGGGGGGCATAGAGGGTTTTCTCGAAGGTGACCGAGCGAATCATATCACCCCCTCCTTGATAGGGAGGCATGGCTTCCAGCAGGGGGGCCTTCCCATACAAAATACCGATACCCGTCGGGCCATACAACTTGTGGCCGGAGAGCACATAGAAGTCGCAATCCAGCGCCTGCACGTCCACCCCCATATGGGGGACCGCCTGCGCGCCATCCACCAGGACCGGCACATCCCAGCGGTGCGCCATCTCGATCATCTGCCGGATCGGGTTAATGGTGCCGAGCGCATTCGACACATGCGTCACCGACACAAACCTGGTCCGCGGGCCGAGGAGCTGTTCGTAGGCATCCAGGAGTAACTCGCCCGCATCATTGACCGGGATCACCCGCAACATAGCACCCTTCTCCTCGCAGAGCATCTGCCAGGGGACGATATTG
>Ga0209399_10000715_pt1 | contig 19102 bp, 15 predicted proteins | sample OV2TP3_FD_184130 | JGI IMG/M metagenome (GOLD analysis project Ga0209399, IMG submission 184130) | Hot spring microbial communities from Beatty, Nevada to study Microbial Dark Matter (Phase II) - OV2 TP3 (SPAdes) (version 3) | ecosystem: Environmental > Aquatic > Thermal springs > Hot (42-90C) ... | reverse complement strand
GTGCTGGCGTTCAACAAGTCGGGCAAGGAGACGGTGCGCATCCAGGTGGAGGAGCCGATCTACATCCGGCCGGCGGAACGCGTGACCTGGCTGTAAAGCCAGGGTGGGGACAGATTTCAAATCTGTCCCCATAGCACGATCGGGTCAACGGGGGGCGGGGAGCCGGGAGGGTTCCCCGCCCTTCGTGTTTTTTGACGACTCTCATTACTTGAGACTATAATGAAGGTCTACGGAGATGGCCAGCAGGCTACGCGCAAATGTATAACGCGCTTTTATGGGGGAGAGCATGAAATATCAGTGGAAAGGCATCCTGGCCGCCGCCCTTACAGCCGTGGCGCTTCTGGGGCCGGGTGTTCATTCCGTGACCGCCAAGGAATCCTTTAAAGATGAAGCCGGCCGTGTCATCTACTCGATCGACGACGAGGGGATCGTGTCGATGTTCGAAAACAGCCCCACTGATTTGACTGTATCGGTAACACGGGGAACCCGCGAGCAGATGCGACCGCAGGTCACCGAGATCAGCCCTGACAGCATTCCGGCCGGCGCCCCTGCGGTGCTCCGGCTGAAGGGGAAAAACCTGATCGGCGCGACCGTCAAAGTGAGCGTACGGGAAATCGAAGTAGGCGCCTATTCGGGCAAGCCCAAGTCATTGGACTTGCCCATCCGGGTACCGCCTGATGCAAAACCAGGAGAGGTCACCATTGAGGTATCCACGCCCATCGGAAACACAAAAACAACATTTAAAATCAAAGACATGCAGATTGGAGGCGCCGGCGCGGGCGCTCGGGATGTCGCGGGGATTGCGAAGATCTCGCCGACGGCGCCGGCTTCCTGCCCGGCGGGCATGGTCGGAGTTGCAGCGGAGCGCGGCGGTTTCTGCATCGAGGTGGACCGGACGTTCAAGGGTGACTTCCGTGCCGCCGAAAAAGCGTGCGCCATCGGCGGCAAACGGCTGTGCCAGGCGCCGGAATGGCAAGTAGCCTGCGAACAGGCCGGCGTAGGCAAGATCCAGATGAAGAATATCACCGGGGATTGGGAGTGGACCGGCTCCTGGGACCCCTACCAGTTCGATCCCGACATGCAGGCGATGGACTTTACCCCCGACATCCGGTCCATCCTGCTGGGCAAAGCCGATTGCAAGGAGCAAAAAATATCCCCGAGATGGAAACGGGATGAGTTTGCGGGCCGGTGCTGCAAGTAAGGCCCGTGAAAGGCGTACCCCATGAGAAATATTCGTGGCCTGCCGGTCCTCATCGTTGTTGCCGTCGGACTGTCGGCCGCGTCCGCCGATGCTGCTACAATTCCTGATGACCCCGGTGGATTCAACGGGTACACCTGGGGCACGCCCCTGGCCAAATTCCCCGCCTTCAAGCTCGTCAAAGACCTGGGGAGCACCGATTTCGTGAGCAATGTGGGCTTGTACGAGAGCCCGGGCGAGACGCTCACCCTGAACGAGGTGCCGCTTTCCACGATCCGTTACCGATTCGTCGAAAACGACCTGGAAAGCATACAACTCAGTTACGTCGGGCGGGAGAATCGGGACAAATTGATGCGGTGGCTGGAAGAGCGGTTCGGCAAGCTCACCCCCCACGAGCGCAAAATGGTCAATGCCGTGCTATGGTATGGTGATCAGACCGTGGTCAATTTGAAATTCGATGCCGTCACCAAGCAAGGGACGCTGTATTTTCTATCCCGGGAGTTGAATCACAGGCTCAATGAATTCCACCAAGCCACTCAAGGAGATTGACGATCCCAGGAGCCGATGATGATTGCTCTGCGTTCTCGCCGCATCATGTGGATAGCGCCGTGTCTCTGGTTGTTGGCCGGCCTGACCGTTCCTTCCGTCGTGGCGGCGGCCGAGAAGGCGGAGGATTTTTACGATGAGGTCGGGCGCCTGCTCTACTCTATCGATGCCCAGGGCGTCGTCTCGATGTTCGAGACCGACGCGCTGGACAATACGTTGTCGGTCACGCGCGGCACTCGCGATAGCATGCAGCCCCGCATCATCGAAGTGACGCCTCCCTCGATCGAGACCGGCAAGATCACGGTGGTCACCTTGAAAGGGCGCAACCTGGTCGGCGCCAAATTCTCGTCGGGCACGAAGGGGATTAAATTCGGCGGCAGCGCGCCTCGCGCGAAATCTGTGGGCGTTCCCATTGAGGTGGACGGGTCGGTCAAGCTCGGCCCGGTCGTCATCGACCTGACGACGCCCTTAGGCAAGACCTCGGTCTCTCTCACGGTGATCGAGCCGCAAATTGATCTGGCGGCCCTGGCGAGGAAAAAAGAGCCGGAATACCGGGAATTCCCGGCCGGGAAGCCGGAGTCCTGCCCGGAAGGGATGATTTCCATCGGCAGCTCCAAGGGCGGGTTCTGCGTGGACATCAATGAAACCCAAATGGGTGATTGGGTTGAGGTCGAAAAGATGTGCTCCTATAAGTTCAAGCGGCTGTGCTGGGCGGAGGAGTGGGAACTGGCCTGTAAGGAGGACCAGAAAAGCAGCCTAGGCCTGCAGAATCTCCTCGGAGGGTGGGAGTGGACCCGGAACTCGGAATACGCTGCGGCCGGGCAACATGGTAGTGGCGGGCTTGACACTGAAAACGAGGATTGGCTGGCGGTGGTGCGGGGGAAAGAGAGCTGTGCTTCAAAAGACCGGCGAGATCCCTGGCTCAGCGGGACCCGGCCGGGCCGGTGCTGCAAATAAACGTCCATCCCGCCTGACGTTGTACTCACCTGCGCGTATGCCTCTCGATGACAAGGTGGTGACGGACTTCCGCCGGCGCTTGCGTGAGGCCGTCGAGAACGACCGCGCCGCTTGGACGGCTTCGCGCCGGCTGGTCGCGCCGGCCGCCGCCGCCGACACGCTCCGGCGCCTGGCTGCGGCTGTTTCAGACTCCTCTCTTGATCCGGCTCTCCGCGAAGAACTCCTCCTGCTGCTGTCGGAAGGCAAGCGCGCCGACGTGAAGGCGCTCCCTCAGGACGCCCTTCGCGGCCTGACCGGTCTCAACCCCACCAAAGCCATCAGAAATTTGTGCCTGTTGCTGGGTGTCGGGACGGTCGATCCGGTTGGGGCGGTCTCGGCGATGACGCAAGATACGGTCGAAGCGGCCGTCCGGAGCAGAGACAACCCGTTCGATATTCTTCTGGAAGCGGATGTCGCCTCCCTCGTGGACTTCGGGGCCGGCGATCTCACATTTGAAGAGAACGTCGTCGAACAGTACTTGGCTCCGCTGGAGCAGACCGGACGGGACTTGATCCTGCATGCGCTCGATCGGCTCGACCCCAAGGAGCAATTTGGCGGCCTGGTCCGAGCGGCACGCGATCGCCTGGACCGCCTTCGGCGCCGCCCCTCGCCGCCCCTGTGGTTCCATTTCGACGGCGACCAGGATATGTTCGACCTCGGCCGCCGGTCCTCAGGGCCTTCACGGTACACCGTGGCGGTCTGCAACAGTCCGGCAACACCCACGTTCGCCTACGAGCCTTCGCGGCTCGGGTGGGAGGCGGTTCAAGCCCGCTTGCGCGAGACCAAAGGAGAGTTCCGACGGGTGCGGGCCAACGGCCGGGTTGTGCTCGAAGTCCTGCACGGGGGAGAGCGCCTGACTTTCCCGGCGTGGAAGTTCGACGTGCACGGTCCGCTGGCCTTATTGGACCTGCTCTCTCGCAAGGGCAAGTTGTGCGTCCTGGGCGCGGTGGACATGGAGGTCTTCTGGGAGATTCTTTCCCAATTGCTTCCGGATGAAAAAGCGCGGCCGCAGGGCGTGTTTTTTACCGAGAGCAATGTCGGGTGCTACCTGGGGTCCGCCTACGAGAACTTGTTGCGGCTGGCCCTTGGTGAGAAGACGGTCCTTCCTGAGGTCCGCCGGGATATTCCCAGGGTGCTGGGCGAGGCGGGACAACGAGGCGAGACGTACGGATTTCGTTATGTCGAAATCCGGCGGGGGGCGGTATTCCCCGGCGTGCCGGCCGGGAGGACCGCGCTCATCTTCGACCAGATGACCCAGGAGGCGGCCCCGTGGTTTATGACCCTGGTGCCGGCGGGCTGAACGGACATGGGCGCCAAGGTCATCCGCGACAAGACTCCCACCGCTTCCGGGCCGGTGTTCTCCGCGGACGGCCGCGCCAACGCGGTCTATCTCAACGAGCTCTTCGATGCGGTGGCCAAGGAGACCTCGGCGCGGCTCCGCCGCCGCTTCGGCGCCGACGTGCCGCTGACCGGCGGGCTGTGGGGGGGATCGTGGTACTTCGCGGACGAGTGCGGCTATACGCGCTCCCGCTTTCGCCGCCTCTACAATCTGATGTGCGTGCCCCAGATCCCGGCATTGAACGATGCCGAAAACTACAACCTGGTGTTCTTCCACTACTCCAAGGTCCTGGCGGAGGCCTTTACGCCCTATGGAATCGCCCTGGGCGAACAGGAATGGGGGGAGAGCATCCATTACAGCAACCGGCTCCGCCCGACGATTTCCCACCAGATGTGGGACACCAACAAAAAAATCGATTACGTCAGGAGCTTCTTCACGTACAACTCCGCCGAATGGGAAGAAGCGTATCTGTACGAAACGGTCCGTCACATCAAGCAGGCGAAAGAGGTGCTGGACAGCCGGGCCATGGCCGAGCCGCCCCCCCTCGACGGCATGGCGATCCGCTTTCAACTCCAGGATACCGTGATCCTGTACCATACCCTGGAAGCGGCTTTGTCCGAGCAGGCCAAGGCCATCGCGGGTCCTCTGGTGGAGCGCATCAAGACCCGCTTTGCGCAGGGCATCAACGACGAGGACGAGATGCGCGCGATGAACCTCGAAGCGTTCAAGAGCGGGGTGATCTACGGGTATGAGGACGCGATCCGCGAGGATTTCGCCAGGGAAGGACTGGATATCACGAAGGTCGAAGAGTGGCCAGTGGAGCGGATCAATCGGGTGCCGGCAAGCCTGAAGGCGAAGCTGATCCCCCCGCTCAAAGCGCTCTTCCGGAAATTCAAGGACAATCTCAAAGCCGCGAGGGCGCGGGGTTAAGGAGTTCCGCATCATGGCCAAGTGGCTGGATGACATGACGAACGCGGGGGAGCCCCACGTCCCGGAGAATCTGAAAACGCTGGTCTGGGAACGCGATGAGGGGCAATGCTTCCAGTGCGGCGCCACCGACAAGGTGGGGGTCCACTGTATCGAGCCGTACGGCATGCCCACCGAATGCAACACCAAGGTCGTCTGCGAGAAGTGCCGGATGGAGTTTTAGAGGCTCCGCACGTCTTTGAACGCGTAGGTCTGCCGGTTCACGACCGGATAGACGGTGAAGATCGGGGTGTTGGCGGGCACGACCGCCGTCTCGGTGCCCGGCAGCAGGCCGAGATGCATGTTGATGTAGTTGAAGCTGAGCCCCTCCTGCCAGGCCTTCTTGCCGGCAGCCGCGTAGGCCTCGACTTTTTCCGTTCCGTACGTCCGCAACACGAGGCCGGAGGCGCCGAAGAGCCCGTACTCGTACAGGTCCGGCGCCCCTTGCAGCAGCAGCGCGACGTTCGAGGCGTCGAACCACACCTTCACGTTGCAGACGATCTGCACGAACGGCCCCAGCGTATTCGATCCCTCCAGGATGGCGCGCGGCAATCCGATCTCAGGCGGCACGTCGGGCGGCAGCGCGCGCTCCACGCTCCCCAATTCGGTCTCCTTCACCTCCGACACCGACACGAACAACAAATCGGGGTCGTCGAGCGAGAGGTCCAGCACCTCGTCGCCGAAGTAACTGCAGAGCTTCCCCAATTCGTACCGGAGCGGATAGGAATACCCCATTTTCGCGTACCAGATCCGGACCCCGGCGGCGAGGGGATCGTCCGGCTTGCGGCTGATCTTCAGATCGAACGGCAGCATGAGGTGGAACGCGTTGGTCCGCGCGTTCATGAACGGCCCGCACGCGCCCGGGAACTCCTTGTGGACGATGAGGTCATCAGGCTGAAACTTGCGCGCGGTGCCGGGGTTCTTGAACTGCTGGGCCGTGTGCGCTTCCGTGGTGAGCTTGAATTTCTTCTGGTAATAAGCGGTCGCGCGCTTCTGGGCGGTGGTCAGAAAATAGTCAGGCAGGTCCGTCTCCACGATGATCTGGTATTTCTCGGGCCCGGACGGCCGTTGCGTCCGGTAGGCCTCGTTGTAGATCGCCAGTTCGGCCTCGGTCTTTTGAATGTCCTGGCGGATGTGCCGCAGCAGGTCCTGGTCGGCATACTTGGACCGGTGCAGCACCTCAAGGGCCTTCTGAAGAGCCTCCAGCTTGAACTTGAAGCGCTTGGGTTCGTCTGCGTAGGCATCGGCAAGCGCCATCCAGAGGTTGAATTGCTCCTCCGGGAGCAGGCCGAGGCCGTCCAGGTCGCACGTGCGGCCGAACTCAAAGGCCAGAGGGCCGAAGGACTCTTCCTTGCGAAGGCACAGCGACATCAAATAATGAAGGTGCGCGCGGGCCTCCTGGGACGTCATGGCCGATCTCCTTGAAAAATCGAATGAGATCACGGATTCTGGCTGGCGCGACCCGGTTTGTCAAGCCGCCCGAAATGCCCTTGACCGGCCTCTCCTGCAGAGCCTACAATCAGAATTCCACGGTGTGTTCAGGAGTCGTTCCGCATGAAAGTCGAGTACGGCAAGGGCGGACTCATCCAGCTGAAACCCCGCACCGCTGACGCGTCCGGGGGCCGCAAGATGAAAGTGCTGCTGGTATTTCCCCCCGACTGGTACCCCTCCGAGCCCTACCTCAGCCTACCCACCCTCACCTGTGTCCTGCGCGCCGCCGGCCACCAGGTCGTCCAGAAGGACGTGAATCTCGAAATGTACGACTGGTACTTCAGCGGGGATTTTCTGCAGCGGATCGTCCTGAAGCGTGTGCCGCAGATGTTCGATCGGCTGCGAAAAGCGTCGCGGTCCCGGACCCTGAGCGAAGCCGAACAGACCTTGCAGCTGTCCCTGGTCGGCTTGACCCGTAGCCGCATCGCCGAGCTGACGGAGAAGGCGGAGAAGGCCAAGGCCATCGTCCGGGGGCCGGAATTCTATGACGCGGAAAAACTGGAGTGGGCGATCAACACGTTCCGGGAAGTGACGGAGACGATCTCGCTGGTCTACACGCCCGCTCGTATCTGCATGCCGCCCATGGAGACCGACCTCTCGTACAAGGTCTTCATGTCCTCCGACGTGCTGGGTGCGGTCGAGGACACCCAGGTGAATGTCTACCGCGACGTGTTCGAACAGATCCTGAAGCCGGCGATCGAGGCGGAGCGGCCGGATGTGATCGGTATCTCGATCGTCCTGCAGCAGCAGTTGTTCTCCACGATGACGTTCTGCGCGCTCATCAAACGGCACTTCCCGCACATCCACGTGACCATCGGGGGCAACACGGTCACCCGTCTGCGCGACGTGCTGCCGAACAAGCCGTCGCTCTTCGCCCTGTTCGACAGCGCCGTGGTGTACGAGGGGGAGACCGCCTTCCTCCAACTCGTCGAGGCGGTCGGGGCCGGGCGCTCCCTGGACGGCATTCCCAACCTGATCTATCGAGACGCGTCGGGCATCCAGACCTCGCCCTCGAGCTACGCCGAGGACATGTCCTCGCTGCCACCTCCGGATTTCGACGGGCTGCCGCTGGAGAAATACTTCGTGCCGCACCGCATCCTGCCGTACCTGGCCACCCGCGGCTGCTACTGGGGCCGTTGCGAGTTCTGCGACCACGGCGAGGGCTACACGGCCGGATACCGGACCAAGAAGATCGACGAGATCATCGAGGAGATCCGCGGTCTCAAGGAAAAGTACAACTGTCGCCATTTCCACTTCACCGACGAGTCCTATCCGCCGGCCCTGTTCCGCAAGCTGACGCGCAAGCTCGTCGAGACCAACATGAACATCGCCTGGACCACCCATATGCGGTTCGAGAAGAGCCTGTCGGACGAGGCGGTCTGGGAAGACGCGCGGGCCTCCGGGTGCAAGTTCCTCCATTACGGCTACGAGTCCGGCAACGAGCGGGTGCTCAAGCTCATGGACAAGGCGACCACGAAGGAGGTCATCCAACGGAGCCTCAAGCTCGCGGCCGACGCCGGCATCTGGAACCACTGCATGGGCTTTTTCGGGTTTCCCGGCGAGACCCGCCAGGAGGCGTACGATTCCGTGCGGTTCCTCGAGGAGAACAAGGACCTCGTGCACTCGATCGGATTCGGGACGTTCGATCTCAGCAAGCACACGCCGGTCGCGAAGAACCCCGAGAAGTTCGGCGTCACGCCCTACATCAATCCCGAGTGGGACCTGGCGCTGGACTATTACTTCACGGTGAAAGAGGGGCTCAGCGTCGAGGAGGCGGAACGGGTCTTCGAGGAATTCGAACGCAATCACTATCGGGGATGGGACCTGAAGATCTTCATCCGCGAATACATCTTCCTCTTCATCGCGCACTTCGGCACCAGCAAGCTGCCGGCCCTCCAGTTCAGGCCGCCTGAAGTGGATGCGGGCAACCTCAGCGGCGTCGGAGCCTAGCCCTCCCGCATGGCCGATCCCGTCATCCAGATCGACAAACCCTCTCGGAAGAACGGGAGCGGGCGCAAGCTGAAGACCATGCTCCTGTTCCCGCCGGAGTGGGTGCCGACGGCGCCCTATCTGGCGCTGCCCAGTCTCACGGCGGTCCTCCGCCAGAACGGGCACGAGGTCGTGCAGAAGGACGTCAACATCGAGATGTACGACCACTTCTTCACGGACACTTTCCTGATCTGGGTCATGGCCCGCATGTCCACCCAGCGGCGAGCCCTGGAGGCCAAGGAAGCCGCGGCCGGCTTGACCGGACAGGAGGAGGCCCAGAAAGCGTGCCTGGACGCCGCGGCCGCGGTGGATGTGATCGAGTTGGCGGAGCGGGCGGACAAAGCCAAGCGGATCACCCGCGGCGAAGACTTCTACGACGCGGACAAGCTGGAATGGGCGCTGAACACGTTCCGCGAGGTCATGCGGTACATCTCCGCCGCCTACTACCCGGCCTCACTCGTCTTCTATCCGATGGAGAGCAACCTCGGCTACCGTCCGGGCGTCTCGAAAGAGATCTTCGCCTGTCTGGACGACGAGCAGGTCAACGTGTACCGGGACGTGTGCCGGCAGCTCGTGCTGCCGGCGGTGAGCCGCGAGGCGCCGGATGTCGTCGGCGTGTCGCTCGGCACCCAGATGCAGCTTCAGGCCGGGCTGACCTTTTGCAAGATGATCAAGGAGGCTTTCCCGCAGATTCACGTCACGGTCGGCGGGAACATCATCACGCGGCTCCAGGAAGAGCTGCCCAAGCACGGGCTGTTCTTCGCCCGGGTGTTCGACTCCGCGATCATGTACGAGGGGGAGCACGCGCTGCTGTGGCTGCTGGAGGCGCTGGCCGGCGAGCGGGAGATGGCGAAGGTGCCCAATCTCATGTATCGAGACGGGGACGCGATTCACGTCAACATCGAGGTCTTTACGGAGAAGACCACGGCGCTGCCCCTGCCCGACTTCGACGGGTTCCCGCTGGACAGCTATTTCGTGCCGGTCCGCATCCTGCCGTACCTTGCGACACGCGGCTGTTACTGGGGACGCTGCACGTTCTGCGATCACGGGCAGGGGTACTTCGACCAGTACCGGGGCATGCCGGCGCATGAGGTGGTCCGGCAGGTCAAGGCGCTCAAGGAGAAATATCACGCCGAGCACTTCCTCTTCGCCGACGAGTCCTACCCGCCGGCGCTGTTCAAGAAAGTCATCCAGATGCTGGTGGAGCAGAACGTCGGGATCAAGTGGACGACCCTGATCCGGTTCGAGGAGACGCTGCAGGACCCGGAGATCTGGGCGCTGGCGGCCAAGTCCGGCTGCTGCACGCTCTACTACGGGATGGAATCGGCGAACGAGCGCGTGCTGGGCCTGATGGACAAGCACGTCAAGCAGTCCGTGATCGTGAACAACCTGCGTGAGGCCGCGAAGGCCGGCATCTGGAACCATGTGATGGCGTTCTACGGCTTCCCGGGAGAAACCCGCGAAGAGGCCGAGGAGACGCGGCAGTTTCTCCTCGACAACAAAGACAACATCAACTCCGTGGAGCTGTTCTACTTCGTGGCGTACCGCCATACGCCGATGGTGCGGACCCCCGAGAAGTTCGGGATCACGATCCACAAGCAGGAAGAGTACGACCTGCCGCTTGATTACTACTACACGCTCAATGAGTCGGGGGGGGTGACCTGTCTGGAGGCGATGCAGATGTGCGAGGAGTTCTATCAGAACGACTTCGCGCCCTGGGCCGTGCGGGTCAACGCCCGCGAGCACGTGTTTCTCTACATCTCCAAGTTCGGCAGCAACAAGCTGCCGCAGATCTACGCGACGGCGGCGCAAGTCGGGGCCGGCGTTTCGGGTCTCGTGACCTGGCCGGTCGCGCGCGGCGAAGAGGGCGAGCAGTCCATGGCCCGCGTGCACTCCCACTCCACGCCTTAAGTACTCTCCTTCTTTTCCAATCTCTCGATCAACAGCGCGTACGCGGCGTGAATCTCTTTCGTCATGGCCTCGGCTTGTGTGTACTTGGCCATGTACTTGCGGGGGTTGTTGGTGACCATGGCGTAGCGGTGGGGGTGCCAGGTCAGGAGTAGTTCACGGCTCTTCTTGTCCAAGTCTTCCCGCGTGAAGGGCTCCGTCAGCTCGAAGAGTGCGAGGGCCTTTTCAAGATCTTCTTGCAACTCCCCCTTACCGTTTCTTCATGAACGGCGGGTCGCCGAAATCGAGCCGGTAGAGATTGAGCGGAAACAGCGTCTCGCCGGCGGAGACCACCGCCGTGCCGCCGTCGGCCGTGGGCCGGAAGATGTCCAGCGCACGGCTGAGGTGGTAGCCGCAGCCGGATGGGGCCAGCAGGTCTTTGAGGGCTTCCGGCGGCTCCCAGTTGGCGGTCAGGAGCGCGGTGCGGGCGGGGTTGCGCCGGCTGAACGTGAAGGAGAGGTGATCCGGATACCAGTCGGCGCCGCCGGTGGCATAGGACACGAACAGCCGCGCCTTCGCGGTGGCCGCCAGTTCCGCCAGGTACTTGTTGGTGAGGAAGCCGTTCTCCCCGGCCTCCAGCCACGTGCCCGGAGCGGAGAGGCACGCGTGCGCGGCATAGGTGCGCAGCTCCTTCAGCTGCTGCTGGGAGGCGAAGAGGGTCGCGATCGGCCCATAGTCTTTGACCAGCCGTTCGATGACGCCTTCCGACAGGGCCGAGCGGCCGGCATTGGTCGGGCCGCTGTCGACGTGCGCCAGCACATTACGGCCCCGATCGGAAACCAGGTAGCAGTTCCGGGGCATTTCGATGTCGCAGGGGTCCTCGCCGAAAAACGGGACCGAGGCGACGCAGCCGCCCTCGAAGGGAAACGTCTCGCCGTGCGCCAGCTCAATGACCCGCGTAAAGCCCAGGTCGCGCAGCAGCGAGAGGTAGTCGTAGTAGAAGTGACGGCGGTTTTTTCTGCTGGGGACGATGACCGGAATATCCTTCGGCATGGTGAGCAGCGTCCGCGGGTCGGCGTGATCGTCGTGGTCGTGCGTGAGAAAGATGGCGGACGGGCGCGGCAGCAGCGAGCCCCAGAGCGACGGGATCGGCGATTCGGCCAGCCAGGGCATCAGCCAGGGATCAAAGAGGAAGAACCGGTCCTGCTGCCGGTACAGCAGGGCGGCATGGCCGAGATGGATGACGTCGCGGTCGTGCGTGGCGGCGAGCCAATGCGCGTGCAGCGACGAGCGCGGGGAGACGGTCAGACACTGCATGCCGCTCAGCGTTTCCAGGAACGTGGTCAGGGTTCCCGCCTGGCCGGCCCCGGACGCCTCGGCCGTCGCCCTGATCTCCCCTGCCGTATGGGTGCCGCCCAGCAGGCCGATGAATTTCCCGATGGCCTGCGACGGCGTCCTGTCGAAGCCGAACGGGACGGCCTGCCGCGCGACGGCGTTGAAGACGCGGAGCCCCCCGTAGCGCATCGTCGCCGATTTTTCGGGATCACGCGGATATTCCCACTGGAACGCGCCGTCGGGCTGTCGCCCACACCGGATGTGCGCGCTCAAATGGGAGCGTGAGCGGACCACCTCCGCATAGGCGTCTTCCAGGCGGGCGCGGCGGCCCGGATCGTCCAGCGGGCCCCGGTGGGCGAACACGTCGCTGATGGCGGTATCAATGGCGCTTTGCATGAGGCTGTGGGCCTCGTGCAGGCTGGCGGCCACCTCGGGAGCGATGCCGCCGATGAAGGGAAAGGGACCGGGCGGGTCTGCGCTTTCCAGCTCGATCCAGCACCAGGGGACCAGCCCGAGATAATGCTCGCGGTTCCACGTATTCCAGATATTCGACATGCGTGGAGGGTAAAGCGATGGCCTACGGCAGTCAAGTAGGGGCGGTTCGCGAACCGCCCCTACATCTTTTGGAGGAGATATAGCGTGGCCTCCGGGTTGATCCGCGCCTTCGGCAGGATGGCCCGGTGCATGCGGACACCGGCGGTTTCGGCGATCGGATCAGAAGCAAGCACGCGAAGAGAAACGCGGGAACAGGCATCCCCCAGCCAGGGCGGTCCAACCAGGATGGCGTAGCCGCCAGAGGCGAGCGCTTTCGACACCGTCTCCAGGCTCCGCTCGCAGTCGGCCCGTCGCCGGTACGAATCGAACGGCATCCACCGGTAGATCATTCCGTAGGACTTGGCGTACGCGGCGTCCCGGTGGCGGTCGGCCGGCAGGAAGGACGCGCGCTGGAGACCGGGAAGATGTCCGGAAGCCGCGGCCTGGTCCCACAGGCGCTGGGCCTGGCGCTGCGCGAATTCCGCACGTGTATAAAGGACGGTATAGTCCCTGGCGTTCGCGCAGTCGATGAGCTCCGACAGGAGGAGGTCCCAGTCGTGGATGAGCACGCCGCCGGAAGGGCCTGCTCCTCCCGGCGCGGCGGACAGGCGGTCGAGGTAGTCCAGGATGTGCTCCAGCGCGAGCGGCTGGGTCATCGCGTCTTCCACCGGCTGGTCGTCATCGGGGTAGAGGGGCACGGCGAAATAGGCTTGCATGGTGTCGAGTGCGGGAACGCCGTCCGGAAAGAGAGCGCGCCAGGTCAGGCAAGAGGCCCCGGACCGCTCGGGAAGCGGAGTCGCGCTCGTGATGCCCCATTCCGGCCGAAGAGGAAGCTCCTCTCGGCGATCTCCGTCCTGGAGTTGCAACGCCGCCTTGGTTGTCCCCGCCGTCCGGCCTCCGGGCGCAACGCCGTCCTTCCTGGGACGGCCGAATGGGAGAGCGACCGAGTCGTCCCGCTTGGTGACCTTCGTGACCGCGCCGCCCGTGACCGTGACGCACAGCCCCCGTTCCGCATCAAAGCAGCGGCGCGGAGCGTCCGATCGTGGCCGCCACGTGACTTGGGCTGATCGGGCCGGGTCCATAAAGAGAGGAAGAGGCTCGCCGCCGGCGGGAGCATCAGGCACGAAGCAGGTCGAGAAGAGCTGGAAGGCCTGGGGAGAAGGATAGGTGGGAATCCCACGGTACCGGAGCAGGCGAGGCGGGCCACCTGCCGTCTGGTCGTCGTAGAGGCCGCGGATCAGCTCGAACGTGGCGCTGCCGGTCCCGGCGAGGAGCGAGTGAAACAGCTCGACGACCGGGAGGAAGTCGATCAGCCCCCAGTGCATGGCCCCCATGCAGGCCATAAAGCGGGGCCGCGAGAAGTCGCCGCCGTCCAATATATAGAACGCGTCCTTTCGATGACGAATCGTCACGCGGCCCTGCGAGTCCAGGGCCAGGCTCTTGTCGTCATAGAAGAAGGCGATCTCGTCCGGCGTGACGCCTAAAGCCTGAGCCGCCATCCCCTGCAGGTCCTTGGTGGTCAGCCGTTGCCAGCCGGGCTTCGTGGAGATGTCGAAGCTCGCCACGTTGACCAGACCTTCGGGCTTGATGCCGACCCACTGGTCCCAATCCAGGTGCAGGCGAGCGTAGAGGAGATTCGGCGGGCCCTGGCCCTCGGCCCGCCATGCGCATTCGTGCAAGGGCGTCCCGCCGGGATCAACGTACAGGATGCGGCGGCCATCTTCTCCGTAGAGGATTCCGTGTCCGGTCGTGGTTGCCAGCACGCGCAGGCCGCTGGTCGGGGATGCAGAGGCAAGATGCCACATCGTGCCTCCCGTCCCCGGTGATGCCACAAGGCTCGCCGCCCGGTTCGCGAGCGTCCGCACGGTCGCCTGGTTTTCAGGAAACACGGCCGCGCCCGGCCTGGTCAACGCCGCAAGGATCATGGAAGGGATCGTCATGCGAGATGCGCTCCTCGCCTGACAGTAGGAGATGGCGCCGTGAGTGTCAAGGTGGGTGTGTTGATTCTCCGAGGCGCGGCAGGCATGATAGAAGGGCGACGTGAGCGGGAGGAGCCCGATGGGTGCAGAGTCCAGACCGATTCTGATCGTGGAGGACGATCCGGTCGATTGTGAAATGATCGAACTGGCCTTCAAGCGGGCGGCCTGCGGGAATCCCATCGTGACCGTCTCGGACGGGCAGGAAGCGCTGGACTATCTGAATGCGGAGGGGCGGTTTCGCGACCGGGGCCGGCAGGACGTGCCCGCGGTGATCGTTCTGGACCTGGATATGCCGTTGATGGGCGGTCACGAGTTCCTCACCCTGCTTAGGGCGATTCCGCATCTCGCGCTGATCCCCATCGTGGTCCTGACGACCTCGCAATTCGACCGGGACCTCATCCAGAGCTATACACTGGGGGCCAATAGCTGTATCACGAAGCCGGGCGACTTCGAGCAGTTGGTCGAGATCGCCCGCGCGATAGGCAGCTACTGGTGCCGGATCAACCGGGCGCCGGAGAGGAGATGATCGCCATGCGACCGGCAGCCCTCTTCCGCCGCCTCTCGGTTCATCGCAAGATGATGTTGATCCTCGGCGTCACGATGGTGCCGGTTGTTGGATTGGTGACCATGTACCTGATCACCGTCCAGCAGTTTGCGGCGGCCGAACATGACGTGGATCGCCTTCTTGCGGTGCAGGTGCAGACCCAGGAGATCGTGGCCCAGATCGTGGAGGTGCAACGAGGCTTCAGGGGATTCGTCCTCACGCGCAACGAGAAGTTCCTGGATCCTCTGTATGCGGCTGAAGAGGGGTTGGACCCCGCCATTCATCGGTTTAAGGAGATGGTCCGGGACGATCCCGAGCAACATCAACGGGCATTAGAGATCGAGACGAAGGTGCGCACGCTCCTTCAGAAGAAGCGACAGTTCATCCACGCCGTCAGGCTTGGCCGGATGCAACCCGTTCAGGAATACATCGAGTCGGGAGAAGGCGAGGCCGCGTTATCCCGAATCCGGGGCGACCTCAATGCGTTCGAGGGCATCCTGAAAAAAATCCTGAGCGATCAGCAGGCCCGCGTGGTCCGATCGGCATCGCTGACGCAATACGGCCTGGCGGTCGTCGTCGCGGGGACGCTGCTCCTCTGGTGGCTCGGGAGCCGTCTGCTGACGCGGAACATCACCCAACCGATCGCCACGCTCACGGACGCGGCGCAACGGTTCGGCGGCAGGAGTTCGGTGGAAGACATCCCTGTCGGCTCGACGGACGAGCTGGGGCATCTCGCTCGGACGATGGAGGACATGGAACAGCGCATCTCCCGATACATCGCGCAGATGGAGGCATTGCACGCCATCGGGAACGATGTCAGCATGATCGGCCCGGACGGCCTGGAAGGTGTGCTCAAGCGGATCGCGGAGCGGGCCGGAAGCGTCCTTCACGTGGATTTGTGCCTCGTACTGCTCTGGAACGAGAAGATCGGCTGCTGGAATGTCGGCGCGGCTTCCGGCGCCTGGCACGAGAGGCTCCGCGGGTCGGTCATGATTCGGGAAGAGACGCCGATTTCCTTCCAGGCCTTCACCTCGGGCACGCCCCAGGTGGCGGAGGATCTGGCCGGCAGACCCGAACCTGTGATTCACATACGGGATCGCTTCGGCGGAAAGAGCTTGCTGGCCGTGCCGCTTCGCAGCCCGGAAGAGGCATTCGGCGCCCTGGCTGTTGCGCCGACGCGAGAGAAACGGGTCTTCACGGACCTGGAGATACGCCTGACGCAACAGTTCGCCGACTTGGCCGCGATCGCCATTCTCAACGCGCGGCTTTACGAGGCCGCCCAGCAACGCGGCGAGGGTCTGCAGAGCCGGCTCCAGGAGCTGGAGCGCTATGCCGCCGATATGGCGCATGATCTCAAGGGGCCCGCCCGCAGGATGGCGGAGTTGGCCTCGCTCCTGCAGAGCGATTACCAAGGACGGTTTGATGAGCGTGCCGACCGGTACCTGGCATGGATCCGGGAAAACGGCCAGCAGCTCATGGACCGGATTGAGGAGGTCCTCCGGCTGGCCCGCATCGGCGCCGTCCGCGAGGCGGTTGAGCCGGTGGACCCCGCCGAGGTGGTGCGGGATGTCCTCAAAGGCTGCTCGGAGCACCTCGAGCGGCAGAGCGTCCGCGTGCAGGTGGCTGACCGGTTTCCGCGGCTGGCATGCAACCGCGTCCATCTGTTCCAAGTGCTGGACAATCTGGTCCGCAACGCGATCAAATTCTCCATAGAAGGACGTTCTCTTGGACTGGAGATCGGAATCCAGGGGACAGGGCTGGAGGCCGTGCTCTTCGTTCGAGACAACGGGATCGGCATTCCGCCTGCCGACCGTGAACGGATCTTCGAACCGTTCGAGCGTCTCGGCCACCAGCAATCGCCGGGCACGGGGATCGGGCTCGCCATCGTCAAGAAGATCATCGATCTGTATCAGGGGCGCGTGTGGGTGGAGTCGGAACCGGGCAAAGGCACCACCTTCTTTTTCACCCTGCCGCTGTTTGGTGAGCTCTCGGCGGCTGTGCCGATCCAGGGAGGAGCGAGATCGTGACCAAAGACAAGCAGCACCTGTTCCGAATTCTCCTGGTGGACGATGAGGCGGCCGACGCGGAGATCCTGCTCCGCTCGCTTGAACAGGAGTTCGCCTCCGACGCGGACCGGAACATGGAGTTCACGGTGGTCGCGCGGGCCGAGGGCGCGCTCAAGGCCATCGAACAGCAGGAGATCCATCTGATCCTAACCGACGTCCGGATGCCGGGCATCGGCGGCATTGAGTTCCTGAAGCGCCTCCAAGCCCTCAATCTGTCCATTCCCGTCATCATGATCAGCGGGCTGAATTCGATCGACACGGCCGTGGAGGCGATCCGGCACGGCGCGTTCGACTACATCACGAAGCCGATCAACCCCCAGGTCCTCTCCGCCCGGATCCATCGGGCGATGCGCATGTCCGAGATCCTGCACCAGAACTGGGCCCTGCGACGCATGGCCATTCCCCCGGAGGGCTTCGAAACCCTCATCGGCGTCAGCCCGGCGTTTCAAAATATTCTTCGGCTGGTGAAGGATGTGGCGCCCGTCCGTTCGACGGTGCTGATCGCGGGAGAGACGGGGACGGGGAAGGAACTGCTTGCGCGCGCCATTCACAACCTGAGCCCGGAACATGACCAACCGTACCAGGTGGTGGACTGCACGCGGTTTCCGGAAGGGATGATCGAGAGCGAGCTCTTCGGCCACGTCAAGGGAGCCTTCACCGGCGCGGTGGCGGATAAAATGGGCTTGCTGGAACTGGCCGACGGCGGCAGCGTGTTCCTGGACGAGATCGCCGATCTGCCGCTGTCGCTGCAGGCCAGGCTGTTGCGGGTGCTTGAGGAGGGAGAAGTGCGGCCGGTGGGCGGGACGAGGTCCAAGAAGATCGACGTGCGGTTCATCGCGGCGACCAACCAGGACCTTGAGGCCCGTGTGAATCGCGGGGAGTTCCGGAAGGATCTGTTCTACCGGCTCAACGTCGTCACTTTGCGGGTGCCGCCCTTACGGGGCAGGCTGGAGGACATCCCGCTGCTGGCCCGTCATTTCCTGATCCAATTTGCGCGTGAGTTCGGCAAGGCCGTCACCGATCTCCATCCCTCGGCCGTGACCGAACTGGTCACCTACAAGTGGCCGGGGAACATCCGCGAGCTGCGGAACGTCATCGAGCGGGCCGTGATGCTCTGCGCGGGCGACCGACTCACAGCGAAAGAGCTGGCCGCCCTCCTGTCTTCTGCCGCTGAAGGGTCAGGCGTGTCGGACGGGTTGGCCGGCGAAGAGTACCTGCGCCTCCCGTATTCCGAGGCCAAGGAAAAAGTGCTCGAAGCCTTCACGCTTCGTTATATCAAGGGGAAGCTGGCGGCTCACGGCGGGAATGTGACCCGCGCGGCCCAGGACAGCGGAGTGCCCCGCCAGCACTTCCAGCAGATCATGAAGCGCTACCTGAAAGAGGACGTGTAAATCCACTAAATATCCTAAGTAATTCTATCTGTTCCCAGGATGGAGCTTGGTTGCTTTATCAGGCAGGAAAGGTAGGACGCCCTAACCCTGCCGTTCTCTTCTTCCCCTCGATTGTCCTGAACCCGTAACAGACTCTTCTCAAGCCATCCCCTAGGCCATCCGCCTGACCATCATCAAACCGCTTTAGCGCCGATGCAAGTCTCTGCTGACACCTCATTTTCTCCATCCTTATCAATTGGTTGAATGCCATATCCTCTCTGGACTGCAAGCCATGACTTGCACCACGACTTTATTGCCCCCACTTGGTTGCCTCCTGAGTCCGTCCGGATAGCTCAATGATCCATTTATTTATCAATGAGTTGGATGGCTGTAATCGATTTGATTAGCCCATTTGGCTATAGAGGCACGCGAATTGAGTACAACTGAAGGGTGATGAAGCAAGTCTGCCGTAAATCAAGCGAAAGTTTACAGATTCAAGCAGTTTTGAAAGGAAGGGGGGTGGGAAAATTTTCACAGGCAGTGGGGGTTCAAGCAGGAACGCAGTGAGGTTCTTTCAACGAGGAGGTCATCCATGTTTTTAACAAGACGGCAATTTCTCAAGACGAGCGCGGGGACGATCGCGGCGCTCGCGATCGCGGACAAGGCGTTTGCCCTGACCGCCCTGCAGCCGGTCATCGAGGTGGGCAACCCCCTCGGGGAGTATCCGGACCGCTCGTGGGAGCGCGTCTATCACGATCAGTACCGCTACGACTCGTCGTTCTCGTACATCTGCTCGCCGAACGACACGCATGCGTGCCGGGTGCGGGCGTTCGTGCGCAACGGCGTGGTGATGCGGGTCGAG
>Ga0209399_10000714_pt1 | contig 19105 bp, 19 predicted proteins | sample OV2TP3_FD_184130 | JGI IMG/M metagenome (GOLD analysis project Ga0209399, IMG submission 184130) | Hot spring microbial communities from Beatty, Nevada to study Microbial Dark Matter (Phase II) - OV2 TP3 (SPAdes) (version 3) | ecosystem: Environmental > Aquatic > Thermal springs > Hot (42-90C) ... | reverse complement strand
GGGCAGCATTACGCTGGATGCTCAGCTCATGCAGGCGGCCGATCTCATTCCCTATGAACAAGTGCACGTGCTCGACGTGGACAACGGCGCGCGCGTGATCACCTACTGCATCGAGGGCGCTCCGGGATCGGGCACGGTCTGCGTCAACGGCGCCGCCGCCCGCCTCATCTGCGCCGGCGACAAAGTCATCATCATCGCGTACGCGCAAATGACCCCGGAGGAGTTGGCTCGCAAGGCCCCGAAGGTGGTCACGTTGGATGCGCGCAATCACATCCAGCAGGTCGTCGAGGAATCCTATCAATGCTCGAGGGTGCCCGCTGAATCCCGCGATTGGGAAGCGCCGGTCGGTCCGTCCCACTCGTAATGCTGCCGTCTCATGCTGCGGGTTGGCCTCATAGGCTGCGGAACGATTGGTTCGCGGATGGCCCTATGGCTGCAGCGAGCCTATGCCGCAAGAGCCCGCGTGACCGCGCTGCATGATTCCAATCCCGCCAACGCCGCAACGCTTCAGCGCTGTCTCACCCGTCCTCCCGCCATCGTTTCGCTGCCGACGCTCATTCGCCGTAGCGACCTCATCATTGAAGCCGCCTCAGCGGCGGTGGCCGCCGATGTCGTCCGGCGCGCCGCGCGCGCGAACCGCGATGTCTTGGTGATGAGCGTCGGGGGCTTATTGCTCGATCGCACCTGGCAACGCGTCGCGGCGCGTTCTCGCGCGAGAATCTATCTGCCCAGCGGCGCTCTCGTCGGGCTCGACGGCGTCAAGGCGATGGCCGTCGGACGCCTCCACCGGATTTCGCTGACAACCCGCAAACCTCCCAAAGCGCTCGCGGACGCCCCTTACGTGCGCCGCAAGCGGCTTCATCTGACGCGCCTGACCCGCCCGTCGCTCATCTTCGAAGGCTCGCCCCGCGCGGCGGTGCGCGCCTTTCCTCAGAATACCAATATCGCGGCGGCCTTGACGCTGGCCAGCGGCGTGTCGGATCGGCGCGCGCGCATCCGCGTGATCGCGGATCCCGCCATTCGGCGCAACATTCATGAGCTGGACGTCGAAGGAGACTGCGGGCGCCTGCAGTGCCGCGTGGAGAGCGTTCCCAGCGAAAATCCAAAGACGAGCGAGCTGGCGGTGCGATCCGCCATCGCGACCTTGCGCCGGCTCCTTGAGCCCGTCGCAATTGGGACCTGATCAACAAGAGCATCGGTTTCGTTGTCGCGCCCAGGGACGGCAACGACGTGTTGAACTCGACAGGAAGAGAAAGGGGGTGACTTGTCGTGGCAGAAAAGGTCGCAAAGGTTGGGGTCAAGAAGCAGCCTGGTTATCTCTACTTCGTGGACAAGCAAGGGGATATCTCCAGAGCGAAGATGGCGCGGGGTGGTCAGCGTCGGCGTTCTTCTCGACGGCGATAATCGCCGGATTGTCTTCGGGCCCCTGCTGGAGCGCTCCAGCAGGGGCTGTTCGTTTCCCGCAACGGCATCCGTGTTATAATCACATGCATCATGTCGACCGATCGGCCCATCATCATCCGAGGGGCCCGCGAGCATAACCTCAAGCACGTGGATGTGACCTTGCCCCGCAACCGGCTCATCGTCATCACCGGCCTCTCGGGGTCCGGGAAATCCTCGCTGGCGTTCGATACCCTCTACGCGGAAGGCCAGCGCCGCTACGTGGAAAGCCTCTCCGCCTACGCGCGGCAATTCTTGGAGCGCCTGGAGAAGCCCGACGTGGAAGCCATCGAAGGGTTGTCGCCGGCGATTGCCATCGAGCAACGGACCGCGGGGAGCAATCCGCGATCGACCGTCGCGACCCAGACGGAAATCTACGACTACCTGCGCGTCCTCTTCGCCCGCGTCGGCCAGCCCTTCTGCCCCCAGTGCAACCTTCCGATTCAGCAGCAGTCCGCGCAGGAAATCGTCGCGCAGGTGCAAGCGCTGCCGGCTCGCACCGCGCTGACGATTTTGGCGCCCCTCGTGCGCGGGCGCAAGGGCGAGTATGCCAGCGTGTTCCGCGAGATCAAGCGGCAAGGGTTCGTCCGGGCGCGCGTCGACGGCGTCCTGCGCGATTTGGATGAGCCGATTCCCTTGGAGAAAAAACGCGCCCACACGATCGAAGTCGTCGTGGATCGTTTGACGCCGGAGCCGGAGAGCAAGTCTCGCCTGACCGAATCGATTGAGACCGCGCTGAAAGTCGGCAAAGGCATCGTGATCATCAGTCCGATCGTTGAAGGTTCAAGGTCAACCTTGAACGACGTGGTGTTTAGCGAGCTTTACGCCTGCCCGACGTGCGGCTTCAGTTTTGAGGAGCTGTCGCCGCGCATCTTTTCTTTCAATTCTCCCTACGGGGCGTGCCCTACCTGCGATGGGCTCGGCACGCGGCTGGAAATCGATCCCGAGCTCGTCGTGCCTGATCGCGAGAAATCGCTGCGAGAAGGAGCGATTGAACCCTGGCGCCGCGGCGGGATGCACATGATGCTCTATTACAATCGCCTCATCCGCGAGGCGGCGCGGCATTACGGGGTGAGCCTCGAGACGCCGTTTAACTCATTGGATCGCAAGGTGGCGAAGATCCTGCTCTATGGATCGAAGGATGAAATCTGGGGCGGGGTTTTTGAGGGCGTGATCCCCAACCTCGAGCGCCGGTTTCGGCAGACGGACTCCGATTACGTGAAGGAAGAGATCGGACGGTACATGAGCATGCTGCCGTGCGCCGACTGTCGCGGGGCGCGCCTGAAACCGCAGAGCTTGGCGGTGCGCGTTGACGGACGCTCCATCGCGCAGGCGACGACCGATTCCATCGAGGCGGCGCGGCGGTGGCTCACCAGCGTTCGCTTAAGCGATCGGCAGCGCGTGGTGGCGGAACCCCTCCTGAATGAGATCGGCAAGCGCCTGCAGTTTCTGCTCGATGTGGGGCTGGGGTATCTCACGCTGGATCGCGCGTCGGCGACGCTCTCCGGCGGCGAGGCGCAGCGCATTCGCCTTGCGACCCAAGTTGGCTCCGGCCTCGTCGGCGTCTTGTACATTCTGGATGAGCCCTCCATCGGGCTGCATCAGCGGGACAACGAGAAGCTGCTCAACACGCTGGAGCGCTTGCGGGATCTGGGGAACACGCTCGTCGTCGTGGAACATGATGAGGCCACGATCCGCCGCGCCGACTACATCGTCGATCTGGGCCCCGGGGCGGGGAAGCACGGCGGGGAGGTGGTGGCGGCAGGCTCCTTCGCCGACATCCTGCGCGCCGAGCGCAGCGTGACCGGGCAGTACCTGCGCGGGACGCGGCGCATTCCGCTGCCGCAGACGCGCCGTCCCTCGACAGGACGGCCCGCGTTGGTGATCAAAGGCGCCGCCGAGCATAATCTCAAGGGCGTGGATATCACGATTCCGCTTAGGTGTTTCATCTGCGTCACCGGCGTGTCCGGCTCGGGGAAGTCCACGCTCGTCGATGAGATCCTCTACCGCGCGCTGGCCCGGCGGCTGCACGGCAGCAAGGAGCGCCCCGGCCGGTTTGATCGCCTCCTCGGGGTGGAGCACATCGATAAGGTCATCGTGATCGATCAATCGCCGATCGGCCGCACCCCGCGCTCCAACCCCGCGACGTACACCGGGGCCTTCGGTCCCATCCGGGACTTGTTGAGCCAGACCCCGGGGGCGAAGTTGCGCGGATTCAAACCGGGGCGATTTAGTTTCAACGTGAAAGGGGGACGGTGCGAGGCGTGCGAGGGCGACGGCATCAAGCGCATCGAGATGCATTTCTTGCCGGATGTCTATGTGCGCTGCGACGTGTGCAAGGGCAAGCGGTTCAATGACCAAACTCTGGAGGTCACGTATAAAGGGCGCTCGATCGCGGACATCTTGGCGATGACGGCGGAAGAGGCGCTGGAGCTCTTTGCCTCGATCCCGGCGATCGCCCGAACCTTGCGGACGATCCAGGCCGTAGGGCTTGGGTACTTGGAGCTGGGGCAATCCGCGACGACGCTCTCCGGCGGCGAGGCGCAGCGCATCAAGCTGGTCCGAGAGCTCTCCCGGCGCGCGACCGGCCGCACGCTCTATCTGCTGGATGAGCCGACGACGGGACTGCATTTCGCGGACGTGGAGCAGCTGCTCAGCGTGCTGCATCAGCTCGTGGAGCACGGCAACACCGTCGTCGTCATCGAGCATAACCTCGATGTCATCAAAACCGCCGATCATGTCATCGATCTCGGCCCCGAGGGCGGAGAGCAGGGCGGCCGGGTGGTCGCGGCCGGCACGCCGGAAGTCATCGCCGCACACCCGGACTCGTGGACCGGACGCTGGCTGCGGCCGTTGCTGGATGGTCCGCGCGGATCGTTGACCTTGTCGCTCGATGCGGTGGCCTCATGAGTCGGCATCGACGCATCGCGCTGTGGCTCCTCGCATCGTCGCTGATCACGAGCGCCGCGGCGGCTGAGTCGACGGTGACGTATCCTGCGATTCAGCGCGCCTTCCTACGCGAAGACTTTGAAGTCGTCACGCGGCTGTCTCGCGCGTTCCTCGCGCAGTATCCGCAGGCCCCCGAGGTGGATCGGGTCTGGCTCTGGTTGGCCATCAGCCTCGATCGCTTGCAGCGCTCCGGCGAAGCGCTGACCGAGTTCGAGTTGCTCAAGCGCCGCCTCTCGCGCGAGGAGGCGGTGTGGCCGGAGGTGCTGTTTTGGGAAGCCGAGGTGAGTCGCAGGGCCGTGCAGATGACTCGCGCGAAGTTGGTGTATCAGCAATTGTTGGAGGATGCGCCGAGTTCTCCCTGGGCCGTCCAAGCGCGGTTCAGTCTGGGACTCATCTGTCTGCATCAACAAGCGTTTCAGCGGGCCTTGGTCCATTTTCAGGATGTGGCGTCGTCCGGTCGCTCCACATCGTTGGCGGTCAATGCCCGATTGCTGCAGGGATTTTGTTACCTGCAACTGAAACAGTTTCCCGAGGCCATCAGCAGCCTCGAGCTTCTCCTGCGACAACCGCGTCACCCGCACCTGCTGGCGCAAGCGGCCTTCTATGTGGGGGAAAGCTTCAGCGCCTTGGGCCGTTATGACGAGGCGGCGCGCGCGTACCGGCGCGCCATCGAATTTCCGGAGGCGGCTCGCTGGAGTCGTCTGGCGCAATTTGGCCTGGGGTGGGTGTACGCGAAAACGGATCGCTGCCAAGAGAGCGTCGCGATCTTGGACCGTTACCTGGCGGACGGCTCGTTTTCGTTTTCAGTGGCCGAGGCCGGGGAGACGGTCGTTGAGGCTCCTCGAGCGGAGGCGTTGTTGATGCAGGGTCAATGTCTGCTGCGGTTGGGACGGGAGACTGAAGCCGTGGCGCGTTTTGAGCGCCTGGCTTCTCAAGAACCAACGCATCCGGCGGCCATTGAGGGAGAGATCCTCGCCATTGACGTGTATCGACGACAAGGACAATTCACGACCGCGCGCGCCGTGGCGGATACGCTCCTGGAGCGGTCGATGACCCCGGCGCTGCGGGCGCGTTTGCATCTGCAGTATGGGGCGTTGGCGCTGGAGCAGGCTCAGATTGAGCAAGCCACCAGGGTGTTTCGACTGGCTGCGCAGAGCCCGGAGCGCGAGGTTCAATCTTTGGCTCTCGGCGGGTTGGGGGATGTGCAGCGATTTCTTGGCCGGCCGGCACTCGCCCAACAGTTGTACGAGGAGGCGGTGCGGGTGGCTGAGGATTCTCCCGTGGCATCCGCGGCGTGGTTTCAATTGGGGCGCCTGCATCAGAGCGCGGGGGCGTTCGCGCAAGCGGCCACGGTCTTTCAGCGTTTGAGCGGCAGCGACAACGCCGCATTGGCCGATGACGCGCGGCTGGCGCTGGTGACCGTATACCTGAGTCAGCGAGAGATGGGACTGGCCAGCGTGTTGTTGGAGACGATCCGTCGACGGCGGCCGTCCCCCGTGATTGCCGGACGGTCGGCCTACTACCAAGCCGTGCTGGCCTTGGATGCGGGAAACGATCTCTTGGTGAAGCAGTTGTGCCGAGAGGCGATGGCGACTGCTCCGGGGACCGACGAGGCGGTGGACGCGCTGCTCTTGTTGGCTGATCTGGAAGCGCGCGCCATGCCGGCGTCCGACGTCGTCAAGCGGCTGCAACAGGAGTATGCGTCGGTGCCGCTGCGACCCAGCGCGCAAGCGAAATTTGCCAAGCGGCTTGGGGAGCTGGCCCAAACGCGCGGGGCCTATGCCGAGGCGATTCGATGGTTCGACCGCGCCGTGTCGCTGTGGCCGGCGCTCGAAGGAGAGCTGACGTACCGGATGGCCGCGTGTTATGAAGAGGCGGAAGATCGGGAAGTGGCGATCCGATGGTATCAGCAAATGAACCAGCTGCCGTGGCGCGTGCGCGGGCGGCTTGCCGCGGCCAAGTTGTTGGAGCGAGAGGAGCGGCCCCGTGAAGCGGAGGCGATCTATGCCTTGCTCGCGCGCGAAACGATTCCGGAAGCCAAGGTGGCTCGCGAGCGCCTTGCCGCGATGACAGAACAGTCCCCAACCCGGAGCGCCCGTCGATGATGAATCGGATGATGCACACCGCGGCGTTCGTCCTCGCCGCCGCCATTCTTGGAGCGGCCCTGTATTGGCAGGTTGACCTGATCCATCGGGGCGGTCCGGTGATGGTTCCGATTGTCATGTGCTCGATTTTTTCGCTGGCGCTCGCCATCGAGCGCATGCTGTATTTTGTCCGGCTGCATCTCGGCACCGATATCGAACGATGGTTTCAGCAACTGCGCGACGCCGTCGAGGGACATCGCTGGCAGCAGGCGCAGAAACTGGGCGAGCAATGGAGCGGGCCGGTGGGGCGCGTGGTCCTCGCGGGGCTGGCGGTTCACGAGGCCACCCCAAGAGAAATCGATGAGGCGATGGAGGAAGCGGCGCATCATGAAATGCCGGCGGTTGAGCGGCATCTGCGGTGGCTCTCGACGCTGGCCCAGGTATCTACCCTGCTGGGGTTGCTCGGGACCGTGACCGGCCTGGTGCGGGCGTTTCAAGCCATCCAGGCGAAAACAGCCGCCGGAGCGCCGGTGAATCCCGGGGATTTGGCCGGGGGAGTCTGGGAGGCGCTGATCACGACCGTTGCCGGGCTGCTCGTCGCGATTCCGACCATTCTCGCGTATAACTACTTGGCGAGCCGGGTCACGGAAGTGCAATTTCACATGGAAAAAGCGGCCTCGCTCCTGGCCGGCTGGCGACGACGCGGGCACGCGGCCGCCTCAACCCAGAAGGCTTAACCTTATCTTGCGATGCGACTGACCCGGCGGTGGAACGAGCCCGTGCCGGTGGACATTGCGCCGATGATCGACGTGGTGTTCCAGCAGCTCATTTATTTCATGCTGACGTCAAGCTTCATCATGTACCCCGGCATCCGCGTGACCCTGCCCAAGGCCGTGACGAGCCAGCAGGTCGGCGCGTCGAATCTCGTCATCACCCTCACGAAGGATCATGTGATCTACTGGGGAGAAGACGTGGTGACGCTGAAGGAGCTTCGTGAGAAGCTGGCTCACGCCAATCGCCGCAAACCCGTCCTCGTTCAATCCGACCGGCACGCGTACGTCGATCAACTGATTCAATTGTGGGATCTGTGTCGGGAGACCGGGTACCGCGAGGTCCATATTGCGACCTTGTCCGAATAGCGCGACCGCGCAGGACGCCAAACAGACCACGCCATGTGGTGAGGAGGCAGCAACATGATCACGGAGATCGGCATCGTGGCGGGAGAGATCTGGCACTATCTGGATGAGCACGGGAAGGCCGTGTTTTCCGACATGGTGCGAGGCATCGAGCGCTCCAGAGAGCTGGCGCTCATGAGCTTGGGGTGGCTGGCCCGCGAAGGCCATGTGGTGGTCCGCCAGGATGGGCAGGATTTTCGCGTGGAGCTCAGACGCTAAGAGCGCCCTCGCCATATGGCCATGGGCGCCCTCGATCAGGGTTCAAGGCTCAAGACTCCAGGCAGGAGAAGACAGCAGGCCATTGTCGTGCTGGTGACGTGTCCCACCGCCACGGTCGCGCGGCGCATCGCCCGTGACCTCGTGCGGCGGCGGCTGTGTGCCTGCGTCAATCTTCTCCCTCAGGTGGAATCGGTCTTTTTTTGGAAAGGCAACCTGGAGCGGTGTCGTGAGCTACTGCTTCTGATCAAAACCACCGCAGGACGATTCGAGGCTCTTCGACGCGCGGTCATCAAGCTGCACCCCTATGAAGTCCCCGAAGTGATCGCATTGCCGCTGAGCGCGGGACACCAGCCCTATCTTAAGTGGGTTCGGGAAGCCGTCTTGACATAAGAGGATGGCGTCGGGCATACTTGGGATGTCTACTCGATAAAAACTTACGAAAATGTTCTGATACTACTCTAGTACCCGGCGTGTGCTAGAGCTGGCGAAAAAGGCAAACCTCGCGCGAGCGAGGGGCGCAAAGCTACGGGTCTCACGAGACTGCCGAGCTGCCGACCAGGCCTGCCTGTGCGGTGTACGGCAGGAAACAGATGAGATTGCCGAGCTGCCGAACCAGTGGTCGAGGTTCGGCTCTTTTGCTTCATGAGGAGGAGGATGCGGATTCGTGAGGGGTGGCGGGAACAACGCGGAGCCGCGCTGGCCATGGTCTTGGCGGTCGCGGTCTGCTTTTCCATTGCCGCCTTCACCGCGCTTATCCTCGCCTTGAGTCGCCCCCGAACCAAGGATTTTTACAAGCGACGCGCCGTCGCGCAGTACGCGGCCGAAGCGGGGCTCGTATGGGCCATGCAGCGGCTCTGGAATGAAGCGGGGACTCCGTATCCACCAGGATGTCCCGTCGGAGGAACCGGCACCGATACGGTGACGGTCAATGGGGTGCCATCGACCATCACGGTGACCAACTGCGGCGCAGGCCGCAACCATACGGTCAAGTCAAAGGTGACGTTCTGATGCAGAGCCAGAACGATGGAGCGGTCCAAGGGAGCCTGTCAGGCAGGACCGACCGGCGGCGAGGCGGCTTTACGCTGGCGGAGCTGCTCATCGTGGTCATCATTCTCAGCATCTTGGCGGGAATCAGCATTCCCAACTATCGACGGATGGTGGAACGCAATTACCTCAGGCAGGCGGAAGATATCCTCCTCTCCATCTACGCAGGCGAACGAGCCCACTTCTTTTCCAACACTCCTAATAGCTACTATGACCAAGTGGCCGGCGTCTCCTGGGATCCCATTTTTGTCGAAGATCCGAATCTGGGTGTCGCCCCTCCGGTGACGTTTTCCGCGATATGCGCTGGGCCCTGCACCGCGGGCTTTATTGCCACGGCCACGCGGACGGGCGGACCGTGTAGCGGGTGGACGCAGATCATCAATCAGACTCGCCAATTTCTAGGACCCTGGCCAACGTGCCCAGGAGTGCAATGATGAACAAGATGCCCGCGGGTCATGGGTTCACGCTCATCGAAGCGTTGGTGGCGATGGTCATCCTCAGCCTTGTGGCGGGAGGCACGCTCCTGGTGTTTCTCACGGCCGTTCGAATCTCGAAGCAGACCGGCATGAACCAGGCGACGATCTTTTTAGCGCAGCAGACGACCGAGCGATTTCGCAATAAGATCGCCTGCCGGCAGCTTGGCGAGGCGGCGAGCGACACCTGGTATGACGGAAGCGCCGCCTGCAGCGCGGCTGCGCCGGCGGGCCAGCAGACGGATCCGGTGACCGGGGCGACGTATGAAGTGACGCCGCTGGATTGTGACGGCGTTGGGGGTGTTGGGGATTGCTTGGAAATGAAGGTCACGAAGAACTGATGAACCGAGACGGGGTGACGTTAGCCGAGCTGCTGATTGCCTCCGCCGTTGGGCTCGTGGCGATCCTCACCATCGGGCAGGTGGACATGACCCGCGTTCACCTCATGAATCAAGTGCTGCGGCCCGCCACGCTCTCCGAAGCGGCCTTGGGGATGCATCACATGGTCACGAACCTCATGCAAGCGGATCGGGTGGTCGTGCTGACCCCCGACAATGTGCAGCTTCGGATTCCTCAAGATGCCACCGACCTCGATAACCCTGCGAGCTATCGCTGGAACCAGTATAAATTGGTGGACGGTCCGGATCCTGATGCGCTGCCCGACACGATCAACTTCTACGAGGACACCGGCGGCGCGGGAGGCTGCGGGGTGGATGCGGCGTTTGGAGGTGGCGCGTCCGCATCCAATGTCGTCATGGCGATGGCGCTGAATGTGGTCTACGCCGATGAGGATTCTCCGCCGCCTCCGGGAGGCGATCCGCCGATGAACGATAACAACACGGTCAGAATTACCGTCACGCAGAGCTGGACTCCGCCGAGCGGTCCCCCGACCACGGAGTCGAATTCAGGCAGTGTCACGCTGCGCGCAGGGGCTTATTCCAACCTCGAGGCGGGTGCGTTCGATCCAAATGATTCAAGCTCGGGGTTATTGACGCCCCTCGCCCCCGACCCCATCGGCGGTTGTTGAGAGGTGTCCATGAGATTTTCGCTCAGAAGCAGTGATGCCGCCTTGATCGTGCGCAACGATTCCGTCGAGCTCCTGGTGCTGCGCGGTCGGCAGGTGGCCTCCCAGCTTCGGATGCCGCTGGAAGGCCCCGAGCCCCAGGATCTCACTGGGACCCTCCAACGCCTCATCGCTTCGGCGCAGCTGAAGACCCCGCGCGTGGCGGTCGCCCTGCCCACCCAGGACGCCCTGTTTCGATTTTTCACGATCCCCACGGTCTCGAAGCATGAGCTGGAAGGGGCCGTGCAGTTTGAAGTGCGCAAATACCTCCCGTTTAAAACGGAGCTGCTCGTGTGGGATTTTGAGGCGGTGCCCTCGAGCACGCCGCACCGGTTGGATGTCATTTTCGGCGCCATTCTCAAAGAGAGCTATGAACGGATTCGCGATGCGCTCGCGGCGGCCCGACTGCAGCCGGTGCTCATCGAGCCGCGCAGCCTGAGCGTGGCGCGCCTGGTGCAGCAGCCGAAGTCATCCGCCGCCAATGAATTTGTGTGCGTGGTGGAATTCGAACAGAACGCGGCGCATCTGGCCATCGTGAAGAACCATTTACCGTATTTGACGCGCGACATCAGTTTCACCAACGGCAGCCCTCCGGCGCCGCAGACCGGCCCGTCTGCCGTTCCGTCAGGGACGGCACAGTCAGGCGTGGAGGATCCGCGCGCGCAGCGGCTCCTGAGCGAATTGAGCGTGTCGATCGATTTCTTCACGCGCGAACATCCCTCGACGAGCGTTCGTCATGTCTTCCTCTTGGGAGACGAGGTGCTGGTGGCCACATGGTGCGAGCGGCTCTCCGGCCGCTTGCGCTGCCCCATCGAATCCGGCAGGAAATTCATGGAATCGCATGTGCGCGCCGGCGTGCCGTTGAGCGCGGCGGCGGGGGTCGGCGTGATTCAGGCCGTGAGGGCTCCGCACCGCCATGTCAGGTTGAATTTCTTGAAACGCAGCGCGAACGGCAAGGCCAAGCCTAATGCTGCGGCGTTGGTGTCGGGGCTGCGCGTGTCCCTGAAGGGAGCGCCGCTGAGCGTCCTGGCGACCATCATCGTGGGCCTGCTGCTCAGCCTCTGGTTCTATGGAGCGTTGGGGGTGACGGCGCTGCGCCGTCAGCTCGCGCATCTGGAGCAGTCGCGCCCGAATGTCGGCTGGGGTTTGAATGCCATGGCCGAGAAGGAGCTGCAGCAGCTCAAGAACGCCGCCCAGGCTCGCAGGGCCCTGTTGAAGCACGTCATGGAGGGACGCACGAGGGTCAGCGCCAAAATGGACGCGCTGGCCCGCGCGTTGCCGGAGGGGGTGTGGCTGACGGGACTCTTGCTTGATGATCGCCTTGATATGAGCGGCAAAGGACAGCCGCGGCTGATTGTGAACGGCGCCTGTTTTCTGGGCGAATCGGGGCGCGAGATCCACGCGATTCAATCCTTGGAACAACGGGTGAAAAGCAACGCGGCCTTTTTCCAAGGATTTCACATGACGCAGCTTGACCAAATGAGCGCTTCCGCCACATCCCAGCAGCCCACCGCCCATCGAACGTTCCAGCTCACGTGCAATCCAGCCAAGGAGCGCTTATGAAATCGGCGTGGATCCTTTACGCCGTCGGTATTGTGCTGACGTGGATGATTGGCTATAATTACGCCTATGTCCCCCAGCAACGGCAGGCGCGCCTAATTCAAACCCAGATTGCGAACGAACAACAGCAACAGCGCACCCAGGCCGAGGTGGCGGACATCCTTCAGCACATTGAACGCTACCGCAAGCGGCTGCCGGAAGACGCCGATCCGTCATGGATCGTTCGAGAAGTGGTGCCCCTGGCTCAGGCGGCCGGCATCCAGCTCACTTCGATCACGCAACAACCTCTCAATGGCACCCCCCAGTTCACTCGCCTTGCCGTGGAGGTGCAATTCACCGCGTCCTATCATCAGCTCGGCGCCTTCATTGATGCCATTGAACGTTCGAAGCGTTTCATGCGCGTGGAGCGCCTGAACGTGGCTCGCGCAGAGTCGGCGACATACGCGGTGCCGGTGCAGCTCACCCTGGGCACCTTGTATCTTCCTCCCTTGACGGTGAAGCCATGACTCCCACCAAAAAACTTCAGTTAGAGCAGGGGCTGGTCATCGGACTCCTCCTGATCTTAGGTGCCGTGCTCGCCAAGGGGCCATTGAGGAGCATCGTCAGACCGGATGGGGCAGCACACGCCAAGCCGATGGAAGTGCTCGCGCAGAAATATTCCTTACGAGCCGAGGTGGATCCTCAGGTCATGCCTGCGCCGCCCATCGCTGAAGACGTGGCGGAGGCTCCCATCGCGTACACCGCCCAAGAGATGCGCGATCCGTTCACAAGCCTGCTCCCTGCCTCTGCGCCGGCATCGCGAAAGCATGCGCCAAAACCTGTTGTTGTGGAGGACGTTGAGACGCCTGCGCCCGACCTCCTCATCCAGGGGCTGATGTGGGGCGGGACGCAACCGAAGGCGATTATTTATGGGAAGGTGTATGGCTTGGGTCAAGAGGTGCAAGGCGTCAAGATTATCGCGATTGATCAACGGGGCGTGACCATTGACCATCACGGGTCATCGATTTCCTATCCGGTGTCGGCTCCGACGCCGGCCGTGTCGGGCGGGAGTTCACTGGTGAGACCGCCGGTGTCACAGGGAAGAGCGTGGAGGTGATGATGGGTCGACTGATCCTCGGGATCGTGGTGGGGATGAGCTGGGGACTGGGCTTCGCAATGGCCGCGCCCTCCGAAGGGCCAGCAGTCGATGCGCCCGAGGAGCTCGTGAGCGCCGCTGAGGCGTCGCCTGATGAGCCGCCGGTGCGGCTCTCGATGGAATTTCAGGATGCCAAACTCAAGGACATCCTCAAGGCGTTCTCCCAACAAACCGGGATCAATGTGATTGCGCGGGCCGATATCGGCGATCAGCCCATCACGCTCTATTTTGAAGATGTCGGGGTGTTGGATGCGTTTGATCAAATTCTCACCGCCGGGAATCTGACGTACGAGCGCGCGAGCGGCAGCGATATCTATCTCGTGAAGCCCAAGGCCGACACGGGAGCGAAGACCATGACGCGCGTGTATCGCCTCAGGTATGCGCGGGTGTCAAAATCCGTCTTGGCGCAAGCGGCCACCGCCTTCGGGGCGCGCACGCCATTTGAAGGCGCGAGCACCGCCGACAGATCAACCGGAGCGTCGGGAGGAGGGTTCAGCGGGGGAGCCGGCGGCTTCGGGGGCGGGTCTTCCTCGACCTCCGGCGTTGGCATTGACACCGTCTTGCAGCCCCTCCTGACGGACGTCGGTTCCATCATCGTCGATGGACGGACCAATAGCCTGATCATCACCGATATTCCGGACAACTTCCCTCGCCTCGAGGCGGCCATGGCGGCCCTCGATGTGCGCACGCGGCAGGTCATGGTGGATGCCGAGGTCATCGAGACGGGGCTGAATAAGGTCAAGGACCTTGGCATCAAATGGGGCGGGGACGCGGAGGGGTCGCTCCTCTCGCTGACGCCGTCATCGCGCCAAACGAGCTTCCCGTTTAATGTGTTCACGTTTGGCGACGGGGTCACGCCGACGGGGTCCACGCCATTCGGGACGAGCAAGCTCGATGCCGCATCCCTGAAGATAATCCTGCAAGCCTTGGAGACGGACACCGACACCAAAGTGCTGGCGCGGCCCAAGGTGCTGACGCTGGATAATGAGAGCGCCGTCATTCGCTTGACGACCGATGAGTCGATCGGGTTTACCAGTTTCAGCCAGGCGACGACGGGATCGCAAACCAGCACGCCGGAGCGTCGTCTGACCGGCGTCGTGTTGGTGGTCACCCCCCAGATCAACGAGAACGGCTACATCACGATGTTGGTGGAGCCGTCAGTGACCAAGACCGTGGATTCCCGGCTGAGCCCGCTGGCCAATCAAACGGCTCCAAGAGATCCCAAGACCCGCGGTTCTCGCACGCTCGTTCGCATTCGCCATGGGGAAACGCTGGTGATCGGCGGGCTCATTGACCGAACGGAAGAGCAATCCGTGCGCGGCATTCCCGTCCTGCAGAATCTTCCCTTTGTGGGGGGGGCGTTCAAGCGGACCGAAGTGAAGAACGCAGCCAATGAGCTCTTGGTCTTCCTGACGCCTCACGTGCTGGAGGAGCCTGGGGTATCCCAGCTCGCGGCGGTCCCCGAGGCGCCGATCGGCACTCGAGAACAGGAACTTCCGGAAGCGCAGCAACGCGCCATGGATCAAGCGCTGCAGACGCTGGAGCGCTCCGCGCAACCGGGGGCGCACTTCCACTCTCAGGACACGCGCTGACAGGACGCGCGTCGAACGAGGATGTGAGCGATGCTCAAAACGGCCGAAAAACTTGGGGAGCTGCTGATTCAGCATGGCCTCCTCTCTGAGGAACAGTTGGCGAAGGCGCTGGAGGTGCAGCGGGGAACCACCAAGCGCATCGGCGAAGTCCTCGTCGAGCTGGGTCTGACGACGGAACTGGACATCGCCTCCGCGCTGAGCCGGCAATTGGGCATCCCCTATGCCTCGGCCGCGTCGGGGCTCCTGAATCCCAAGCAAGGAGAGGGGCTCGAGCAGCTCGTCTCGGAAGAATTCGCCCGGCAGCACCTGATCCTTCCGCTCTCCCGCACCATGAACTCCCTGACGGTCGCCTGCGTGAACCCGCTTGATTTGATCACGATGGACAACCTCAACCGCATGTCGCGCTGCGAGATTAACCACGTCGTCACGACGAAAGGCGATCTGGAGCAGGCGATTGAGCGCTTCTACGGCGGCAACGCGATGCTGCGGCGGGCGATCGGCGAGTCGTATCAGGCGCCCGAGGTCGTGGAGGCCGCCTCCGATGAGGAAGAAACCTTGGATCTCGACCGCCTGAAGCAAGCCGCCGAAGAGGCGCCGGTGATTCGTCTCGTGGATCTGATCATCCGTCAGGCGATTAAAGAGCGCGCCAGCGACATTCACATCGAACCCTTTAAAGGCGCCATCAAGCTGCGGTATCGCATCGACGGGGTGCTGTGCGAGATTCCTCCGCCGGCGAAGCCGCTCCATCTGGCGATCGTGTCCCGCATCAAGATTCTCTGCAAATTGGACATCGCGCAGAAGCGCCTGCCGCAGGATGGCGGGTTCGCGATGCAGATGGAAGGGCGCTCGATTGATTTCCGCGTCTCGACCATCCCTTCGATTTACGGCGAGGCGGTCGTGATCCGGATTCTCGACAAGTCTCCCACGCTGATGGATCTCGGGCGGCTGGGATTCGACGGGCGCGCGCTGGAGACGTTCCGGCAATGCATCCATGATCCGTATGGCCTGATCCTGCTGACGGGACCGACGGGATCCGGAAAGTCCACCACCCTGTACGCGGCGCTCAACGAGATCAACGCTCCGACAAAGAAAATCCTGACCATTGAGGACCCCGTCGAGTACCGCCTGGAAGGGGTCAACCAGGTGCAGATTAAGCCGTCCATCGGCCTCACCTTTGCCATCGGCCTGCGCGCCTTCATGCGCCAGGATCCCGACATCCTGATGGTCGGGGAAACGCGGGATTTGGAAACGGCTGAGATTTGCGTGCGCGCGGCCTTGACGGGACATCTGGTGTTTTCGACGTTGCACACCAACGATGCTCCCAGCGCGGTGACCCGCCTGATCGATATCGGCGTCGCGCCTTATCTGCTCTCCTCGACGATCAGCCTCGTGGTGGCGCAGCGGTTGCTGCGGGTCTTGTGTGATCGTTGCAAGGAAGGCTATGAGCCCGTGCAGGCGATCCGGGATCGTTTCGGGATCACGGAGGAGCTCTTGTATCGCGGCAAAGGGTGCGAGTCCTGCAGCAACACAGGCTTCCGGGGCCGCGTCGGCGTGTATGAGGTGATGGATCTCGGGCGCGAGGTGCGCGATATCATCGCCAAAGGGGCTCCGGCGCATGTCTTGAAAGAGGCCGCGTCGGCGGCAGGGATGTCGACCTTGTGGGATGAGGGTTTGAAGAAGGTGAGGAGCGGCCAGACGAGTTTCGAAGAACTGGAGAACGTCGTGTTGCTGGAGCGGTAGCCATGTCGACCTACACGTACACGGCGCGGGATCAGCAAGGCATCGTGCAAACGGGCCATCTCGATGCCGTCACCGAGGACGCGGTGGTGAATATCCTGCAGCATCGAGGATTGCTGGTGACCTCCGTGATGCAAAAGGATCTCGCGTCGCAGGCCGCGCCTGCTGTGCGGCGCTTCCCGCGGCCCCGGCTGCACGTGCGGGTGACCATGGAAGACCAAGTGCTCCTGTGCCAACAATTGGCGACGCTGGTTGAGGCGGGGGTCCCGCTGCTCAAGAGCCTTGAGGTCGTCTCAGCCCAAATGGAAAGCCACACCTTGTTGCTGGCTTTGGAGGACGTGCGCCATGACGTGGCGGCCGGCAGCACGTTCCGGGGCGCGTTGGCCAAGCACCCCGCCGTGTTTCCCGCGCTCTGGCTCAATCTCGTGGAAACGGGAGAAGCGAGCGGGCATCTCTCCCAGTCGCTGCAGCAGCTCGCCCGCCATTTTGAATCGGTCCAGCATCTGCGCAACCAGGCCCAGACGGCGCTGACGTACCCGGCCTTTCTCGCGGTCGCGGCGGTCGGGGTGACGATCTTTTTCGTCTATTGGCTCATTCCAAAATTCGCCGTCATGTTCTCCACGATGGAAGGGATGGAGCTGCCGCTCCTGACGCGCCTGCTGATCGGCGCCAGCAACGCCGGCCGCAAATATCTGCTGCTGATCATCCCGCTGGCGGCCCTCGCCGTCTACCTCCTGCGCAGCTATCTGCGGACGAACACGGGCCAGTGGATGCGCGACCAGTACCTCTTGCGCATTCCGTTGTTCCGGGCGCTGTTCAACTACGTGCAGTTGGCGGAATTTTCCCGCGGGCTCTCGACCTTGCTGGACAGCGGCGTCCCCTTGCTCTCCAGCCTTGAAATCCTCGAGACCAGCGCGACCAATAAAATGTACGGCAAGGCCATCGGGGAAGTGCGCGAGTGCGTCAAACAGGGCAAGACCATGGCCGAGCCCATGGCGAAGACCGGCTTGTTTCCTCCGATGACGGTGCAGATGGTGCAGGTCGGGGAAGAGGTGGGCGAGCTGGCCAAGATGACGACCCGGATCGCGAACTATTACGAAGAGCGGGTGGAGATATTCATCGCCCGGATCTCGCGGCTCTTCGAGCCGATTGCCATCGTGGTGATGGGGGGAGTGGTCCTGGTCATTGTGCTCTCCATTTTTCTGCCGATCTTCAAAATGGCGACCAGCGTTAGGGGGTGATGCTGACGGACGGTTGGGGTAAGAAGTTGAAGAAGCAAAACGAGGAGGGGAGAATGAACAATCGAAGCGGGTTTACGCTGCTTGAACTGTTGATGGTCGTGATCATCATCGCGATTCTCGCCGCGATCGCGCTGCCGCAGTATCTGCGGGTTTCAGAAAGGGCTCGCGGCGCCGAAGCGCTCAGCACGGTGGGGGCCGTTCGCGCCGCGCAGCTTCGATTTCGGGCCCAGGATCCGAACAATCTCTACGCGGCAGTGATGCCCAACCTGGATATCGACATCCAGCCTTCGACTCTCTGGAGCGTCCCGGCCATGAGCACGAGCGGTCCGCCGGCGGTCGGTTCGGTGAGCGTCACACGATTAGGGGCAGGAGTCTATGGGGGGCAGAGCGTGGGTATCACATTTGGGTCGGGGACGCTCTGCGGGAACTTTACGCCCATGATGCCGATGCCCGCTTGTGCGGATGACTAACCGGGAACGCGATCGGAGATCCTATACATCATCACCAGGCGCATGATCCCGCAAACCGGGGCGCCTTAGCGGGGGGTGCGTGATGCCCGATAGCGGATTCCTGTTTCTCAGCGCCATGAGCGTGTGCGTGGGAGCGATGCTGTTTTTGGCCCCAGACTGCATCTTGAAAACGAGCCAGTGGCTCAACAAGACGTTGGTTCTGGTGGACCAGAACCTGCTTCGCCACCGCTACGTGGCGGGACTGCTGGCGTTTGGGGCCGGCTACGCGTTTTTTAAACTCGCGCTGCTGTTGCCCTCGCTCCATTAAGGGAGCCTCAGGGGTTGAATGCCTTGACGGCCAAACGCCCTTTCAGGCATACTTGGGACGAAGCAAAATCGAGCTGGCGAAAAAGGCAAACCTCGCGCGAGCGGGGGACGCAAAGCTGCGGGTCTCAGGGCCAGATAGCCGAGCTACCGAACCAGAAGAGACAGCCGAGCTGCCGAACCACGGCGCATCGGCTGTTTTTCGTTGAGCCGCAAGGCGGCAATGGAGGTGGCGGATGACACGCTCCACAGGACGCTGGCTGGTCGCGCTCTTCGCGCTGGCGGCGGCAACGTATGCCCTCGCTGAGGAGATCACCGTCACCACCTTCTATCCATCCCCGCGCGGGGTCTACCGGGAGCTGCGGGTCGGCAGCGGGGCCACCACCGCCCCGCCCGCCAAGCTCCACGTGACGCTGCCCACGGCGGAGACCGTGCCGGTCTTCCGCGCCGATGATCAGGATGGCGATCTAACACCCTTCATCATTACGGATACCGGCGCCGTCGGCATCGGCACCCCCGCGCCCGCCACCGCGCTGCATGTCCGAACGCCCAACACGACCATCCTCTCGGAGAGCACCTCGGCCGCGGGCGGCGCCGAAGTGCGGATGAAAGAAGGCGGC
>Ga0209399_10000708_pt1 | contig 19268 bp, 23 predicted proteins | sample OV2TP3_FD_184130 | JGI IMG/M metagenome (GOLD analysis project Ga0209399, IMG submission 184130) | Hot spring microbial communities from Beatty, Nevada to study Microbial Dark Matter (Phase II) - OV2 TP3 (SPAdes) (version 3) | ecosystem: Environmental > Aquatic > Thermal springs > Hot (42-90C) ... | reverse complement strand
CGGCAGCAGGTCGCCATCGCCGCCGCGAAGGCGGGGATCTCCGGGGACCAGCTGGTGCGCCTCTACCGCTTCAAGGTCCGCCGCTTCCGCGAGGCGCCCCCTCCGCTCTAGCCCAGCCGAGGCGGCCGGGGGCGGGGACCCCGAGGCGGGGCTAATCAGCCGGCGCTCCCATGGGTGCGCGACGTTCCAGGGCCCGGTGGACCAGGGCCAGCAGGCTGTTGAGCCGGAACGGCTTGGAGAGGACGAAGTCCACCGAGCCTTCCTGGACGGCTTGCGGGTCCAGCTCTTCCCCCCAGCCGGTGACAAGGATCACCGGCGTCTCGCGGCTGATCTCCTTGATACTCCTCGCTACCTGCCAGCCGGACATCCCGGGCATCCCGAGGTCGGTCAGGACCAGGTCGTAGCGTTCCTGGCCGAAGAGGGCCAGCCCTTCTCTGCCGCCGGCGGCCATCCCGATCGCGTGCCCCTGGGCGGCCAGGATATCCGCCAGGGTCGTTCGGACGTCTTCCTCGTCGTCGATGACGAGGATGGTGGCGGGCGTGGAGGCCGCCGGAGGCGCCGCGGCCTCTCCCTTTACCGCAAGGCCCTTGCCCGCAGGGAGGCGGATGACGAAGGTCGTCCCCTGGCCTTCCTGGCTCTCGATCTCGATCTCGCCCCCGTGCCGGCGGATGATCCCGTAGGTCACGGAGAGCCCGAGACCGGTGCTCTGCGCCCCCTTCATGGTGAAGAACGGCTCAAAGGCCCGGCGCCTCACCTCCTCGGACATCCCGCACCCCGTGTCGGCGACGGTGAGGATGACGGACCGGTCGGCGGCGGCCGTCCGGATGCGGAGGACGCCTCCTTGCGGCATCGCGTCGAGGCTGTTCAGGACGAGGTTCATCAAGGCCTCCCGGATCTCCGAGGGGTCGCCCGCCACGGTCGGGATCTCCCCGAGATCCGTCACCACCTCGTACCGGATTCCGAGGGCCTCGGCCTGGTCCTTCCAGCGGGGGCTGGTGGCCTCGAGGACATCCTGGATCGCCTCGTTCAGGGAGACCGTCGTAAACGCCTGCCCCCGGCGGATCCGGGCGAACTCCTGGATCCGGCGAACGGTGCGCGCCGCGTCCCAGGCCAGCCCCTCGATGATCTCCACCCCGCGCCTGAGGAGGGGATCCTCCAGGTCGGAGCGGAGCAGCTGGGCCCGCCCCAGGATCGCCGCCAGGATGTTGTTGAAGTCGTGGGCCACTCCGCTGGCCATCTCGCCGAGGGCCCGCAGCCGCTCCAGTTGGACGACCTTTTCCTGACTTTGCTTCAACGTCTCGAGGGCGTGCCCGGCTCTCTCATACAGCCGGGCGTTCTCGAGCGCGATGGCCGCCTGGCTGGCGAAGGAGCCCAGCAGGTCGTGGTCGGCCTCAGTGAACGGGCGCGCCGGGCGGCCGATCACCCCGAGCACCCCGAGGACCCGCTCCTCCTTCTTGAGGGGGACCCAGGTGAAGATTCCCTCAGGTGTCACTACCTCGGCGCAGGGGGGGCCCCCTCCTTTGTCGGGAGCCGTCTCCCGGAGGATCCCCTCGACCCGGGCGAGCATGGAAGACGACCGGTCCAGCAGCCCGGCGGCCCCGGCGCTCGCCTTGAGCGCCGGTGCCTCCGTGTCCTCCTCGATCACCCAGAGCCCCGCCGCCTCGGCCTCGAGGAGACGGAGCGCCGCCTCGACGATCAGGTCGAAGACGCTCTCCAGGTGAAGGGTCGAGGTGAGGCTCTGTGAGATGAGGAGCAGCGTCTCCAGCCGCCTGGCCGCCTGCCCCTTCGCCTCGATGAACTCCCAGAGGAGGCGCGCGCTCCTGGCGCCGACGACCTCGGTCCCCCCGGCCCGCCCTCGGCGGAGGTCCTCCAGCACCTCCGGCCGGCCGGTGGCCTCGATGACCACGTCGGGGCCATAGCGGAACACCGCCTGGTGCTCGCTGACGGTCGGGATGCCGAGCTTGCGGGCCAGCGCGAGGCCCGGGGCCCCGACCTCCGTATCAGCCACGGCCACGATCTCCACGTGAGGGTCGCCCAGGAGGAGATCGAGGAGGGCCATGTCCCCCTTGCCGGCGCCCACCACCGCGACCCTCGTCGTCACCGTCGCCCCCGGCTCGTTCACCTCAGCCCCTCTGCCGCGTCGGCACGGACTCGCCGATGCCCGGGACCATGTTCAGGGCCTTCTCGGTCCGCAGGATCAGGGTCGCCGTCCGGCCACGGGCGCGCGAGATGGCCCGGCAGTTCACGCAATGGCTGTTGCCCTCGTCGAAGGCGGAGCAGCGCAGCAGGACCTCCACCTCTTCCTGGAGCGCGCGGGCCAGCCCGCCCTTCGCCTGGACCCCCTTGGCCGCATTGATCCGCCGAGTCAGCTCCTGGATCTTGCGCTCCTGCCCTGGAAAGAGGTCGATCGGGCAGTCGATTCGGGGCACGAGCTCAGGCATCTCGACTCCTTTCCTATCCTCCACGTTATCGAGGTCACCGGCACGGCGATCCCGGCGGCTCATCACGGCCTCCAGGTACTGGCGGCCGCGCCGTCCCCATTCCGCAGGCTTGTCGTGGATCCGGGACGGGCCGAGGTAGTAGGCCTGCACCGCCTTCTCCAGATCCCCGAATCGCCGCACCAGCATGAAGAGGTAGTGAGCCCCCACGCGCACGTTGACCCTGAGATCCTCGAGCGCGTCCGGGGAACGGCCCGCCCACCCCAGCTCTACCGCCACCTCCGCGAAGGCCCCCGGCATCACCTGCATGAGACCGACTGCCCCCCGGGGCGACCTCGCCCGGGGATCGAACCCGCTCTCCACCCGGATGATGCCGAGGAGGAGGCCCCAATCGAGGCCATAGCGCCAGGACTCCTGCTGGACCGCATGGGCCAGGGCCGTCGCCTCCGCCGGGGAAAGACCCGGACGATGTGACCGGATCTCGCTCAAGATCCCGAGGCGCTCCTGGAGGTGGCCGAAGCGTTCCTCCAGGTGGCTGAGGCGCTCCTGAAGGCGCTGGATCTCGTCCTGCTGATTGGCGATATGCCAGCTCCGGTTACCCGCGATCCAGGCCGTGAGGAGGACGAGACCCAAGGCCACGGCAGTCACCAGCCCCGGCCAGACCCGCAGGGGTCCGTCACGCTCCACGTCCGCCGGGAAGGCCCTTGCGCCTGTCCGCCCCACGATCCCGGGAGCGATCACCTCAGGTCCTCCAGCGGCCCGAGCGGCAGGGCGAGATCCTCCGCGCTGAGGCCGAAGAGGGCGCGCAGCTCGACCATCTTCTCCTCCAGCCGGAGGAAGGTCACCCCCATCCGCTCGATCTCCTCCGGGGTGAGGGAGCCCGCCTCGATCCGCCGGAGGGCCTGCTTCTCCAGGAGCCGCCTGAGCAGCTCGACGAGCGTGAGCACCAGCCGGGCCAGGCCGTGTTCCACCTTCTCGGGGTCGGCGTTGATCCGCCTCGGCAGGCCGGGGGTGAGCCGCTCCAGCTCCCCCTTGAACTCGGCCAGGGTGCTCTCAGGCGCCGCGAGGGTCCGCGGGCTCACCGGGGGGCTCCATCGACGAAATGGTAGGGAGGCCAGGGACCGGTGAGCAGGAAGCTCAGGCCGGGAAACCCCGCGCGGGCCCGGGCCACCCCTTCCCGGAAGGCGTCCACCCGCTCGCGCTCCACGAGATAGGCCCCGCTGAGGAGCAGCCGCTCGGTCATGAACCGCCGGAGTCGGCTCTCCACGGCCAGGGACCGGAAGGGCGCCTGGAGCGCCTGGATCAGCCGCTCCCCGGCCCGGCGGAGCCGGACCTGCCGCCGCTCCTCTCCGAGCCGGCGGTAGAGGTAGCCTGTGCCGGGACCTCCCCCGATCTCTTCCTCGCCCGCCGCCTCGGCGTCCTCCGGCGGCTGCCAGAGTACCCGGAGCCCCATCTCCACCCGCCCCGAGACCCGCTCGAGCGCCGACCGAAACGCCGGCGCGCGTTCGCCAAGGAGCATGCGCACGGTCCCCTCGTCCCTGAGGAGCGAGTTGAAGCGGACGGGGAGGACGGGACGGCAGGCCATCACCTCCTCCACGACTGCCTCGTGACGGGTCAGGTGCTCCGCGTCCAAGGGCCAGGGGGTGAGCCCGGACCGGCTGACCACCGCGGCCAGGCCGGCGTGGGGGACCAAAGAGACCGGGTCGCCCCCGAGCCCGCGGATCCGGCACGGCAGCGGCGGCGGGAAGCCGACGATCCCATAGAGATAATACCCGTCCACGGCTCACTCCCCTGCGCCCCGGACGCCCCACTGCCGGGCGGTCTCCACGGAGGAGATCAGAAGCCGGAGGCCCACGTAGATCAGCTCCACATCGGCGACCGAGAGGGTCACATCCCCCGCAACCACTACTCCCCGGTTGAGGAGGCGATCCAGCGTCTCGAGGAGCGTGACCTGCCGCTCCCGGCTAAGCGTAGGCCGGCCGTTATCTTTCATCGCTAAGCCGCGGGACGAAGTGGTAGGGGGGCCAGGGGCCCGAGGTGACGAGCCTCAAACCCTCCTCGCCGTGGGTCTGGTTCCACCGCTCCACCTCAGCGAGGAAGGCCTCCACCCCTTCCCGTCTCACGAGACAGGCCAGATTGAGCGCGATCCTCTCCCCGGGCGTGGCCTCGGGGAGGATGGAAGAATACTCCGCCAGCTCCACCACTCTCCCCCGGAGGGCCTCCAGCGCCTCACGGGCGAGCGAATCCTCACGCTCCTGGGATTTCTCAGAGGCGCCCTCCTCGACCTTTCTCTTGAGGAAGAAAGCCTGCCCGGGTGGTTTGGTGCTCGCCTCCTTGGAGAGGGCAAGGAGCGCCGGGTCGCTCCGGAGCACGGCGGCTCGGAGGACCTGAAGGTTCGCAAATCCCTTCACCCCCCACTCGACCTTATCGCTCAGGAACTTCAGGGCCTCGCGGAGGGCGCGGGCATTTTTCCGGATGACGCTCCTGATCCGCTCGGGGTTGAGGAAAATAGTGCCGAACTTCAGCGGGAGGAGCGGGCCCTTTGCCAGGGCCGCCTCCACGATCGCCTCGTGGAGGCGCACCTTCTCCTCCAGCCAGCGGGGATCCTCGAGGTTACTCCGCAGGGCCTGCTCCCCGAACTCGGCCAGGGGGACCGGGCTCGCCAGGGCCGCGATCCCGTCCTCGGCGATCAGGCCCAGGGGCGAGCGGCCGTCGATCCCGGCCAGCGGCGGCAGGTCCTCGTGGCCGAGGAAGGCGTAGAGGTACCAGCCCGTGCCTGACTCCATCAGCGCTTCTCCGCCTCCCGCAGCGGGAGCCGGTCGATGAGGAACTCCACCTGGATCGTGTCGGGGAGGAGTCGATCCACCTCGTGCATCATCCCCAGGAAGAGCACGCCCACCTCCCCCTCCTCCAGGGTCTCGGCGATCCGCCGGGCGATGAAGGCGTCGCGCGCCCCGAGGATCGCGGCGCTCTCGGCCGCGTACCCCCGCCGGGCCTCCTCCCGCTCGGCCTCGGTCCCGGCCTCGGCGATCCGCCGGATGTGGGCGTACTCCCGGCGCAGCAGCTCGGGCGACTCCGTCCCCATGAGCCTCGCCCCTCTCCGCACCAGTTCCGCGGTGAGCTGGTAGTTCTTGCTCCCCTGGGACGCCACCTCGCGGGCGATCTCCAGCTCCATCCCCGACACCGGGAGCCCGTCCTGATAGACCCTGACCAGCTCCCACGGCAGGGGGAGGGCCAGGAGCCTCGTCCTGATCCCCTCCCACGCCTCGTCGATGATCCGGCGGCTCGCCGCCCACCCCTCGGCCCCGAACTGCCGGATGGACTCCTGCTTCAGGGCCTCCGCCCTGGACCCCATGTCCACCATGCTGTGGATGATGGGGACATAGATGAGCCGCCTCATCCCGGCAGCCCCCGAATATCCTCTTCAAGCTCCTGGCGGACGATCCCGACCAGCCGATCCAGGTCGAAGGGCTTGCCGATGAACTCCCTCACGCCCAGGGCCCTCGCCTCCCGGATCTGCTGGGCCGTCCCGTAGGCCGTCAGGATCAAGACCTTGGCCGTCACACCCCGCTCCCGGATCCGCCGGAGGGCCTCGATCCCGTCCATCTCCGGCATCACCAGGTCCAGGATGATGAGGTCGGGGGGCTCCTGCTCCACGAGGGCGAGGGCCTCGCGGCCGCTCCCGGCCGCCGCCACGCGATACCCTGCCCGCGTCAGGCTCTCGGTGAGGAGCCGGCGGATCGCCTCCTCGTCATCCACCACCAGGATCGTCCTTCTCACCGCGCTCCCCGCATCGTCACGGACCTCATGGCCTCCGCCAGATGGGTCATCCTCACCGCGTAGCCCTGAAAGCCCGGGTCGCTCCCCCACGGATGGGCCTCCAGGTATTCGCGGATGGCGAGCATCGCGGCCTTCCGGCAGACCGCCTCGATGTCGGCCCCGGTCAGGCCCTGGCCCTCTCTGGCCAGGAGGGGCAGATCCGCGTCGCCGGCCAGGGGTGTGGCCCGGGTGTGGACCCGGAAGATCTGAAGCCGCGCCTCCTCGTCGGGCAGGGGGATCTCGATCAGGGAGTCGAACCGCCCGGGGCGCAGCAGGGCCGGGTCCACCAGCTCCAGTTGGTTCGTGGCCGCGAGGACCACGACCCCCCGCAGCTCCTCGATCCCGTCCAGCTCGGTGAGGAGCTGGCTCAGGACCCGCTCCGCCACCCCCGAGGGGTCGTGCCCCCGCCGGGGCGCCAGGGCGTCCACCTCGTCCAGGAAGATGAGACAGGGGGCGACCTGCTTGGCCTTCCTGAAGACCTCCCGGACGGCGCGCTCGCTCTCCCCCACCCACTTGGACATGAGCTGGGGCCCCTTGATCGCGACGAAGTTGGCCCGGCTCTCCGTCGCCACCGCCCGCGCCAGGAGGGTCTTCCCGGTCCCCGGCGGGCCGTGGAGGAGGATCCCCCGGGGCGGCCGGGTCCCGGCGTGCTGGAAGAGGGGGGCGTAGCGGAGCGGCCACTCGATGGCCTCCACCAGCTCCCGCTTGACGGCGTCGAGCCCGCCCACGTCCTCCCACCGCACATCGGGGACCTCCACGGCAATCTCGCGCAGGGCGGAGGGCTCCACCTCCCGCAAGGCCTCGACGAAGTGGGCCCGGTGGATCCGGAGCTCCACGAGGGCCTCGTACGGGATGGCCCCGCCCTCGAACTCGATCCTCGGCAGGAGGGCCCTGAGGGCCGCCATGGCCGCCTCCCGGCAGAGGGCCTCCAGGTCCGCGCCCACGAAGCCGTGGGTGATCTCGCTGAGCTCCTCCAGGTCCACATCCTCGGCGAGCGGCATCCCGCGGGTGTGGATCTCCAGGATCTCGCGCCGACCCGTCTTGTCCGGGACCCCGAGCGCGATCTCCCGGTCGAACCGGCCGGGCCGGCGGAGGGCGGGGTCCAGGGCGTTGGGGATGTTGGTGGCGCCGATGACCACCACCTGCCCCCGGGACCGGAGCCCATCCATGAGGGCCAGGAGCTGGGCCACCACGCGCTTCTCCACCTCCCCCACCACCGTCTCGCGCTTGGGGGCGATGGCGTCGATCTCGTCCAGGAAGACGATGCTCGGGGCCTGCCGCTCGGCCTCCTCGAAGAGCTTCCTGAGCTTGGCCTCCGACTCCCCGTAGAACTTGTGGATCACCTCCGGCCCGCTCACGGCGAAGAAGCGGGCGTCGGTCTCGTTGGCCACGGCCCGGGCGATGAGGGTCTTGCCGCACCCGGGCGGGCCGTGGAGGAGGATCCCCTTGGGGGCGCCGATCCCGAGGCGCTCGAAGACCTCCGGGTATTTCAGGGGGAGTTCGATCATCTCCCGGACCCGCTGGATCTCCCGCCGGAGCCCCCCGATGTCCTCGTAGGAGACCTTGGAAGCCTCCACGGGTCCCTCGACGCGGCGGACGCGCAGCAGGGTGGTGGGTTGGACGACGACGGGCCCGCCCGGGACGGTCTCGAGGACGCTGAACTCCTGGGTCGCGGTGCCGAACAGGGTGGCGCGGATCCGGTCGCCGGCCAGGACCGGGAGCCCCGCGATCACCTGGGCGAGGTACCGGGTGTCCCCCTCCCGCTGGGTCGGCCGCATCGGGGAGAGGGGGGAGAGGGTGAGCCTCGCCGCCGGCCTGGCCTGGACCTTCGTCACCGTCACCCGCTCGTCCAGTCCCACCTGGGCGTTGGCCCGGGTGAGGCCGTCGATCTGGACGACCCCCTTGCCCCGTGTCTCCACGTACGCCGGCATCACCTTGGCCACGGTCTGACGCTTCCCCTGAAGCTCGACGAGGTCGCCTACCTCGGCGTCCAGGACCTTCATGTCCTCGGGGTCGAGCCGGGCGAGCCCCCGCCCCATGTCCCTGGGGAGGGCCTCGATCACCCGGAGGGTGAGGGCGTTCGGAGGGGTCTCCCCCATCACCGAAGACCCTGAGCCGTCGCGACCGCGGTGTCCGCGACGAACCACTGGATGGGGAGCGGGATCTCCCGGAGCCGGCGGAGCCCTTTGACCGGGCGGGGGCGATCGAGGAGCCTGAGGATCGTGAGCTGGGGAAAGGCCTCCTCGCACTCCTGGAGCGACCCCCGCTGCTCCTCCCAGCGCTCGCGGCAGAAGGGGCACCCCCCGTGCTCCAAGGAGACCACGCGGTTCACCAGGAGATGCCTGACGGGGATCTGAAGGCGGCCGAGCTCCTCGACCAGCCGTCGGGTCTCGGCGATGACCATGGTCTCGGGGGTGGCGACGACGACGAACTCGCAGCGGGCGGGGTCGCGGAGGAGGCGCTGGATCTCTCGCACCGTCCGTTTCATGCCGAAGAGGAAATCGTCCGCGGGCTCGTGGATCTCCCGGCGGGCGAGCCGGGAGACGACGTAGCGGTACTTGTAGCGCACCCGGGCCAGGGCGCGGATCCACTCGTCGAGGAGCTCCGGGAGGAGCAGGAGGCGCAGGCTGTGGCCGGTGGGGGCCGTGTCCAGGAGGTAGAACTCGTGCTCCCCCCGCTCCATCAGCTCGACCAGCTCGACAAAGGCCATCACCTCGTCCAGGCCGGGGATGGAGAGGGAGGAGAGCTCGTCGATGTCCCCCTCGTCCAGGTAGGTCCCGGTCTCCAGGATGCCCTTGATCTCGGCGCCGTGCTCCTCCTTGAACTTCACGAAGAGCCGCTCCGCCGAGATCTCCACCGCCCGGAGGTTCTCGACCCCTTCGACCGCCCGGACCTCGGGGCCGATCTCCTGCTCGAGGGCGTCGCGGAGCGAGTGGGCGGGGTCGCTGGAGAGCAGCAAGGTCCGCCAGCCGGCGTCGGCGAGCCGGATCGCCGCGGCCGTGGCCAGGGTGGTCTTGCCGACCCCCCCTTTGCCGCCGAAGAGGACCAGCCTCATGGGCCCTGCCCGGCCTTGGCCAGCGTGACCTCCAGGAGGCCGTTCCGGTAGGAGGTCTTCAGCGACTCCCGCCTCCCCGCGGCGGGGAGGAGGACCTCCTTGGTGTACCGGCGCTCCTTGCCCTGGGTCGCGATCGTGAGGATATCGCCCTCCAGCTCGACCTTGATCTCGGCGGGCTCCACCCCGGGCAGCTCCGCGATCACCCGCATGGTGTCCCCCTCGTCGAAGACGTCCACGAGCGGCTCCCGCACGTCCTCCACCACCGGGCCCCCTTCGCCCTTCCGGATGTTGCCGAAAGTCTCCACGGTCGGCTCACCCCCGAGGCCGACCTTGACGCTGAAGCCGTAGACCCCCTTGAGGTCCTTCAGGGCCCCCTTCCCCCGGAGCTCCCCGGTGCGGGTGACCTCGGCCTTCCCCTCCGCCTCCATCTCCTTGAGGAGCTCGATGAGGTCGCCGATGCCCCTGAAGAGATCCCCGAGGCCGAACCCCCCGCCGCCTTTTCGCGCGCTCATGCCTGCCTCCCTTCGCCGTCGAGGCGCGCCTCGAGCCGGTCAAGACGCGCCCTCAGGGCGCGGTTCTCCTCCTCCATGGTCCGGGCCTTCGACGAGAGCGCGGGGTCGCTCTGCCACCAGTCGATGCCCATCTCCCTGGCCTTCTCCACCGACGCCACGAGGAGCCGAATCTTGATGTTCAGCAGCTCGATGTCGGCCAGGCAGATCTTGATGTCCCCGGCGATGACGAGCCCCTTGTCGAGGACCCGCTCGAGGATGTCGGCCAGGCTGGTGGCCTGAACGCCGTGCGGGATGGCGGGGGACGGCGGCATGGCGCCCTTACGCGCTCGCCCGGTCGCGCTCGACCCGGACGCCGCAGGCTGGGCAGAACGCGTAGTGGCCGTCGTAGATGTACCGCCACGTCGCCCCGCACCCCGGACATTGCCGGATCAGCAGCTCCCCGCACTTCGGGCAGTGCCTGAGAGCGCCCCAGGTGGTCGCCCCGCATCGCGGACACTTGAACGCCCCCATCGTCTCCCCTTCCCGGCGCGCGCGCCCCGAGGACCTGCCGGCCCTCAGGCGACGCGCGCCTCTCTCTCCGCGCCCGCCGTCCCCGCCGGCACGCCCGCGGCCGGAGCCGATGCGCGCCCCTCCACCTCCGCGTCGTCGTCGGCCTCCCGCACGGCGTTCAGCCGGGCCTCCCACTCGGCCGCCTCCAGGGCGTACTCCGCCTCGTCGATCTCGTCCATCTCGTAGCGGAGCTGCAGCTCCAGGAGCCTCTCCCGGATGTAGTCCTCGTCGTTCAGCTCGCGGTCCGCCATCTCGTGGATCTTGCGGAAGAGGCCGAGGAGCCCCTTGAAGGGGAGCGCGAGGAGATCATCGATCAGGAGCATGCCTCTTCCTCCCCGACCAGGATCACCAGGTTGACGAAGTTGAAGGGCGGGATCTCGCCCACGTACCTGAAGGTCACCCGCTCCCCGTACCGCTCCGCCAGCCGTTCCATCTCCCGGGCGAAGGCGGCCTCCCGGTCCCGGTCCACCAGGAACGCGGCGTTCATGATCATCCGCTCCCCCAGGAGGCGATCGGTCAGGCGGAGGTCGCAGCAGGCCCCCTCCAGGGCCGCCACGATCTCGTCCCTGACTCTGGCCTTCTCGGCCTCCAGGGCGGCCTCCACCAGCCTGCCGATCTCGATGAAGGCCCGATGGGCCCGCGCGGCCGGCAGGGCGGCGACAGCCTCCCTTCGCCGGCGGATCTCTCCGTAGCGCTCCAGGATGTCCTGGTAGACGCGCGCTTCGTGGAAGACGGCCTTGATCCCTATCTCCACCTTGTGGCGCATCCGCTCCAGGAGGGCCTTGAACTCCTCGTACTCCCGCTCCAGGATCTCCCGCACCACCGCCTCATCCTCCGCGATGGTGCAGAACCGGACGGGGAGGACCGTGTGGCGCTCGAAGACCGCCTCGATGGCCCGCTCATGGGCGAACGAGTTCTCCCGGGAGACCGGATACCGTCGGACGGGCGAGTCGCTCACGACGGCCGCGATGTCGCGGTGGACCACGGTGGCGAGCTCATCCCCCCGGCCGCCGATCCCGAGGGGGCCGAAGCTCCGCTCCCCCGTCCCTTCCGCGATGCAGTAGATGTACTTCCCCACGACGGGATCCCCGTCCCCTCGGAAGGTCGCCGACCCCTCAGGCGCTCACCGGGCCCGCTCCCGCGGGGAGAGGGCCAGATCGACGAAGTTGTAGGGCGGCGCCGGCCCCACGTACACGAACTTCAGCCGCTCCCGGTGCCGGCGCTCCAGCCGCTCCATCAGGTCGTCGAACTCCCCCTCCCGGTCCCGGTCCACGAGGAAGACCGCGTTGAGCAGCATCCGGTCCCCGATTGTCCGGTGGACCCGGTGATCGACGGCCAGTCGCCGGAGGTCCCGCAGGAGCTCCTCCCCCTCCCGCTCCTTCTTGGCCTCGAGGGCGGCCTGGACCATCTGCCCGATGGCGATCCGTTGGACGTGCGTCAGGCGGGACGGCCGCCCGGCGATCCCCGCCCTCAGGCGCCTGATCTCCTCGTTCTCTTCCGCGACCTCCCGGAAGATGCGGTCCATGTCTCGCCACAGCGCCTTCACCCCCAGCTCGACCTTGCCGTCCATGTCGCGCAGGAGGTGCTTCAGCTCTCGGTATCCCCGCTCCAGGATCCACCGGATCTCCTCGGCGTTGGCCGCCACCGTGCCGAATCGGACCGGGAGCACCGCGTGCTCCTCCATGACCCGCTCCAGTACCCGCTCATGGGCCAGGAGGTTCTCCTTGGCGATCGCGCACGTCCCCGGCGGGGCGTTGCTGATGACCGCGCCGAGGTCCCGGTACGCGATGACCGCCACCTCCTGGCCGCCCAGACCGACGGGCCCGAGGTTCAGCCCCCCGCGCGCCTCGATGATCCCGTACAGATACTTCCCCTCCTCACGCGCCGCCACGGCCCGGGCCCGACGGCAGGAGCCTCACCGCCACCGCCTCCTCGACGTCGCGCGCCCGGAAGGATGGGCCCACCTGCCGGTACTCGGTCAGGAGCCGGTAGGCCCGGGTCACCGCCTCAAACCAGTCCACGGCGTCGCGGCCGTCCTCGCCTGCCTGCCTGCCGGCATGGTCCGGGTGGCACTGCCGGGCCACCCGCCGGTACGCGTCCCTGATCTCGGCCAACCCGGCGTCCTCCGCGAGGTCCAGGAGGCGCCGCGCCCGCTCGATCGTCTCCGACTCGAACGTCCTGACCTCCACCGTGCCGAAGCTGTACGGGGGGAGCGGCCCCACGCACCGGAAATCGACCGAGTCGCCGTACCGGTCGCTCAGCCGCTCCAGGGCCTCGCCGACCCCTGGCTCCCGGGCCCGCTCCACGAGGCACGCCGTATTGAGGATCATCCGGTCGTCCAGGAGGGCGTGGGGGCACAGCTCCTCGGCCAGGGGCCTGAGGGCTTCGACGATCTCGTCGGCCCGCTCCTCCCGCACCCGGTCCAGCCGCGCCTTGACCGCCTGGCCGATCCTGATCCGCTCCTCCGTGGCCGGCGCCGGGCAGCGGACCGCGAGGGAGGCCGTCAGTCTCCGGAACTCGGGCTCCTCGGCGATCTGCCGGAAGACCGACTCCAGATCCCTCCACTGGGCCACCACGTCCAGCTCGATCTTCCCTTCCATCGCCGCCAGGGCGGCCCGGAGCCTGGGGTGGCTCCTCTCCAGGATCCTCCGGACCTCCGCCTCATCGCGGGCGACGGTCCCGAATTTCACGGGGACCACCGTCCGCCCCTCCATGGCCCTTTCGACGACCGCTTGGTGGGCGAAGAGATGGGGCATGATCTCCTCGCGCCGCATGGCCTTGTAGACGCGGACGGGGCCGAGGCTCACGAGCGCGGCCAGCTCGCGATGCCGAACGGCGAAGACCCGATGGCCGTCGAGGCCGATGAGGGGGGCCTCCGGCCCCTCCCCGTCCCCGATGACGCAGTAGAGATGCAAGGCCGTCATCAGTACCTCAGGGGCAACGTCTTCCACCTCTTTCCCATGGGCGGGCGGCCGGGCGGCGCCTTCCCGCCTCCGTCGCCCGGGCGCTCCGACCGGGACCACCAGCCCAGGGCCTCCACCTGCGCCGCGATCTCCGAGAGGCGCTTCCGGATCGCCCGGTCGCGCTTGGCCAGGAGGGCCGCCTCCTTCAGAAGCCGCTCCCGCTCCCGTTGCAGGACGTAGAGGTCCAGATAGGCGGAGCTCCCGGTCCTGGGGATGGCCCGCCGGCCGGTCGTGGGCATGCCCCGGACGTCCCGGAGCCCTCGGATGTCGGTCAGCCCCTTCATGGCGCGTGGCTCCTCCTGCGATCGCCGGTCTCGGTCAGCAGTACTGCTTGACGAACTTCCTCACCAGCTCCCGGACCCTGGCCTGATTGCGCTTGCTCCCCACCCGGCTCGTCTCCGAGGCCAGGATGTCCTGGCACACCTGCTGGAACAGGCGGCTCGAGCCCCGGATGTGGCCGTTCAACACCCGGAGCGATTTGGCGATCATGATGGAGCCCCGGATGGTGGGGGGGAACTCGCAGGCGCCGGACCCCCGGAGGGCCCTGACGACCTTGACGATCTTCTCCGCCTCCTTCCGGGGCAGGCCGGACTTGGCCTGGACGACCGCCACCTCCGTCTCCTCGTCGAAGTGGTCGAGGTCCATCGTGACCATCCTGTCGCGGAGCGCGTCCTGGCTCCGATGCACCCCGGCGTACTCCTCCGGGTTGGAGGTGAAGATGGCCGTGAAGTTCGGATCGACCCGCAGGTAGCCGTCGTCGCCGCCGCGGCCGATGGGGAAGTCCATCATCCGCTCCTGGAGGATGGAGAGCAGGATGTTGTTCGCCTCGGGGCGGGAGCGGGTGAACTCGTCGTAGATCAGGGTGAAGCCGTACTTGCACGCGATGGTCAGCCGGTTATCGACCCACCGCCTGGTCATGTCCTCCTCGACCTTCAGGACGCGGGAGACGAAGCGGTCCACGATCTTCCGCAGGTGGTAGCCGTGCGCCCCCCCGACCAGGTCCGAGGTGGTGAACTCCTCGTCTCCGTGGATCATCACCACGGGGTGCTGGAGCTTGCTCGCCACGTGGAGGGCCAGGGTGGTCTTCCCCGTGCCGGAGCCCCCGCGGAAGTGGATCGGGAAGCCGGCCTGGATGTAGCCGAGGGCCCGGTCGGTCAGCGCCCGGACGTACTTGGTCTCCACGAAGTCCGGCATCGGGGCGGGCTCGAGGACGGTCGCCATCTCTTCGATCATGGTCTCTCCTTCAGCCCCGACTCCCCAGGCGGCTCCGCCTCCGAGTCCTCCGCACGCCCGGGCGGCCGGGCGTCTCCCTTGCGGGTCAGGCTGCCGGGTACGAGGCGCGTGAGGGTCCCGAACGGGGTATCGACCGCCATGTACCAGGCTTTCCATTCGCCGTTCTCCCAGTAGCGGTCCATCATTCGTCGCCCCGTCCCCTCCCCGCCGCCTGGGCGAACGCGGGTCGCTCGCCGCCCCAGCACCGGGACCGGAGGACCCTGAGCGTGGCCTTGAGCTCTTTGACCCCCACGGAGCCCCCGTTGGACAGGAGCCCCCCCAGGTCCCGGGCCAGCTCCTCGTGCCCCCTCCGGTACTCGGCCAGAAGGTCCCTGACCTGCCGCTCCCGCTCGGTCCCCCGGGCGACCATCGTCCCGAGCACCGTCTTGACGGCATCGATCCGGTCCGGTCCGGCGAGGGCCTCCCGCAGGGCGGCCGCCAGGGCCTGCTGCTCGGCCAGGTAGTCGCGCATCGTGCGCTTGATCGCCCGCTCGCGGGCCTCCTGGTCGTCGAGGAGCGCCTGCATCATGAGATCGAAGTCCCGCTTCCGGAGGGAAGCGGCCCGGGCCAGGGTCTCCCTGAGCCGGGTCCTCACCGCGTCATGCTGGCGACGGAAGGTCTCCAGCATCGCGTGGGTGGCCTCGACGATCTGCGCCACCGAACAGACCCTGGTCTCGTAGGAGGCGACGACCTCCCGGACCAGGGCCCCCATCTCCTCGGGAAGGCGAACGGTGGTCACGCGCGGTCTCGTCTTTCCCTCATCGGGCGGGGCTGGCGCGCCTCTTCGCCAGCTCGGCCGCCATGCTGCGCCAGTGGCCGGCCGCGGCCTGACTGTCCTGCCGGAAGCCGGCGAGCATCCTGTCGAATCCCGCCAGCATGTCGCTGACCTGCCGGCTACGGGCCTCCCGGCCCATCTGGAGGAGCTGCCGGAACGCCGCCGCCTTGCGCCTGAACTCGCGCCGGAAGCCGGCCATCTCCCGCCGGAAGCCTTTGAGCCGGGTCGCGGTCTCGTGCCTCAGGGCCGCCAGCCCTGCCACGCGGGTGTCGAAGCCCTGCGCGATCTCCTGGGTCAGATTGCGCATCGACTTCGCCAGCCCCATCGCTCCTCCCGATTCCTCAACGCGGAAAGCCATCTTGACCCTTCTCCTGGATGCCATGGTTCCCTCCCGGGGCGGTGACACGCCCTCTGGCTTTGCGCAGGAGAGAGATCCTGGCGAGACACGCTCTCCGCGGACGGCCGCTCAAGGGTATCCCGGCAGAAACCCCTCACCGGTTTTTGGCGGCCTCCTTACGCCGGCGCGGCCGCCGTGGCGGTCAGGCCGATGGCCTCGGCGTACTTCAGGTACGTCTCGACGGAGGCCACCACGACCCTGGCCTCGATGGCCAGCAGCTCGATCCCCACCAGCGAGAACCGAACCCAGGCATCGACGACCACGCCCTTGTCCAGGATCCGGTCCACCACTTCCACCAGGCTGGACGACGCGATAGTCTTCTCCACTGCCATGCTCACTCACCTCCTTTCCGGGTGCCCCTTGGGGCCGTCGCCGACCCGCGCGAGGGCTTTCGGCTGAAGCCCCGCCGCCGGAGGGCCGAGCCCGCGCCCGGATCCACTGCGGGTCCTCACACCGCGGTCGCCGTGTGATACCGCAAATTCGGGGCCAGGGGTCTGGAGAGTCTCGACGCCAGGCGGCATCACAAGCCCTGGGCCCGGCGAGCGAGAACGCACAAGATGTTGGGAGGGAACGGAATCGGATCGGCTCGATCAACCGATCACGCTCTGGCGACCGCGCCAGGACTATGGCGGGACCACCATGGTGCCGGCGCCAGAGTGAGGGGCGCGTCCGAGTAACGCTGTGCTTATGCGCTCTGAACCTCGGCGCGCGGATGGGTGGTCCGCTCCGGGCGCGGGCTTGGCCCGCGCAACCTTGGGGGGAAGTTCGGAAGGGGGGCAGCGCCCCCCTCCGAGGCCGGTTACCTCCTCACGGCAGGAACTCCCGGGTCCTAATACCGTAAAGCTTCATCTTGAGGTGAAGGGTCTTGTAGTCAGTCTTGAGGAGCCGGGCGGCCTCGCTCTTGTTCCCCCCGGTGGCCTGGAGGGCCTGGCGGATCGCCGTTTGCTCCGCCAGGGCGGCGGCCTGTCTGCCCGCCTCTCGCAGGGAGAGTCCCGCCCCATCCGGGACCGGCTCCTCCGCCGGAGATGCCCCGGACTGGCGCGCACCCATGACCCTGCAGTGCTCCGGCCGGACGATGTCCGGGCTCAGGAGCACGGCCTGGCGAACGACGTTCCGGAGCTCCCGGGCGTTGCCGGGCCAGGGATGCCGGGTGAGCAGCTCGGCCGCCTCTTCCGAGATCCCGTGCACGGGCCGCCGGAGCTCCATGCTGGTCTCCTCGAGGAAGCGCCTGGCCAGGTAGCGGATGTCCTCCCGACGCTCCCGAAGGGGAGGCAGATTGATGGTGAACTCGCTCAGGCGGTAGTAGAGGTCCTGCCTGAACCGGCCCGCCCGCATCTCCGCCTCCAGGGGGAGGTTGGAGGCGGCGATGATCCGCGCGTTCACCGGGACCGCGCGCTTGCCACCCAGGAGCCGCACCTGCCGCTCCTGCAGCGCCCGCAGGAGCTTGGCCTGGGTGGTCAGGGGGATGTTGGCGATCTCGTCCAGGAAGAGGCTCCCGCCGTCGGCGAGCTGGAAGTGGCCCTCCTTCCTCCTGTCGGCGCCGGTGAAGGCCCCCCGCTCGTAGCCGAACAGCTCCGACTCGATCAGGGTGTCGGGGATCGCCCCGCAGTCGAGGGCGATGAAGGGCCCCTCGCACCGGGCGCTCTCCTGGTGGATGGCCCGGGCGACCAGCTCCTTGCCCGTTCCCGTCTCCCCCTGGATGAGGACCGTGAAGGTGGAGCCGGCCACCTGCTTGACCTGGTGGATGACCCTCTGGACCTCCAGGCTCGGCCCCATCAGCTCCCGCAGGGGGCTCTCCGCGCGGAGCCGACTCCTGAGATCCTCGACCTCGGCCCGGAGGGCCTGCCGCTCGAGAGCCCGCCGCACCGTGAGGACGAGGTCGTCGTTCTGAAAGGGCTTGGTGAGGTAGTCGTAGGCCCCGAGCCGCATGGCCTGGACGGCCGTCGGGATGTCCCCGCAGGCCGTCAGGATGATGACCGGGATCTCGGGCCCGATCGCCCTGATCTCGGCCATGGCCTCCAGCCCGCCGAGCTTGGGCATCCCGAGGTCGAGGAGGATGACCGAGGGCGCCTCCTTCCGCACCCGCTCCAGGGCGGCCATCCCGTCCTCGGCCGTGACCACCTCGAGACCCTGCGCCTCGAGGATCCCATTGAGGAGCCAGCGCATGTCGGACTCGTCGTCCACCACGAGGACCTTGGGCACCTTCGGCTCCGTCAGTCCGTGCGGGTCCAGACCGTCCCGGGGGGCATGGCCGGCAGCGAGACGGTGATCCGGGTCCCCCGCCCCTCCCCGCTCTCTACGGCCAGCGTGCCCTTGTGGGCCTCCACGTGGCGGTAGGCAATGGAGAGGCCCAGGCCCGTGCCCCCCTCCCGGGTGGTGAAGAAGGGGTCGAAGATGCGGTCGAGGTGCTCCGCGGGGATGCCCCGGCCGGTGTCGATCACCTCCACCCGCGCCCACTGCGGCGGATCGAAGACCGCCCTGATCGTGACCGTCCCGCCCTTCTCCATCGCCTGGACGGCGTTGAGGAGGAGGTTGAGGAAGACCTGCTGGAGCTGCTCCGGATCGCCCCGGATCGTGGGGAGGTCCGCGGCCACCTGGCGCACGACCTCCACGCCGTGCTTCGCCCACTCCCCCTTGAGGAGGAGGCAGACGCGATCCAGCACCTCCGCCACGTTCACGACCTCCAGGGAGGGCTCCCGCGGCCGGGCGAAGGCCAGGAGCTCCCGGATCGTCCGCTCGCCCGCCGTCACGCTCCGGCGTATCGCCTCCAGATACGGACGGCCCATCTGCCGGCGGTCGTTGGGGTACCCGAGGAGGAACTGCGCGGAGGCGGTGACGATGGCCAGGGCGTTGCCCAGCTCGTGGACCATCCCGGCCGCGAACTGCCCGACGGCGGCGAGCTTCTCGGCGTTGTGGAGGTAGCGCGCCTGGCGGACCTTCTCCGTGACGTCGCGGATGTGCTCGACGGCTTCCGCCGGCCGCTCCCCCTCGCCGGCCAGGGGATAGCCGGAGATCTCCAGATAGCGGGCGCTCCCGCCCGGCTCCTGCTGCGACAGGGAGCTGGAGGCGGGCTGGCCGCTGGCAAAGGCCTCCTGGGCCGGGCATCTCTCGCAGGCCTCCTCCCTCCCGAACAGCGCCCTGTAGCACTTCCGACCGATGAGGTCTTCCCTTGGGGTGCCAGAGAACCTGGCGGCCGCCAGATTGGCGGCCAGGATCGTGAGTCCCCGATCGACGATGAGGAGGGGATCGGTGATCCCGTTGAACAGCGCGCCGAGCCGCCGCTGGCTCTCCGCCAGGGCCGAGGTCCGGGCCTTGACCCGCTCCTCCAGCTCCTCGAGCAGGGCCTCCTTCTCGAGGATCAGTCGGCGGCGCTCCAGGGCCTGCTCCACCCTCCGGCCGAGGGCCCAGAGGTCGAGGGGTTTGGTGAGGTAATCGAAGGCGCCCTGCCGGAGCGCCTGGACGGCGGAGTCGAGATCGGCGTGGCCGGT
>Ga0209399_10000705_pt1 | contig 19322 bp, 18 predicted proteins | sample OV2TP3_FD_184130 | JGI IMG/M metagenome (GOLD analysis project Ga0209399, IMG submission 184130) | Hot spring microbial communities from Beatty, Nevada to study Microbial Dark Matter (Phase II) - OV2 TP3 (SPAdes) (version 3) | ecosystem: Environmental > Aquatic > Thermal springs > Hot (42-90C) ... | reverse complement strand
CGTCGAGAAAGCAATTTTGTGGTATCGAAAACCTGTTTTTGCGATCCGAGAGACTTTTCCGACGACAAATTCGAAAATTTGCCAAACTCAAGTTATTATATTTCTCCTATTGAATTTAATGGGCCTTTTTGAAGATAATCCTCACGTGATTTTAGCATTCGGGATATTGATTTTATTTATTGCAACCGCTTATGGTGAGTATAAAGATAAGCAGAATTAATAAATGACGTTAGGGGGAAATCCCTTCGGGCTTTTCCATGATCACCATCACCAATCTTTCCAAGAATTTCGACCAAAGGATGCTTCTGGACAAAGTGTCTCTGAGTATCTATCCCAACGAGAAGATTGGCCTGACCGGCCCCAACGGCACGGGCAAGACCACGCTTTTTTCGATCATCTTAAAAGAGATCGAACCCACCGACGGTGATGTGCAGATCCAGAAGAATCTCAACATAGGCTATCTCCCGCAGGAATCCCGCTTTGATTCGAAGCGCACCATCCTGGAAGAGCTGACCGCCGGAGACGAAAGGATTGCCCGTCTAAAAGAAGAAAAGCACCAACTGGAGGAATTGGGGAAAGCCGATACGCCCCGTTACGGGGATGTCCTGCATGAGATGGAGGCCTTAGGCCTTTATGATCTGGAGCATAAAGCCAAAGAGATACTTTCTGGCCTGGGATTCCAAGCAGCGGATTTTAATCGCCCCATCGCTCATCTTAGCGGCGGCTGGCAGATGCGCGTCCTTCTGGCCAAACTGCTGACCTACTCTTATGATGTCCTTCTTCTGGATGAACCGACGAACTATCTGGATTTGGGCGCCACCTTGTGGCTCAAGGATTATCTCAAAAATTACAAAGGCACCTTTGTGATCATTTCCCACGACAAGGTTTTCTTAAACGAGGTCACGAATTACACGATCGTCTTGGAAGAGGGGCGTATAACGAAAATCAAAGGGAATTACGAACACTACGAAAGTTTAAAGGAAGAGCGCCTCCGGTCCCTGGGAAAAAGACAGAAGGTGGTGGAGAAAAGAAGAGAGCAGTTGGAACGATTTACGCAACGCTTCCATGCCCAGCCCAACAAGGCCGCTGCGGTCAGGAATAAGCGCAAGATGCTGGAACGTCTGGAGACCATCGAGATTCCCCCGGAAAAGCAAAGCATCCAGGACTTTGAGTTTCCTCCTGCCCCGGCGAGCGGTTATACCGTGGCCATCTTGAAGGAGATTACCAAGTCTTATGGCGAAAAGAAAGTCTATGAGAATCTGGATTTCGAAATCACCCGCGGCCAGAAGGTTTGTCTCGTTGGCGCCAATGGGGCTGGCAAATCCACGCTCCTCAAAATGCTGGCCGGCGTTATTCCACCGGATCACGGGACCATTCAGTTTGGTCACGGGGTGCAAGGGGGGTATTTTTCGCAGACCCGTCTGGACGTCTTGAACCCACAGCGCTCGGCCTTCGAGGAGGTGGCCTCCGCGGTCACCGGAGGGGTCCCCGCGCTCAAAATAAGGACGTTGCTCGGGCTTTTCCATTTTCATGGCGATGATGTCTTTAAACCGGTCCAGGTTCTTTCTGGCGGAGAAAAAAGCCGGGTGATCTTGGCTAAGCTCCTCATCAATCCCCCTAATTTTATTTTGCTGGATGAACCCACCACCCACTTGGATATTGACGGAGTGGAGGCCTTGACCGCGGCCTTCAAGGCGTACGAGGGCACGCTTTGCTTTATCAGCCACGATCTTTTTTTTGTCAGGGAGATTGCCAACCATATCGTTGAGGTGGAAGATGGCCAGCTCAAAAATTATCCCGGGGGGCTCAGTTATTATCTTGAAAAAAAGAAAGAGGAGAGGATTCCCTTAGAAGAAGCGCAAGCTAATTCCCCGGCCGACAGCCATCGGGCCAAAAGACACCCTAAGGAAGCCCAGCCCCCGGAAAGCCCGGCGGTTCTGGAACTCAAGCGCAAACACCAGGAGGCCCTTAAAAGAATCGAGCAGATTAAAAAGACCATCCAGGATCTCGAGAAAGAAAGAAAAGAGCTCGAGACAGAAAGCTATATTAAGGCGCGCGTCCTTTCCCAGTCCTTCAGCGGCCGCGACCCCCATATCCTCAAGGAATACGGTCAGAGGTTAAAATTCATCCAGAAAAGAATCCGAGAGATCGGCAACACCATGGATGATCTCAACCAAGAGAAAAGAGAAATCACAAGATGAATCCAATCCACCGAGGGAATCGTGGGAGATTTTCTGGATTTTCTTGTTGATTGAATCTCAGCGCATAGTAGAATGGAGTCAACCGCTCCCAAGGGGATAAAGGAGATATGAGCTATTATAAGCTGTTGGGTTTTGATAAAGAGCCGTTCTCGACGAGCCCGGATCCCCATTTTTTTTACCTCTCCCAAGCTCACGATACGGTTTTGACGAACCTTATTATTGAGCTCAGGCTCAAGAGGGGCCTTTCCGTTGTCTTGGGCGACGTGGGGACAGGGAAGACGACCCTCTCCCGGAAACTCATTCAGGAGTTGAAAAGGCGCGAGGACTTCCTCTTTCACATCATTTTGGATCCGAGTTTTGAGAATGAGGGGTTGTTTCTGACCTCACTGGCGAGGAATTTTGAGATCCTTCCCGGGACCGGGTCATCGTCTACGCTGCTCGATCTACGCGATTCCCTGGAAAGATTTCTCTTCCAAAAGGGCATCCAGGAGGGCAAGACCGTGACGCTGATCATTGACGAAGCCCAGAAATTGAGCGAGGGCTCTCTGGAGCTCTTGCGCGTCTTTTTAAATTATGAGACCAATGAATTCAAGCTCCTTCAGTTGGTTCTGCTGGGTCAGATGGAGTTGGCCTCGAAGATTATGAAGATCCCGAATTTTTTTGACCGTATCAGCTTTAAGTTCACTTTGACTCCTCTGGATTTTAACGAAACCAGGCAAATGATTGAGTTCCGCATCAAAGAAGCGGGATATAACTCCCGCATGCGTCTTTTTTTGGATGAGGCGATCCAGGAAATTTACCAGCATAGCCAAGGGTATCCCCGCCAGGTCATTCTGCTCTGCCACCGGGCCTTGAAAAACTTAATCCTAAGAAATAAGTGGGTGGTGGATGCCGCTTTGGTCCGGGGCACAATCGAAGAAGAGATAAAATCAGGATGGCTCAACAAAGACCTTTTAGTCCAGAAAAGCAGTTATTGAACCTGATTGAGAACCCCGGCCCCCACCCCACGGTTGCCCTTCATCAAAAGACTTTCGAGTATAGGGGAGGGAGCTGGTTTTCTCTAGGGGCGTGGCGGGGGAGGATCTCTTTCTTCAGGGATCGGGCCAAGCGGGCTCTCTCATCAAGAAAACCCCGGCCCTTAAACGTAAAGAGAATCAAGGCAGTTTTTTTAATTTGCGCATTTGTGTTAACCAGTTTTTTTATCCGGTATTGGATCGTCTCCCTTATGGATTTGAGAAAATTATCGAATATCGAGATGGGAGTTAACCGGCAGGACGGCTTTTCCTCTCTTCCCCAAATCCCCGAAGCTCCCGAGGCCTTACTCCTCAAACAGCCTCTGTCCTGGTACCTGGAAAAAAGCAGGCAGAAGAATATCTTTAAGATGGGCCCACCTGCACCTCGTCTTGAGGCACCATCGATCGAAGCGCCTTCTTTTTCAATCGGCGAGGCCATCAAACATTTGAAACTTGTGGGGATTTCCTGGTCTGGCGACCCCTATGCCATGATCGAGGACACCACAGCCTCGCGGACGTTTTTCGTTAAAACCGGCGAAACCGTTGGCGCGATCAAGGTCAAGGCCATATTCAAAGATAAGGTTATTTTGAGCCATGAGGGCCAGGAGATCGAATTGAGATGAAAAGACCGTGCTTAAGTGTTGTTGCGCTGGCTGGCCTATGTTATGGGCTGTTCTTTTTCTTTGGAGATTTTATCGCTGAAGAGAATCCTCTGGCTCAAGACAAGCCCATTTCGCCAGAGGCCTCTCTCCCGCCCAATTCCTTGGATCCCTCTTTGATTGCCCCGGAGCCATCTTTGCCCACAGCCATGCAGGGCCGGATTTCCCTAGATTTGCGGAATATCGAAGTCGTGGAGGCGTTGAAATTTTTGGCGATGAAGGCCGGGATCAACATCATCACCACCAAAAATGTCACGGGCCGCGTGATCTTCATGGTGGAGAATGCGCCCGTCCAGGATGTCTTTGACATTATGCTGCGCTCCAACGGTCTGGCGTACATAAAACAGGGAGACATCTATAACGTGATGACGGAGGCGGAATACCACGCGCTTTTCGGCAGAAAATTTACAGATCCGCGTCAAGTGAAAATCTTTAAACTCAAATATGCCATCCCCGATCAGATTCTCAATCTTTTGGGAAACTTAAAAAGCGAGGTGGGCCGCGTCTTGGTGGAATTGGATTCGGGAACGGTGGTCGTTATGGACACCCCGGAAAACATCCGGATCATGGAAGAGACATTGATGTCGCTCGAGCAAAAAAATACCGTGAGAGTTTTTAATCTGAAATACGCCCGCGCCAAGGAGGTGGAAGACCAGCTTAAAACCCAGGTGGACGCGAAGAGAGTGGGCACAATCAAATCGGATGAACGCTCCAATCAACTGATTGTCCAGGCGCTGCCAGAGAGGATGGAGGTGATCGAGCGGTTGATCGCGGCCTTGGACCGCAAGACCAAAGAGGTCCTGATTGACACAAAGATCATCCGGGTGAATCTGTCGGATAAATTGAGCGCAGGGATTGAATGGGAGGGATTGTTCGACGTCTCGCGGCAGTTCGGGACGACCTATGTGGGCTCTTTTCCCTTTAGCGTCCTTCAGCCTTCCAGCAGCAGCTTTCAATCCCGCTTGGATTTTCTGAAATCTCAAAGTGGTATCGGCGCCTATCCTTTTAGCGGCAACACCTCCAGTGTCGCTTCCAGCACCAAGATCACCACCGGCGAAAGGCTCCATGTGGGCATCATTAACAGCAAGCGGGATTTTGATCTTTTGATCAAGTATCTGCAGACTTTGGGCAAGACCCAGATCCTCTCGAACCCTAAGCTGGTTGTGATCAATAATCAGGAGGCCAAGATCCACGTCGGTGCCAAACAGGCGTATGTCACCACCACGACCACCACCGGCCAGGCCCTCTCCACCGTCTCTGAGCAGGTCACCTTTGTGGATGTCGGCATTCAGTTGTCGGTTACGCCGACCATCAATGACGAAGGGTACGTGACGATGAAGGTCAAGCCCGAGGTCTCCAGCGTCATCTCCACCCTGACCACGCCTTCCGGCAACCAAATTCCCATTATTGATACGTCCTTGGCGGAGACCACGGTCATGGTCAAAGACGGGGTCTCCATTATTCTAGGGGGCCTGCGCAAGGAAGAAAAGACATCCAACGTGGAGCAGGTTCCGCTCTTTAGCAAAATTCCCCTTCTGGGGGCCTTATTTCGATCAAGCTCCAAGGGGGTTGAGAAGACAGAATTGTTGGTGATGCTCACCCCGCACATTGTCAGTGGCGATACCTTGGTGACCGGCGAGGAAGAGAATTCAAGAATGAAGCCCTATCGGGGATATGAGAATGAATAAAAAAGGGATCTGGATTGTGCTGATGGCGGTCGTTATCCTAGGGCAGGGGATGGGGCTCTTTTATTGTCTCCGTCATGCGCGGGCGGTTTCCCAGGAATTGCAGAGTGTCCGGCCCGAGTACGAAGAGATTGCTGCTGAAAATCTGCAGATGAAGAATCGATATGATGAGCTGACCGAAGAGCACAAGACCCTGAAACAGGACTATGAAAATCTGACAAGGCAGTCCCAAATGTTGTTGGAGGAGAGCCGGAAGATTAAGGAGCTAACGAGTTCACTGGAACAAACCCAGAACGAGCTCAAGGCCTTGCAAACCCAAGACCAAGAGCTCACCCATCAGGACCAAGAGCTCACCCGCCAAAATGACGAACTCGCCCGTCAGAATGCCGAAAGGGAACAAGAGATCAAAAAGCTTAAGGAGGCCCAAGCCCAGCTCACCCAGCAGGACCAGGAGAGGAAGGCCTCTGGGGAGGCGCTGGCCCGAGAGCTCGAAGAATACAAAAAGAAGTATGAGGAGCTTCTTGCAAGCCATACGGCCTTGGAATCCGAAATCAAGAAGACCCCTACGAAATTTACCGAAATCGCCCAGCAGGACCGGGTGCTGATCAAGGATACCGCCCTGATGCATTATAACCTCGGCGTGTTTTATACTTTAAACAAGGAATACCGCCAGGCGATCGGGGAGTTTGAGCGGGTTTTGGAGCTGGATCCGGAAGATGCCTATGCTCATTTCAACCTGGGATACATCTATGCAAAGCATGTCGTGGATCAGGAAAAAGCCGTCGAACATTTCCGGTATTTTTTGCAAACGGCTCCCGGGGATGATGCGGATGTGGAGTGGGTCAAGGAATATCTGTTGACCCACCGCGCCTATGAAGCCAGGGATCCTCTTAAACAAATCAAGTGAAACAAAAGCCCCAAGATGCCCAAAAAAGTCGACACGCTTCTATGGGAGGCCCTGAAAGAGGGAGGGATCATCCCTCTCCCGGAGATCGACGATCTCTGGCAGGAGATGGGAAGCTCCCAGGAAAGCCTCCAAGAGCTTTTGATCAAACGAGGCCTTCTGACAGAAAAAGAGATCGTGAAGCTCTGGGCCGAGCGGTTCCATCTGCCCACCCGGGAGCTTAAAGAGCTCTCCATCCCCCAGTCTGTCTTGGATAAGGTCCCGATCAAAATCGCCTCGTATTATGGATTTATCCCGCTGGAGATCAAAGATGGATATTTGACCATTGCCGTATCCTCTCCTTTGGAGTTAAGAATACAGGATGAGATCCGCACCCAGCTCGGCTATCCTATTGCCGTTGTCCTTTGCTGTCAGGAGGAGATCCGCGAGGCGATGAAAAGGTATTATGGTCTGGCCGCTGACACCCTCGAGAAAATCGTTTCCACCGGCTCCGCCTTGACTTCTCAGGTCTCTCACCAGAGTGTTGAAGATATTGAGAAACTGGCGGAAGACGCCTCGGTCATCAAGCTGGTCAACCAGATTATCCTGGAGGGGTGGAAAAAACGCACCACGGATATCCATCTTGAACCCTCCCGGCAGGGGGTGAGCCTGCGTTACCGCGTGGATGGTTTGCTCTACGATGCCTATGTCCCACCGGAGATCAAGAATTTTTTTAACGCCATCATTTCCCGCATCAAAATCATGTCCAATCTCGATATTGTGGAACGGCGGCTTCCTCAGGACGGCCGCGCGATGGTCAAGGTCCACAACGAGATGCTCGACTTGCGGATCTCCACCATCCCCACCCCTTTTGGGGAAAGTATCGTCATACGGATTCTTCCCTCCAAGATGTTCTTCAGCCTCGAAAAGCTGGGGTTGAGCGTCAGAGATTTAGAGACCTTTGAGATATTGATTCAAAAGCCGTACGGCATTATCTTTGTCACCGGCCCGACCGGCAGCGGAAAGACCACTACCCTTTATGCCAGCTTAAGCCGGATCAATACGCGGGAGCGTAAAATCATTACGATTGAAGATCCCATTGAATGCGAGATGGCCGGGATGACCCAGATTCAGGTTGCCCCGGAGATCGGTCTGGATTTTGCTTGGGGTCTGCGCAGCATCTTACGGCATGATCCCGACGTGATTATGGTGGGAGAGGTGAGGGACCTGGAAACCGCTGAGATCGCGGTCCGTGTCGCCCTGACCGGGCATCTGGTTTTCTCCACCCTGCACACGAACGATGCCGCCAGTGGCATCACCCGATTGATCGATATTGGTGTCGAACCCTATCTGGTGGCCTCGAGTGTCGAGGCCTTCATCGCCCAGCGGCTGGTGAGGGTCCTTTGTCCGAACTGTAAATACGAAGATCCCAAGGCCCCTGTGGAATTAAAAGCTCAGATCGCCAGAGACCTGAAGTTGGGATCTCTTAAAGAGGCGAAGATCTTTCGTGGCCGAGGTTGTCCCAGCTGCAATGCCACCGGATTCTGGGGACGGACGGCCATCTATGAGGTGCTTTGCCTGGATGAATCCATCCGGGATTTGATTTTAAAGAAGACACCCTCCAATCACATTCAAAGACAGGCCCTCTCCCAGGGCATGCGCACTCTGCGCGAGGATGGCTGGCAGAAAGTCATTCACGGGGTCACGACTCCCGAAGAGGTTGTCAAAGTGACTTCTGCCTCAGAGGTTTCCTCCGCCGGAGGGAAAACCATCGCCTTTTCTTCTCCCACGATGACGAAAGAGGTCTCGGGGCACGCGCCCCGGGAAGAAAAGCGCTCTTACCAGCGTCTTTCTAAACGCCTCAAGATTTCTTACAAGATCTTTCGCAGTGCCCAAGAGCCGGAGTCCCAGAATCCGCCTCGAGAAAAGCACGCGATAACGGAAAACATCTCGGCGGCGGGATTGATTTTTACCTCAACGGAGCCATTGCCCGTGGGGATGCTTCTGGAATTAAAGATCGAATTGCCCCACGCCCAGAAGGTCTTTGAATGTCTGGCTAAAATCCTCAGAGCGGAGAGGATTCCAGAAAAGGAACTCTATCATATCGCGGCGAGTTTTTTGGATCTTAATAGTGTCCAGCGGTCGTGGTTACAGAGGTGTTTTGAGATGGAAAAAAGTTTTTAATGAGGGAGAAGGGTGCCGACCTATAAATATCAGGTTAAAAAGACACCGGATCTAATGGTGCGAGGCACCGTTGAGGCGCTCTCCGAAAAAGAGGCCGTTGAAAAACTGGGCCGGATGGGATATCTTCCCATTAAGCTTGAAGAAGAGCTTTCAGTTCCTGGCGCTCCTCGTTTTCCTGCGGTTTTCTCCCCTCGTTTAGGAAGAAAGATCAAGTCACCGGAAATCACGGTCTTCAGCCGTCAGCTGGCCAGCCTGCTTAAGTCAGGGGTGGCCATCTTGAATGCTATCCGCATCATTATGGAACAATCCGAAAATCCCCGCTTGCGCTCCCTCCTGCACCAGATTCACGATGCCGTCAGAGAAGGCTCGTCTTTTTCCTCGGTCCTGACCCAGTTTCCGGATGTTTTCCCGGCGGTTTATGTGGCCATGGTTCGTGTCGGGGAGACCAGCGGCTCTCTGCCGGAGGTCCTTTTAAGGATGGCCCATTACCGCGCAAAGCAGGAACAAGTCTTCTCGCACTTTCGCATGGCCCTGATTTATCCCTTTTTCATGGCGGTCGTGGGATGCGGGACAGTGATTTTTATGCTGAGTTTTGTTGTGCCGCGGCTGATGCGGGTCTATGAAAGGCTGGGGGGAGATCTGCCCTTGCCGACTCAAATTCTTCTTTCCGTGAGCACGGGGATCCGTAGGGAAGGATTTTGGATTGTTTTGGCGGCGGCGATTGGACTTTTGCTTTTAAGGCAAGAGCTGCGAACTCAACACGGAAAAATCTTCTGGAGTTCCCTGAAATTGCACACCCCTTTTTTTGGAAGGTTCATTCTCAAAACAGAATTGTGCCGTTTCGCCAGGGGCCTGGGGCTATTGATCGAAAACGGGATCCCCATCCTGCGCTCCCTGGATGTCGTCATTCCGCTTCTGCAGAATGAAGTGATCAAAAATCAGCTTCGGCAAAGCTCCCAGCAATTGGAACAAGGTGGGTCGCTGGGACGGTTTTTGAAGGATTCGCCGTGGATCCCGCCTTTTATGAGCAATCTGATCATCGTAGGGGAGGAGTCGGGAAAACTCAAAGAATCCTTAGCCGAGGTGGCCGACAGTTATGAACAGGATATCGAGGAGGCCGTCAAGGTCTTAACCAGTCTCGTTGAGCCTCTCTTGATCTTGGCCATGGCGTTGGTGGTGGGTTTCATTGTGGTTGCGATGCTGCTTCCGATATTTCAGATTAATATGATGATCAAGTGAATCGTACAAAGCGAGAGTGAAGTTGCCCAAGTTGCCGATGTTGCCGATGTTGCCTTTTGGAGGTTGCAGAAAGGTTATTTGAGGTTGCAAAGCCTTAACCCCACAACAAATTGTCGGATCAATCAGTAACCTTGGGCAACTTAAGGGCAACTTTAAAAATATCAGATGAATCAGGTAACCTCGGCAACTTCGGAAACCTTGGAAACATCGGCAACCTATGTTGGAATCGAGAAATAATCTATTGAAAAGGAGCACGGATGAATAACCCAAAAACCTCAAGAGGTTTCACCCTGATCGAACTCATTTTAGTGGTCATGATCATCGGGGCGCTGGTCGCCATGGTCATGCCCCGGCTGGTGGGAAGAAGCGAACAGGCCCGGGTCACCGCGGCCCGGGCGGACATTCAAGCCAATATCACAACGGCCCTCAAGCTCTATGAGCTGGATAATGGAAATTTCCCAATGACCGAAGAAGGCCTGAGTGCGCTTTTAAGCAAACCCGCTTCGGCCTCCAACTGGAATGGCCCGTATCTAGAGGCAAAACCGCTTGATCCATGGGGAAAAGAATACCAGTACCGGTATCCGGGAGAGCACGCCCTCATCGGATACGATTTGTTTTCGCTGGGACCAGACGGTGTGGAAAGCCCGGATGATATTAAGAACTGGGAATAGAGGATTCACATTGATCGAAGTCATGGTGACAACCGCGGTCTTGTCGTTGGGGATCGTTTTGATCTACGAATCATTTTTCATTTGCCTAGACGCCTTTGAGAGAAGTAAGCGCTTTTTGGTGGTCCTCCCCTGGGCCCAGGAGAAGATGGTCGCGCTGCAGGATGATGTTGGCCGAGGAGGCTGTGCCGCCTTCCTTGAGAGCCCCGGCGAAGGCACCCTTCAGAATAAAGATTTTCGCTGGAATGCCGCCTGCCGTACGATCGATGAGGAAGGCGGTCTGTACCAGATTGATTTAACCGTGACTTGGCCTCAAGGGAAGGGAACGGGTCGTTTGGTGAGAAGCGCCTACGCAGGGGCCGAACATGAAGATCAAGAAGGCCAAGGACCAAAGGGCCTTTAGTTTCATCGAGCTTCTCGTGATCACGGGGATGATTTCCGTCATTGCCCTGGCGGGTTATGCGACCTTGAGCAGTGGTATAAAACTCTGGCAAAAGATCAATCAGCCGCTCTTAGAGGAAAACGTGGACATTTTCTTCGAGCGATTGACCCATGATCTTATAAACAGTTTGAAATTCAAAACCATTCCCTTGATCGGAGAAAGAGAAAGCCTAGAGTTCGCTTCCTTTATCTACAGTCCGCAATTTCCTCAGGGCACCCTTGGCCAGATTATTTATTCTTATGATCCATCTCAAGAGGCCTTACACCGATCTCAAAGAGATTTTTCCCAGATTTTTTTGAAGGAGACCGATTCCAAGAGGCTCCTTTTAAGCGGCTTAAAATCTTTGAAGCTTCAATATTATGATTATAACAAAGAGAGCAAAGGATATTCCTGGAAGGAGGAGTGGGGGAATCGGCAGGAGCCTTTGGCGGTTTTTCCGTTGGCAATCCGCGTGGAGTTGGAGATGGAGAGTGAAAATCAAAGGCATGCATTTACGAAGACGGTTTATCTGCCGTTGGGGGGCTGAGGGGCGCAAGAGGGGCAGCATCCTAATGATCAGTCTTTGGTCTTTGTGTTTTCTGACGACGTTTGCGGTCCTTTTGGGTTACGGCGTGCGCCAAAAATTGAGTTTGGTGAAACGCCTCGACGAACGGGACCAACTGCGTTTTCTGGCGCAGGCAGGGGTTAAAAAGGCGATCAACGAGATCAGGAAAAAAGACAAGCAAAAGGCCTTTTATGCCCTGAAAGATCCCTTAAGCCATGATGAGAAAACATTTAAAGAGATCCCCTTGGCGGGGGGTGTGTGCGAGGTCTCCTACCGCGATTCCGACGCTCCCCTTAAAACCCCCGGCATTCGCTATGGCTTGATCGATGAAGAAAGCAAGATCAATTTCAATAAAGCCTCCTTGGAGGTTCTGGAACGTTTTTTTAAGAACCTTTTGGATTTCGACGAGATGGAGGCCCAGGAGCTGGCGGCCCGGGTGGTGGACTGGAGAGACTCGGATCAAGAGCTTTCCATTCCCCTAGGGAGCGCCGAGGACAATGACTATGAGGATCTTTCTTCTCCTTATGAGGCCAAGGATGCAGACCTTGAGGTCTTGGAGGAGCTGCTTTTGGTAAAAGGAATGACGCGGGAGATTCTGGATCAAATGCAGGATTACATAACCGTCTACGGTGAGGGAGAGGTGAATATCAACACGGCGTCGCGCCTCGTCCTCTTGGCGCTGGGGTTAAATGAGGATTTGGCTGATAAAATCCTTGACTATCGTAGAGGCAAGGATGCCGAAAGCGGAACCGTGGATGATCATGTTTTTGAAAATCCCTCTGAGATCCTTCCTCAGCTCTCGCAGGCGTATCCCTTGGGCCCGTCGGATGTCGCTCAATTGAGCGGCGTGGCCGGACAGTCTCTGGTCACCAATTCCCAGCATTTTACGATCCGGAGCATAGCGCATCTCAATCAGGGAAAGCAGACGGCCCAGATCGTGAGTGTGGTGGATCGCTCGGGAAAGATTTTGTATTGGCAGGAGGCGTGGGGGAGATGACTTCCAGCCAGGACCTTATCGGCATTGATTTGGGCGCAACCAGCGCAAAGCTCGTTTGGCTGCGGGTCTCTGGGCAAAAAAGTGAGCTGGTGAACCTTTCATTTTTGGATCTTTCGGGAGCAACGGATGAGGAAATCGCCACGCGGCTTAAGGAATCTTTTCACCAGTGGAGAATCAGAAAGCCGCGGGTGATTCAGTCGGTCTCTTCGCAGTCGATGATCTTAAGGAGCCTGGAGATTCCTTCCATGGATCCCGATGAGATCAAGGATATTATCGACCTTCAGGCCGCTCGGCACACGCCCTACTCCCGTGAAGAAATCATTGTCGACTATTCTACGATCGCAGCCGACCCTTCCCGTTACACGAAGATTCTTCTGGTGATCGCGCCGCGCCAGCACCTGAAGCGATATAGGGATATTTTGGATAAGGCGGGTCTTTCTCCGCAACGGATTGTTTTTGCCCCGGAGGCGCTGGCGTTGGCCGCTGGGAGAATGCTGGGTTTGGAAAAGACAGCGTCGCCGGTGAGCGTTGCTCACCTCGCGGAGAATACAACGGAATTTCTCATGATGGATCAGGGGCAAGTTGCCTTTGTCAGATCTTTTCCGTTGGGCATCCGGGAGCTTCTCCAGGACCCCTTAAAATTTTCTCCTCAATTTGTTGCAGAGATTAGAATGTCTTTGGAGGCAAGCCAAGAGGAGATAGAAAAGGCGTCTTCTCACCTTTTCCTTACCGGTGCCCTACCAGAGCCGGCAAAGCTGGCAGGGTCTTTAAGCCAGCAAATCTCTTTGCCTGTCACCTGCCTCGCCTATTTACAAAATATTTCTTTAAGCGAGAAGGCCCGGGAAACTGTGGCCATGTTTCCCGATGTATCTTTTCTTAATGCCATGGCCGGAGTTCTTTCGTTTCCCACCGCGCAAGTGAATTTGATTCCGGAAGAGCTCAAGTCCAAGAAAATAAAAGAACAGAAGGCCAGGGATTTGATCCAAATGGGTGTTTTGACCCTTGCCATAGGTGTCTTAATCCTGGCGTGGCTGGGGGGCGTCCTTTATTTTCGCCGTCTGTATTTGAATACGCTTAGAGTCCAATATCAGCCCATCCATGAAGAGGCCGGTGGGTTGGAAAGGGAATTATCCCGGGTGACTCTGGCAAAAAAAACCCTGGCCAACCGGGGCTATTCTCTTAAAGCGCTTGTGGAGCTCTACGATGTGGTTCCAGAAAATCTCGAATTGAGCGAGATCCGTTATGATGGCCAGGGAAAATTTCTCTTGAGAGGAAGTGCGCAGTCCATGTCCGCGGTCTTTTCTTTTGTGGAAAGCCTGGAAAAATCCCTGTATTTTATAAACGTCAAAACCCGTTATACGACCCAGAGAAAGCAGGGGGCCGCAGAGATCGTGGATTTTGAGATCGATTCTGGACTGGAAAAGAAAAAAGGGTAGGGGAGTGGGAAGACAGAAGCTTTTAGGGGTGATGGCCATTTTTTTTGTTTCCTTAATGCTGGCCGATCGTTTTCTGATGACCCCGTTTTTGCGGGAGCGGGCTTCTTTGGAAAAGGCCATCGATCAAGAAAACCTCAAGATCAAAAAAAGCCTGCATCTCCTCGCCCAGAAACAGAAAATCTTAAGTCAGATCCGGGAATTCCATAGCCTTGAGAGCTCCCCCGAGGTCAGCCCGGCCTCTTTGTTTACAGAAATCGAAAGTCTGGCAAAGAAAAGTCTGGTTTCTTTGATGGATATGAAGCCGGTGGAATTCAAAGAGGCGGGTGTTTTAAAAAAATACAGTTTAAATCTGCGGCTGGAGGGTGGGATGGAAAGGCTCCTGGAGTTTATGTATTCCGTTGAAACCTCAAAAAATCAGTTTCTGATTGAGAAATACCAGATGATTCCCAAAGCCAAAGGCTCCGAAGGTGTTCTCTGCAATATGACGGTCTCCCGCGTCGTTATTCCGTAGCCTTCCTTCAAGAGTGATTTTTTCGGGTTGGCAACTGTCGAGGTTCCGTGATGGCTGCTCTCCGGGAAGTACTGAAGACGAGATCCGGTACTAATACAAACGCACAAGATAAGCCTCACTGCGTTCGGCACTATCTTGTCCATAGGGGCTATCGCCCTTCTGGCGCTCCAGAATGCTCCTCTTCGTCGCATTCTTCCGCTGTCACCCCTTGGGGGATTGCTCACAATCCCCCAAACCCCCTCTTGTTGTATCGGAATTTCATCTTTGAAATTCCGATACAATTAAATAAATTGACAGCAATAATATCTTTGTCATTGCGAGGAGCACTTTTTGCGACGAAGCAATCCTTTAAAAGATTGCTTCGCTGCGCTCGCAATGACATAGGAATTAAGACGTTTGTATTAAGCGCCCACTGAAGGCCTAGGCAAGGTATAACGTGGCAGGCTTAAGGCGACGGTTCACGGGGTCAACCTCCAACCCCAGGCTTTCCAGCGCCAGGGCTCCAAAGAGGGGTTCGGCATGCTGGGGAGCAAAGACGACCAGGCAAGGCGCCGAGGCGCCGTTGAACGTCAATCGGGCCTCCCCATAAGAAAGCTTTTTCTGGGTTCCATCGGCCAGCGTAAACGTCTTTTCCCCTTTCGGCTGAATGCCCAAGGAACGCAGGATCTGCTCCGGAATGAAAGGAAATGTCGCCCCGGTATCAACCAGTCCTTTCACTTCGACCGAAGGTCCCGCTCCTTGGAGGCTGCCGACACTGAAACCGACACGAAATGTTCCCATTATTCACACTCCCGTTTTATCAGCATCTTGAGTATAACGGTCTCTTCTGATATTCGCAAGGATTTTCTCATATGGATTTAAGGGAGTTTACCACCCTGCGAGGATCTTGAGAGCCATAAAAATAACTGGCTGTAACCAGGATATTGGCACCGGCGCCGACCGCCGAAGGGGCCGTGGCCTCATTGACTCCGCCGTCAATTGTGATGTCGCCGTTAAAATTCAACTCCTCTCTTAATGCCCTGACCTTAGAGAGCACCCCGTCCAGGAATTTCTGTCTGGGAAAACCCGGGTTAACCGACATGACCAGAACCCCGTCCAAGTCTTTCAAAAGAGGCCCCAGGCACATCGGGGTTCCGGGGTTCAAGGCCATAAAGACTTTCTTGCCGGCTTTTTTAATCTGGCCCATGGCCTCCCGCGCCAAGGGGACATCGATTGCCTCCACCTCTTTAGGAAACTGGTCCCATTTCTGACACCAAGACCGTCTGCAGCCATAGCACTCCGCGTGGATGGCAATGATATCCGCGCCGGCCCCCGCAAAGGCATCGACATAAAAATGAGGATTCTCAATCATAAGATGCGCCTCAAGGGGCAGCTTCGTCAAAGGCCGGATGGCCTGAACAATGACCGGCCCAATCGAGATGTTGGGAACGAAGTGGCCGTCCATCACGTCCACGTGAATCCTATCGCAGCCGGCGTCCACGGTTTTGCGGATCTCTTCTGCCAATTTAGAGAAATCCGCACAAAGGACGCTGGCGCTGACTTGGATGGGCTTAACCATGGGAAAGCTCCCTATAGAGGCAATAAAAAAACACGGCCGGAAAAACACCTCCCAGGGTGGCCGTTATATTCACCAAACAGACATGAAAAAGAATCGGCAAAAGTGCCCCCAGCAAAGACATGTCATAGACCCCTGCCGCCCACGGCCCAATCAAAGCGTACCCCAAAGTCATCCAAATCATGACCACGATCAATCCTTGAATAAACCGCCGGAGATTCGGCCTCACGATTCCTTTACTGAAGCGGAGGGCTTCCCTTCCTTTTTTACCGTCGAGTAAAAAGGCCATCCCGGAGAAACTATAATCCATGACCGCGATAAAGGCCAAGATCGCCCCCGGGATCAGAAAAATAAAACTTAAGGTCCATAGGATGCCGGATTCCCTTAAAGCCACGGCCCATAACCCTAAACCGATGCCGGGCAGAAGCGCCGGCAAAGACCATAAAAGAACTTTCAGGAAATATAAAATCATCGTCCCCACGAAAGGCCAAAAATCACGGAAGGCCTCGGCATAAATCGTGAGTGTCTTTTGCTGAGTCTGAATCATTTTAAGAACAGCCATGTATAGGAGGCTGACGAGCGTGGGGATCACCAAAAAATAAAAAATGCCCATCAAGAGGAATACGTATTTTTCCGGCAGGCCCCAAAAAAAGAAAAGGATAAAGAGGATGGAGGCGGGAAGGACAATCCAGGACACAACTTCGGTCAAGCGCAGGATGTTCCCAAAGTACAACGAAAGACTCTCTGCTAGAATTCGTCCTGTGCCCTTTTTGTCTTTCGTCATGACAGTCTATGGAGGATCCACCTTTTACATCAAAACCATGGGAAGGGGTTTAAGCTGTCTTCCAATGGGATCAAGGATCATGCCTAAGGCCTCTAAGGTGGTGGCCCCAAACAAAAACACGCCTTTATCTCCGAAGACAACCGGGGCGGCCCTGACTTTTCCTTGGTATTCAAAATAAGCATTGCCTATAGATTTCTTGATCACCTCGCCATTGGCCAAAATAAACTCTTCAAGGGATGTGGGTTTAATCCCCAGACCTTTCAAAATATTTTGTGGCACCACAGAATAAACGGCCCCTGAGTCCACTAGAAATTCGCATTCTTTAGACTTTTTAGGATGTTCAGGGTTTCTGACCTTGGCTTTTAAAAATGTGATAACTTTAACTTCCTCCTTCCATCGCTAATGTCCCACGACGTGCTCTACTTCGCCCCAAAACTATGCCCCGCTTCGTGAAGCGAAACAACAGGGCTTGTTTGGGGGCTTCGTAGAGCATTCTTCTTCGCCTTAAGAACCTGTTCTTCGAAGTCCTTCGACAAGCTCAGGATCCCTCGAAAGATCCCGAACGGAGTCGAGGGACCAAACAGCAAGTCCCGCCACAGGCGGGACGTAGCTATTTGGCGAAGAAGAATGCGCAGGGAGAGACTTGAACTCTCACGGGTTGCCCCACACGCCCCTCAAACGTGCGCGTATACCAATTCCGCCACCTGCGCTCTGCTACGCTCAAATACTTTCGTGTTTGAGCTTCGCAGCAGCTTGCTCTACAAAACTCCCTACCTTCAAAGTCTCTGCGAAGCCCATACTATCGTCCTCTTCCAAGGGCGAAGCAGGACGCCACCCGCGCGTTTTCAACAAAGAATAAAATTTACCTTACTCCATCCCAACCGCTGCCGCTTTTTCCTTTTTCGCGGAGGAAAGCGCGCCTGTGCCAGATTCCGGGCGACCAGACTGATGTGCTAAAGCCATTTTAATAAACTGCCGAAACAACGGATGAGCCCGATCCGGCTTTGACTGGAATTCCGGATGAAACTGGCAGGCCACAAACCAGGGATGATTTTTTAGCTCGACGATTTCCACCAGGTCTTTCTGCGGATTGATCCCGGCAAAGACCATGCCCTCCTTCTCAAAGGCCTCACGATATCGATTGTTGAACTCATAGCGATGCCGATGGCGCTCTAGGATGCTTTCTTTTTTGTAGGCCTGAAAACTGTGCGAGTCTTTGATCAATTGACAGCTAAAAGTCCCCAACCGCATCGAGGCCCCCATCTCTTTGATCCCTTTTTGCTCATCCAGAAGACTGATGACCGGATCTTTGGTATCGGGATCGAATTCGGTGGAATTGGCGTCTTTCAGAGCGCAGACGTTTTTGGCAAATTCGATCGTCGCAATCTGCATCCCCAGACAAATCCCAAAGAAGGGAATCTTGTTTTCCCGCGCGTATTTGACGGCCTTGATTTTGCCGGCAATCCCTCGGGTCCCAAACCCCCCCGGCACAAGGATCCCATCGACCTGGGCTAAATGCCTTTCCGCAGAACCTCCCTCCAAATCTTCCGAGTCGACCCTGACGACATCCACCCGGGCATTATTGGCAATCGCGCCGTGGACTAAGGCCTCATAAATGGACTTGTAAGCGTCGGGAAGGGTGATGTATTTGCCGACGACCGCGATGCGCAGCTCCTTCTGCGGGCTCTTTAATCTCTTGATGACCACATCCTCCCACTCTTTCAAATCTTTGTCTTCGCTTTTGATGTTGAGTCTTTTCAAGATCAAATCATCTAGCCCCTCTTTTTTAAAAAGGAGCGGCACTTCATAGATGTGCTTGACGTCGCTGGCCTCCACGACCGCCTCTTTATCGACATTGCAAAAAAGCGCAATCTTCTCGCGTTCCTCTTTTAAGATGTGCTTTTCTGTACGGCACAAGAGGATGTCAGGAATAATCCCAATCTCCCTCAAGCGCCCAACGCTGTGCTGCGTGGGCTTGGTCTTCTGCTCCCCGGCGGATTTGATGTAGGGAAGAAGCGTCACATGGATATTGAGGGCGTATCCTACCCCCAGCTCCCAGCGCATCTGGCGGATGGCCTCTAAGAAAGGCAGGCTTTCGATATCTCCCACGGTCCCGCCGATCTCGACAATGGTGACGTCCACGTCCCTTTCCTTGGCGACCTTCTTGATGCTTTTTTTGATCTCATCGGTGATGTGCGGGATGATCTGGACGGTTTTGCCCAGATAATCCCCGTGGCGCTCTTTCATAATGACGGAATAATAGATCTTGCCGGTGGTCAAGTTGTTGTCCTGCTTGATCTGGGCGTTGGTGAAGCGTTCGTAGTGGCCCAGATCCAGATCCGTCTCGGCGCCGTCCTGGGTAACGAAGACCTCCCCGTGCTGATACGGATTCATGGTCCCCGGATCTACGTTCAGATACGGATCGCATTTGATGAGGGTCGTGGTCAAGCCCCGCGCCTCCAGGAGCTTGCCGATCGAGGCGGCGGCGATGCCCTTGCCTAGGCTGGAAACCACGCCTCCG
>Ga0209399_10000703_pt1 | contig 19376 bp, 17 predicted proteins | sample OV2TP3_FD_184130 | JGI IMG/M metagenome (GOLD analysis project Ga0209399, IMG submission 184130) | Hot spring microbial communities from Beatty, Nevada to study Microbial Dark Matter (Phase II) - OV2 TP3 (SPAdes) (version 3) | ecosystem: Environmental > Aquatic > Thermal springs > Hot (42-90C) ... | reverse complement strand
AGTCGGGGGACCTGCTTTGTCCTTGCTTCAGAACTCGGTGGGGCAGACATTCCTCTCTGCCGCCTTTATCGGCTTGCCCTGAGTCCCGACGCAGTCGGGACGCGCCGAAGGGTGCGTCCTCTGCGGTAAGCCCTTAGCAAAGAAAGGGGCGGCTCGCTTCGAGCCGCCCCTCAGGATCGTCTAGGTACCAGGTACTGGGTACTGCGTACTTCAGTAGCGCCGGCATCCTGCCGGCTCTTGTCAGACAGTTCCTACGGCTTCAGCACCGTGGTCGCCGTCCCGTTGCTATTGGGCTCACTCAAAAATGCTGTCGCCACCTCCCCCGCCTGCTCCGCAAAGGCCCGCTTGTTCCAGAGCGCTACCGGCGCCGCCCACTTGTAGACTGCCAGCCACTCGCCCGCCCCTTCCACGCTCCAATCTCTCTGCTGTTCGAAGAAGGTCAGCAGGCCGTGATGGAACAGCGTTCGCACGGCAGCCTCGTCCTCCCCTCGCAGCAGGTAGGACTGCGAAAATGCCTGGTTCGTCTCGAAGCCAATGTTCGTGTAGCCCCGCAGGTTGAAGGCGATCTCCGTCCGGAAGCTCTTCGCGTGCAGCTCAAACAAGGGGAACTGTTTCCCCGCCAGCCGCAGCAACACCACGGTGTCCGTTTGTCCCGCCCTGCCCTCTCGGTGCATGCTGACGCGCGCCTCGACGTCCACCACCAACGCCTCCCACGACCCCACCGTGCCCCGCAGCACGTTCGTGGGCCACCTACTCCTCTTCAGAAACGGCAGGCTGAGAAACGGCGCCCCCCTCAGGCTCTGTCCCTCGACGTCGACCAAGAACCCCATCTCCTGGGCCACACGCTCCACCTCCTGCCGGTGCCGTTTTTCCATGCGACGGATTAGCAAATAGAGCGGCACAATGCTCGCGACGCCGATGACGAACACCCAGCCAACCACCGTCCCCGGTGCCCACAACGCCTCCATCGCCCCACCACCTCTCGAACCCTTCTCTCGCTTCCCCCGCTGTGCCTCCGCGCCGAATTCTGTTGACTTCCCAATGAGGGGGCCGCTTGGGACCGCCCAGTCTACGGCGTTGACCTTCGGGTTAGCCCGGCTGATTCCGCGCCCTCTCGTCTCCTACGGCTTCAGCACCGTGATCGCCGTCCCGTTGCTGTCCCCGTCCGGGTCGTGGTTGTCTACCGGCTGGTACGGCAGCGACGCGTGACTCACGTTGGTCACCGTCAACGTCACATTGCCTTTCTTCTTGGCGATGTTCCCCGTCGTCCGGCTGCACGTCCCGCTGGCGTCGGTCACGCAGCTCGCCGACCCGCTGAACCCCCCGCTCCAGCTCACGGACACCGTCGCCCCGCTCACCGGGTTGTGGCTCGAGTCGTGCACCCGGATGGTCACCGTCGCCGTCCAGTTGTTCTTGATCGAAACGCTCGTCCCGTCCAGGTCGCCCACGTGCATCGAGGCCGGCGGCGGCGGCGGGGGCGGCGGCGGCTCGGTCACCTCGGAAACCGCCGAGCCCGAGTTGTCCGCCGTGTCCGTCTCGTCGGTCACCACCTCGGCCGAACCCGTCAGCGTGTGCGAGCCGGCGCTCGCGCCGGTGGTATCCCAGGTGAAGTTCACGGTCGTCGAAGCGCCCGCCGCCAGCGTGATCTCTTGCGGGCTGCCGCTCACCGACCCGCCCGTCGCCGAGAGTGAAACGTCAAATGTCTCCGCGAACGTCCCCTGGTTGGCCACGTCCACACTCACCGCCGCGCTCTGCCCCTGCTCCACGGCCGCGGGCGTCGACACATTCGTCACCGCTACGTCGTGCGCCGGGCTTTGCACCGTCGAGGTCGCCGACTTCGTATTGTCGGCCGTGTCCGACTCGCCCACCACCGCGCTCGCCGTCGCCGTCAGCAGGTGGTCGCCGCTCACGTTCGGCGTCCACGAGAAACTCAGCGTCGTCGAAGCGCCCGCGCCCAGCGCCACGCTCTGCGCGGCGCTGATGGACGCGGACAGGCTGTCCGCCAGGCTCACTGAAAAATTCTCCGTCTGCGTCCCCTGGTTGGCCACGCCCACCAGCACCGTCTGCGCGTCGCCCACGAACACCGGCGAGGGCGCGCTCACCGACGTCACCGCCACGTCGTTCACCACCGGCGGCACGCCGAAGTTGTCGATGTTGTCCCCGCGCACCAAAGGCTCGTTCAAGCCGTCCGGGTCGCCCGGCCACGCCTCCGCGCAGCCCACCGTCCCGTGGAACACCCCGCCCGCGCCCTCGTGGCACTCGCCCGTCTCAATCAGCGCCTGCCGCACCAGCCCCGGCGTCGGCAATCCTTGGCCGGAATCAATCCGGTGGCGGTAGAACATGGCCGCCACTCCCGCGGCGTGCGGCGAAGAAAAGCTCGTCCCGCTGCTGACCTTCGTCCCACCCCCTAGAAACACTGCGTTCAGCGACACCTCCAGCACCCCCGGCCCGGTGACGTCCACGTCCGGCCCGAAGTTGGAGAACCAGGCGAAAGTGTCGTCCGGCATCGGTGGGCCGCCCGTGAGCTGCTGCGACGGCCCCAGCCCGCCCGGCTGCCCGTCGCTGTCGGCCATCGCCGACACCGTAATCACTTCATCGAAGCTCGCCGGAACGCTGTCGAAGGCGTCGACTCCGCTGTTCCCGGCCGACACCACCAGCGTCGTCCCCGAGTTCACCAGCGCCCGCACCGCATCGTGGAACGCCCGCACCGTCGGATCGCTGGAATTGTCCGTGCACACCGAGCACCGCGCCCCCAGGCTCATGTTGGCCACGTGCACCCGCGTGCTTGCGTTCAGGTTCAGCCCGCGCACGTAGTCCACCCCGGCGGTGATGTCGGTGAAGTACCCGCTCCCGGTGTAGTCCAGCACCTTCACCGCGATGAGCTGCGCCACCGGCGTCACCCCGATGACGTCGGTCCCGTCGTTCAGTGCCGCCACCACCCCGCCCACAAACGTCCCGTGCCAGTGGTCGTCCTGCCCGAACCCGCCGCCCGAAAGGCACAGCCCCAGTCCGGGGAAAAACTCGCAGTCGGCGCTCAAATCGAAATTAATGTTGGCCGCCAGGTCGAAGTGGTTGAAGTCCAAACCCGTATCAAAAATGGCCACGCGGATGCTGTTGCCGTTGTTCGCCGCCAGTCCCGGCTCGGCGTTGATGCGGTTCACCCCTTTGGGCACCGTCTGCGCGAACAGCCCGATGTAGCGGTCGTGCCCCACGCTCTCCACCCGCGGGTCGCGGCTCAGCGCGTTCAGCACCCCGCGCTCCGCCTGCGGCTGCACCCGGATCGCCATCCCCTTCAAGGTGTATTGGTAGACGTGCCCCACCTGAAACCCGTGCCGCTGGCTCAGCTCGGCCGCCACCGCCCCCGGCACTTGGACCGAATCGCGGAAGCGCACAAAGAACCGCCCCGGCGCTATTTCCCCCGGGTTCCCCGTCGCTTGGGCAGAGGGCTTGCCCGCCGAATCAGGCGCTTGCGCCCACGCCAGCCCCGGCGCGAGCAGGCACACCAATGCGGCAACGCTCCAAAAACTTTTATTCATGGCTTCCCCTTCGACCGAAGATTCCGCCCCCCGAATGCCGCGATTCTCCGCCTCCCCGCCGCCCTTGTCAACTGTACTTTGGTACTGGGAGTACTACGCCCCCGCGCCTAATCCTGCCTCAATGGCTGTCATTCCGACCCCCGTCCATTCTGAACAGAATGGGCGCAGGAGGAACCTGCTTTTGTCTTTTGACCTTTTGACTTTCGACTTTTGTCTCTGTAACTCTTCTACTCCGTCACTCTTTCACTTTATCCGTGTCCATCCGTGCCTGCCCTGAGCGAAGCCCCGACGAACAGTCGGGGTGAGTCGAATGGGTTTATCCGTGGTTCCAATAGTCTTTCAATCGAACGCCGCCACCACCTGCCCGGTCTCTTCCAGGAACGTCCGCAGCTTCCCCGGCGCCACGCAGGTCACCTGCCGGTAAACCGCCAGCCACTCCCCCGCGCCCTCCACGCTCCAGCCCTTCTGCTGCTCGAAGAACGTCAGCCGGCCCGAGTGGAACAGCTCCCGCACCGCCATCTCGTCCGCCCCCTGCAGCTTGTACCGCTTCGAGAACTCCGGATTGCTTTCGAAGTTGATGTCTTTGAACCCGAACGTCGCCCCGATCTTGTCGAAGAAGTGCTCCGGTCGCAGCTCGAACACCGGCAGGCGCTTCCTCGCCAGCCGGTAGAGGGCCACCGTGCGCAACGTCGTCGTCTTCCCGGTGCCCGTCCGCACGTCCACCACCACCACCTCGCCCGTCCCCGCGCTGCCCCGCAGCAGGTTCCGGAGCCCGGTGTTGCGCTTCAGCAGCGGCACCTCCATGATTCCTTCCGCCTCCAGGCCCGCCGGCTTGGCGTCGAAGGAAAACCCCATCTCCTGCGCCGCCCGCTCCAATCCCCGCTTCCGTCGCTGGCTCAGAGTGAAGATCAGCGCCAGGACAACGACGAAGAAAACAATCTGGGCGATGAGCCACTCCATTGTTTCTATCCGTGTTAATCCGTGTTCATCCGTGGTTTCTAACTATCTCGGCGGCTCGCCTGGCGGAATCAGCTTGAGCTCGGCCGAGAGGCGCGCGCCTTCCTCCACCGTCACCTCGTGCCCCAGCTTCTCGTACGCCTTCACAAACTCCGGGTCCTGGTGGGCGCCCGGCTCGATCTCCTCCCAGGCGAACAGCTTGTACTCCCCCGGCGGGATGCCCCGCAGCGTGAACCGCCCGTACTGGTCGGTGGTGGCGGTCTTGTACAGTTCCCGCCGCCCGCGCTGCTTCTCCCCCGGCACCAACGCCACCGTGGCCCCGCTGAACGGCTTCTGCTCCTTCAGCACCACACCCTCGACCCGCCCGCCGTTCGCGCTCACCACCAGCTCCAGTTGTCCCCTCGGCGGCCCGCTCACCGCCAACCCTTCCTCCAGCACGTCGTTCCCTTCCATCCGCGCCGACTTCAGGCAGTGGTCCGCCGGCAGCCGCCACACCACCACCCGGTAGCGGTTGTCGGAGATGTTCTGCAACCTGAAACTCCCATCCTCCTGCGGCCGCGCCTGGTTGCCGCCGAACGGCAGCCATTCGTCGTCGTATTCGTTAAGCAGGATGCGCACGTCCGACCATTCCAGCTTCGGCTTCTCCTCGTTTTGTCCGCCCGTCTCTCCGCTTCTCTCCGCGCCCGTGGCCGCGCCGCCCTCCACCTGGATGCTCCCGTAGACGTCGGCCCCGGCCTGAATGGTCAGTTGCACGCCGTCGATGTCCGCGTTGCCCACCTCGAGCGGCAGCCGCGCCCGGTAGTTGTTGTCCTCATCCCAGTAGACCCCCACCAGCGTGTACGAACCCGGCGTCACTCCCCGCACCTCGAAGTTGCCCTGCTCGTCCTCCACCCGCGTCTGGTTCTCAACCCCGAACATCCTCACCCCGGAGCCGGCGGGGAAGATGAACACGGTGGTGTCCCGCCCCGGCTTCCCCAGCACGCTGTTGTAGACCCGCCCGCGGATGCGTACCGCCCGCGTCGGCAGCAGCAGAAAATCTATCCCGCCGACTTCGTTTCCCGCCCGCACCTCCACCGGCGTCGCCCGCGCGGCCTCGTTGCTGTTCGGATAGTACGTGGGCGCGTAGCCTTCGTTGCCCATCGCCTGGCTCGCCGCCGGGAAGCCCAGCCCCAGTGACATCATGGGCGAGAACGTCGCGCTCACGTAGTACCGGCCCGCCGGCAGCCCGCTCAGGCGGAACTCGCCCCGGTCGTTGGTGGTGGCGAACCGCATCGGCGCCATCTGCCGCTTGCCCTGCACGTAGCGGTATTGCAGCGCCTGCACCCGCACCCCGGGCACCGCCTCGCCGTCTTCGTCGTAGATGCGCCCCGCGATCACCGCCGCCGGCACCAGCTTGAACACCACGTCCTTCACCTCCTGCCCCGCCGCCAGCGCCAGCGCCGTGCCTGGGTGGTTGGGGTTGCGCTGCCCGAACTCCTGCCGCACAAACCCGTTGCGCACCGCGTAGAGCCGGTAGCGGCCCGGCTCCACGTCCTTGAACTGGAAGCGCCCGTTCGCGTCCACCAGCTCCACCCGCGGCCCCTCCCGCGCTTCTTCCTTGCTCAGCACCACCCGCGCCTTCTTCAGCGGCTCTCCCGTCCCCGCCTTCACCACCTGCCCCGCCACCGCGCACTTCTCCGCCGGCTTTTCGACTGGAGCGGGCTGCTGGGCGGCTGCCGCCGACATCACTCCCGACAAAAGGAGAATGGAAAGGATGATCCTGGCCTTCATGACACTCACCTCTGAGGTGCAGCCATTATAGGGCAAAGTGGGGCAGACATTCCTGTCTGCCGCATACCTCAAAAGGAAAGCGGCCGTCCGGATGCCTGGACGGCCGCCAGTCGAGTTCGGTTAACCGTTTACTTGCAGGTCTTGGCGCCGGGCTTGCCCTTGCAGTTGTTCGAGCAACACTGGCTGTTGTCGCTGCAGGGTTCGCCCGGTTGCCCCAGCGTGCACCCGCCGCCGCCGCCCCCGCCGTCGCAGGAGAGAGCTGAGTTGGCTGCCGCCGCTTGCACCAGCCCGTAGCCGTAGGAGTTGTCCTTGCCCGCCGTGCCCAGATCTTCCGCCGTGTTCTGCAGCGCGGTGCGGACTTCGTCGTTGGTGCAGGTCAGGTGGTTGCTCCACACCAGCGCCGCCACCCCGGAGACGTGCGGGGTCGCCATGGAGGTCCCGTCCCAGGCCTCGTACCCGCTGCCGGGCTCGTCCCGGTCGCTCACCACCGTCCCGCTCTGGCCCAGGCTGTTGGCCACCAGGAATTGCCCGTCCTCCTGGCTCAGGCTGATGGCCGGGATGTCGCTCGAGTTCCCCGCGCCCAGCGTGCCGAAGAAGTTGCCGGAAGCGTTGTTGTAAATCACCGCCGCCACCCCGCCGCCGGCTTCGACGTTCGAGACCTTGTCGAAAAAGCTGATGCTGCCGCGCTCGCACAACACCACCTTGCCGCCCCAGCTCCCGGCGGAGTTGCACAGCCCGCCGTCCACCAGTGCCCCGGTGGCCGAGCCGCGCGCCGCAAACTCGATCCAGTTGCCGTTGTACACCGTGCTGCCCACCGTCAGCGTGTTGGTCTCACTCCACGGCACCGTGCTCAGCACCCCCACTCCGGGGGCCGCCAGCTCCACCTGGTCGTTTTTCTGCGAGAAGTCGGCCACCACCTGGTTCGAGTCGATGGCCGCCACCGAAACCACTGAGGGGTAAGAGGCCGGGTAGGACTTCTGGTTGCTCCCCGCGTTCCCCGCCGCCGCCACCGAGAGAATCCCCTGGTTGTAGAGGTCGCGGAACGCCATCTCTTCCGTGCGGCTCTTGAACGACCCGCCCAGGCTCATGCTGATGACGTTGGCCCCATTGTCCCGGCACTTGTTGGCCGCATTCACCAGCGTCGAGGAGTACGTCCACGAGCACGTGTTCCCGAAGACCTTGACGATGTGCAGGTTCAGCGTCCCGGTGGGTATCACCCCCAGCACGCCGGCGCCGTTGTTCAGCGCCGCGATGGTCCCCGCCACGTGCGAGCCGTGCCCGCACCCGTCCACCAGCGGGTCGCCGGTCCCGGAGTCCGGGCTGGTCGTCACCCCGGAGTCCTGCAGATCTTCGTGCTGCATCGAGTAGCCGGAGTCGATGATGCACACCTTCATTCCGCCGCCGTAGGTTACCTGGTCGGCCTGCACCATCGGAATCCCGTAGGGAGTCGTCTGCGCGTAGGGCTCGCGGATGGGGTCGTCTTCGATGTTCACCACGTTGGGATTCCGCAGCAGCCCCTGGATGGCCGCCTTGGGCAGCGTGGCCGCCACCGCGTTCTGCCGCGGGAACTCATAGTGCACCGTCCCGCCGGCCCCTCGCACCGCCGCCACTGCCTGCGGGCTGAACCGCTCGAACTCTACGTACACGCGCACGCGCTCCGGCTGCCCGTAGCTGAGCAGCGACACCCCCAGCAGCACCAGCAGCCCGGCGCAGAGATGAATGCGCACAACTGTGCTCTTTGACATTATTATTCGCTCCCTTGTCTGGTCTGTCTCAGTTTCTTGAACTCCGCCCCCAGATACGGCGGATTCTAGGGTCTCCCGCAGCCGCTGTCAAGAGCACTTAAGTACTAGCCGGCCCAAACCCCCGTCCTGCCTGTCTTTGCAGCCAGTAGCGGGCTCCAGTTGAACCGGCTGGCCCGTCGGGTATATCCTGTGCCTCCCCAAGCTTCATTCCAGGCCGGCAGGCCTGAGTGTCCGGTGTCCGGAGAGGAGGCGAGCAGAGATGAGGAACCGCATCGGAATTCTTTTCGTTGTTGTCCTGGTCGTGGCCGCGCTCGGCGTGGCTGCGTCCGAGAAGTCCAAGGAAAAGGCCGGCTACATCGGCTGGGTCACCGACACCCACTGCGGCGCCAAGGGCGCCAAGGAAGGCCACGAGGGATGTGCCAAGAGCTGCGTCGAGAACCGGGGCGCCAAGTACGCCCTCGTCACCCCGGCCGACGGCAAGGTCTACACCCTCGACCCGCAGGCGAAGGCCGCGCCCCACGCCGGCCACCACGTCAAAGTCACCGGCACCGTGGACGCCGGCACCCTCAAGGTCGAGTCCATCGAAATGACCGGCGAGCAGAAAGGCACCGGCGAGAAGGACAAGAGCAAGGAAAAGGAAAAAGGCAAGGACAAGCCTAACAACTGACCTGGCATTCCGAGTCTGATTTCGCCGTAGGCGGAGCAGGCGAGGAATCTGCTTTTGCCTCTCTTGAGCAAGGCGGGGCAACCCTTCAGGGTTGCCATTCAGGAGCTCAACGCTCATGGGGCTTTAGCCCGTGAGGTTGTTGTTTCTTCAGGCCGTCATTGCGGCACAATGCGGTGAATGGCCGTCGTGCTCGAAAAATAGATGAAGCCCTCCGGCCCTTGCACGATGTCCACCAGCCCGCCGAACCCCCCGTCCACCACGATCTCGCTCGAACTAATCTGTCCCGCCATCGCCTCGTTCACCACAAACCGCCGCACCCGTCCTTCGTTCAAGTCCACCATAAACAGGCTGCCGGTGAACTGGGGAAACACCGTGCCGGTGTAAAACGTGATCCCCGTAGGCGCAATCGGCGGCGTGAACCGCACCAGCGGCGCGATGAACATCGGGTTGGTATCCCCGCAGGGATAGTTCGGCCGCCAGCCGTAGTTCCCGCCCGCCGTCACCCGGTTGATTTCATCGTCGCAGTTCGGCCCGTTCTCGCTGGCGTACACCGTCCCCGCCTGCGGGTGAAACGTAAAGTCGAAGCTGTTGCGCAGCCCCAGGTTGAACGCCGGGTTGTTGGCCCCGAAGGGGTTGGTCCCCACCACCGTCCCGTTGGAGTTGTAGCGCAGCAGCTTGCCCGAGAACGAGTCCACGTCCTGCGCGTTGGCCGGGTCGGTCGAGTCCCCGATGGTTACGTAGAGGAAGCCGTCCGGCCCGAAGCCGATGTTGCCGCCGTTGTGGTTGAAGGCCGAGGGCAGGTTGTCGATGATGACTGTCGGGTTGATCCCCGTGCCGTTCGAGTCGGTGAACCGCACCACCCGCTGCACCCCCGAGGGGTCGCTGTGCAGCACGTGGACGAACCGGTTGCTCGAAAACTGCGGGTCGAACGCCAGCCCCAGCAGCCCCCGCTCGCCCACAATCTCCACCGGCAGCGTCGCGAACGGCTGCGCCTGCAGCACCCCGCCCGCCACCACCCGCACCTGCCCCGTCCGCAGCTCGTTGTAGAACAGCCGCCCGTCGGGCGCGAACGCCATCGTCACCGGGAAGTTCGCGTTGCTGAGGAACGTCTCCACCCGGAACGGCACCAGGCCCGGCGGGTTCACGCTGAAGCCGCCGCCGGTGCTCCCCCCGCACGACCCCAGCAGCCACAGCCCGAGCGCCAGCACCGCCGCCGTTGCAATGGCTGTTGATTGGTGTCTCATGGTCTCTTCAGATGCTCCCACCACACCCGAAGCAGGCCTGCCCGCCTTGGGCGGGCTTGACTCGCGCAACCTTTCGGCGTAGCGTGCATTCTAAAGGTAGGCTATCACCATGCCGCACCCACCGCGCAGTTTCTTGCTCCTCCTGAGCCTTCTCGCGCTCCTCTCCTCTCTGATCGCTTGGGCGCAAGAGCCGCTGCCGGCCGAAAAACCTGCCGAGCCGCCCGCCACCACGCCGGAGAACGCCGAGCCCGAACGGCTCGTCCTCCCCGTGGGCACCCGCCTCGCGCTCATCCTGGCCAACACCGTCAACACCAAGAACTCCGCCGTGGGCGACCAGGTTTACTTCGAAACCATTTTCCCGGTGGTGCTGAACAACCGCATCGTCATTCCCGTCGGCAGCTACGTGCGCGGCCAGGTCACCCACGTCAAGCGCCCCGGCCGCATCAAGGGCCGCGGCGAGCTGCACGTCCGCTTCGACGAAATCATCCTCCCCAACGGCTACACCACCCCGATTTCCGCCAGCCTGGCCTCTACCGGCGCGCGCGAAGGCGAAGAGGTCGACCGCGAGGAAGGCACCATCAAGGCCGACACCACCAAGGGCGAAGACGTCGGCACCGTCGCCACCACCACCGCCACCGGCGCCAGCATCGGAGCCATCGCCGGCCGCAACTCCCGAGGCACCGCCATCGGCGCCGCCGCCGGCGCCGCCGCCGGACTCGCCGCCGTCCTGCTCACCCGCGGCAAAGAGCTCGAGCTCGCCCGCGGCACCACCCTCGACATCATCCTCGACCGCGACCGCGAGCTCGACCCCGCTCTGGCCACCTTCGACTGGACCGGCCAGGCCACTCGCATCCCAGCCCCCACGCCCCAGCAGCGCCAGCGCATGTACCCCCGCTATCCATTCTAGTTATTCGTTGAATCGTTGATTCGTTGAGTCGGCCTCTCGAAGCGAGGCGAAGCCGAGCGGAGACCCTGAGCGTAGCCCCGACGCAGGCGGGGCGAAGTCGAAGGGTGCGCCTCTGCCGTGAAGGTTTTCGCGACTTACCAGTCACGAGTTACCAGTTACGGTCTGGCGTACTCCTTCAAACTCACTTCAAAGAAGAACAGCTTCTCCCCCGTCGCCTCCACCGCCACCTCCGGCACATAGACAAACGCCTCGCTCAGCCGGATGCTGCTGCCGCGCACATCAAAATAGAGATACCCGCGCGCCTGCCCGCCCGGCGGAATCACTTCCAGCCGCAACTGCCGGCTGCGCAGGCCCGCTTCGGCTTCCTCGCGCTTGGCGCGGTTCTTGTCCTTGGGGATCTTCTTCGGAATCTTGGTCGAGCCCACCGGCTCCTTGCTCTTCGGCAGCGGATGCAGCGCCAGCGCCATCTCTTCAATCTCGACCTGCTCGAACGTCTCCCCTTCTTGCACCACCTGGATGCGGCCGAGCGCCACCCGCACCGGCTCGGCGCGCTCGTTCACAATCAGCAGCTCCACCGGCAGGAACCCCGCCCGCGGCGCCGCCGCGTTCTTGCCGAAAATCTCCTCCGCCTCCGGCGTATCCGGCACCGGCCGCGCCGCGATGGTCACGCCCTGGTGCGCATCCCGGCTCCGAAACCGCTCCTCCTCCGTTTGCGCGGCCGACACCAGCCCCACGCACAAGGCCGCGGCAATGGCTCGGCCAATTGAGGAAGAAGGAGTCATTTCTCGTGAAGGTTTAGGTGCGAGAACTCAAAAACTCACGCCGCGCCTGCCAACCCGCGGCAGAAGTGTTCCGCCCACCGAAGAGATTCGCAAACGAGGTGCCGGTAACTTCTGAGGCGGCCATCCGTGCCTGTCTACTCTGAATGCCGTAGCTGGTCCAGGCGTTCAGTCGGGGGAGGGGTCCGAAACTGACTGTCCGCGAAATGTTGAAGCTTGTCCAAGATTTGCTTGGAGAATGCACCACGCAAGCCCGCGATTGTAGCCACACTATAAGGATTGAGCACGTCCACACTCACATCGCTCCCGGTCTTTAGGATCCCTCCCCTGATTGCGATGTAGACAAACAGGCCGACGACCGTCCCCACGATTGGGCGCGCGACATACCACAACGCCCAACTACTCATTAGTTGACGGTTGCCAACATATGAGACAAACGATACGAGGAGCACAACTCCACACCCGAGGGCGCCGGACACAGTGCTAATAAGTAAAAGCCGGATTTCGTCGTGAGGGCTAATGGCCCAGTTGGGTAGGGTCTGTTGCATTCCAGGCCAAATCAAGAACAAGATCGTGAGCGACGCTACGTTAAGAAGAATCAGGTAGATCCCGAGAAATAGTCCTGCACGCCGCGGCATGGGACCAGGGTCAGTCTCGAAAGGTCCCGGAACGAAAGGTTCCGACATCGGACTTGGCTCCCTTCCTGGGGAAAGATACCTTGGGCAAATTGTATAGGGTTTTCGGGAGGAAGGCAACACCTTGTACTGGTTCACATGATTGGTGACATTTTTCGAGGAACCTAACCGGTTTTGAGATCACAGCGTTAGCGTGGATTTCAACCAACTTGTGGCCTTGAACCTGCGAAAAGCCAAGAAAAAGGCTCCTGTATAGAGATGGAGTTTGAGGCGACCAACTCCCGCAGTTCGCGAGAATTGCGGCAAGGAGCCAAACCAGGGCTTTCCAAGTGTCACGGATCATTCTGAACGAGTACATACAGTCCCCTTCAACGAACTGAGCCATACGCGCACCGCTTGCTGGAGTTATTGCGTGCACCAACCCTACGGATGAGACGCTGCGCTCGCCGCCGGATCGAAGCGGCAGGCCGCCTCTTGCGTGGACTGATACACGGACTGCACTTCCGCGGCCGTCAGCCCGCGGTCGAACAGCATTACCTCATCCACCAGCCCGTTGAGGTAGGCGCCCTGCAGCAGGTAGGACCCGATGCGAAACTCGTGGGAGTTGCTGTTCCGGTACTCCTTGAGGCGGGTCGTCATCTCCAGCTTGCCGTCCACGTAGATGGCCAGGAAGTTTCCCGACTTCGCGGCTGCGACGTGGTACCAGGTGTCGGCGGCCACCGTGGTCTTGCTCAACACCATGGGGCCATTGGTGTAGCAGCCGTTCACCTGCCCGCCGCCCATGCAGAAGAGGAACCGTTGGGTACCGTGCTTCAGTAGCCGCCAGCCGTCGAGGTTCACGTAATCGTTCGACACCGCGCCCACGATTTCCATGTCGCCCTGCGGCGCCCCGGCGGTGTTAGCCCCCGGCGGATGCTCGAGCGCATGGAACCTCACCCAAGTCGCCACCGTGAAATCCTCCGACTTCAGGGGAGGATGAGCAACCTTCACCACCGATTGCTCCCCGTCGAGCAGGAAGGCCATCCCCTGCTTTCCGGCCACGTAGCCCACGCCGCCCAGTTCCAAGCCGTCGTTCTCGCCGCGCACGTCCTGTGCGCTGTCCTCCCCCGGCCAGTAGCTGACCAGCCCATCGGGCACGGGACACGCACCGGCGGTGGAACTAGCCGGAGCCGGCGGTGGAGCCGCGGGGACCGTGCGCGCGGCCAGGCTCCGCCAGGCGATCACGCCCGCAGCGGCAAGACCCAGAACCAGCGCGCCGGCCACCACTAGCCTTTTCTTCGGGGTCGGATCGCCCGTGGCCGCAACCGTCTCCCCTTCGGCCGGCTCCTCCGCTTCTAGGACCACCCGGTGGTTGTTCCACCAGGCGTCGAGCTCGGATTTGGAGGCAAAGACGCTGCCCAGCCGCTTGTGCCACAGCCGGTGGACCGGCAGGCCTTCCGTCTTCTCCCACCGTTGCACCGTTCGGACGTCGCGGCGCAGGTAGGCGGCTATCTCTTTCCATGAATGGAGGGCGTCGCCGTTGGGGGCGGCGCCGCCATCGGCCTCAGGACCGATGCTGGTCACAGCTAGCTCCAAATGCCTCAGCTACTAACTGGCGCGAATTCTACCACATTGGGTTCTGCTTTCGCGCGCGGGTCCAAGTGCGGCAAAACACGACAGTACAAGTCCTGTCGCACTTCGTCGCTTGCCAAGCCCCTCCCGGCCCCCTACTCTTGGGCGCATCCATCGCACGCCTAACGGCCTGCATTACTCCGCCGGCTTTGTGTTGTGGTAGAGATCGAATAAGAGGAGGAGGAGAGTATGCTTAACGCGTTTCGGCTATTCCGTATTGTCCGCCCGAAAGCAGCAGTCGGGGCGGCCGCGCTGCTGGCTTCGGCGTTTCTGCTGGCGGGAAGCGCCGGCGCCACCGACCTCAGCGTGAATTGCGACCTGGGGGAAAGCCTGCAAGCGGCCATTGACTCGCTCGACTTTGCCGGCCCGAACAGCGTCACCCTCACCGGCACCTGCACAGAGAACGTTCAAATCGAAGGGCGCAGAAACCTGATCATTGCCGCGCCGGACGGATGGCTGGGTGAGTTGGTGGACGTGAGGGGATTCGTCGGAGCGCAGCGGAGACCCTGAGTGAGCCCGCCGCGGCGGGCGAGTCGAAGGGAACTCCTGTCGGCAGGGCCTAACCCTGCAAGCGCCGGACGGATGGCTGGGTGAGTTGGTGGACGTGAGGGGATTCGAACCCCTGACCCCCTGGTTGCAAACCAGGTGCTCTCCCAACTGAGCTACACGCCCGATCCAGAATCTGGAAGCTGGAAACTGGATGCTGGGAAAGCCGTTCCAGCCTCAAGCTTTCTAGGGTCCAGCTTCTAGCCTGGTGGGCGTAGGTGGATTCGAACCACCGACCTCACCCTTATCAGGGGTGCGCTCTAACCAACTGAGCTATACGCCCACCGCTGCCGAGAATTATAGCGCCCGCCCACGGAGGGCGTCTATCGCTGCCCGGCCATCAGCGAGTCGAGGAAGCGGCGGAACTCCGAGTTCTTCTGCATCAGCGGCTGGAAAGAAGAATCCTGCCGCGGGTCGGGCATCGTCTCGCCCGGGATCATGTTGGCCTTGTGCTGGAACGCTGTGCGCAGCGACGCCGTGGCCTTCTCGGCGTCCCCCATCTCGGCGTAGGCGCAGGCCAGGTTGTAGTGAAACAGCGGATAGTCCGGCTCCTGGCTGATGCCGTAGTCGAAGACCGCCTTGGCTTCCTGCAGTTTTCCCGTGATCCCGTAGGCGATGCCCAGGTTGTCCACCAGCACCCGCCAGTAGTTCTGCTCGAGCTGCCGCTCCTGCTTCTCCAGCGCCAGCGCCTTTTCATAGGGCGGGATGGCTCTGCTGTATTGCTCCTGGAGATAATACCGGCTGCCCAGCGCCATGTACTCCCGGCTGCCGATGTCGGCGAACCGCACCGTGTCGAGGATGGCGCGGAAGAGCTTCTTATCCGCCGGGAGGTAGCGCACCTTGGAGAAGTGCAGGTCGATGTAGACGTCGTCCTGGGGGATGCACACAAACAGGTTCCGCTGCTTGAGGTCGAACCCGCCCGCCACCGGAATGGTGTACTCCAGCAGCGTTCGCCCCGGCTCTTCCGACATCTGGATGTCTTCCTTGGCGAAGTCCTTTTTCTCGGCGCGCTCGGTCTGGTGCCGGCGGCATTCTTCCAGCGTGGCGGGCGCGGTGGCGGCTTCGAGCAGCGCCGAGAAAACCACGCCGGACTCGTCGTTCTGGCCGAACAGGTAGCGCCGCCCATCGGGCTGGAAGCCGTCGAACTCGATAGTGAAACCGGGCAGATCAACCAGCGCCACCCACGGCCTCTCCGGCATCCACATCCGAAATCTTCCCGCCCGCGTTCCCTGGTCGGCCCCCAGGGGCAGGGCTCCCAGCAGGCACACCAACGCCGCCACGCATCCCGGCTTTTTGCTCATTCATCTCTCCTGCGGGTGCTGGACGATTGCTGGCTCAGAATAGCCGCCGCGCTCGTGCCTCGTCAACCTTGGCCGCGGCGACCGGATCTATTGCGGCGCTGCGGCGGGAGGCGGCGGGTCAGCAGGCTGCGCGGCGGCGCGCGCGTCCACGTGGCCGCAGTGCGGGCAGGTGCGCGCGTACTGCAGCTTCTTGTTCTTGCAGTGCTCGCAGGCCACCAGGTTGCCGGCGGGCCGCGCCAGGAAGTAAATGATGAGCCCGATGATGTGGGTGAAGAAAATCAGGATGAGCCACAGCACCGGGTTCTCGGTGCCGCGGTTCTTGGCATCGCGCACCACAAACACCAGCAGCGCGATCCACGACGCGAAGAGTCCCACGACGAAGAGGATCATGAACACGGTGCTCGCCAGGCAGGCCGCGCAGCCGGCCCCGGCTGCGGCGTCCTCTTCCGGACTGCGCGGGCGTTGCCAGAAGGCCACCGAAACTACCGGGCGATGGCTGGCCAGACCTCGAGGCATCAATCGATCGGACTCGCGCGGCAGGGCCGGGGCGCGGCTGCACTGGAGCAGGCGTTCGCCGATGCTGAGCACGCCGGCGAAGCCCTCCCGGCGAAGAGCTTCGAGTCCAAAGCCCGAACAGGTCGGGCGCAGCCGGCAGCGCGTGTGACCGCTGGTGTAGGGGTGCAGCTCCTGCTGGTAGAAGCGGATGAGCGCAATCCCCGCGCGCGCCGTCAGCTGCTCGGCCGGCGGCCGCGCCACGTCCTGCGCCAGCCACACCCCGGCCAGAAGCAACAGCGCTCCCCCGAGAACCGTCCTGCGCGGCATTCTCATCGGCCCTCCAAGACTGAACTCTTGCGTGGCCCGACCGGTTGGAAAGGAGGGAATTTTGCGTTGCGGGCAGACCGAAGTCAAGCCGAATCGGGCGGGGTTAGTGTCTTATGAAATGCTGCCCGGACCGGCGCTAAACCAGCCAGCGGAACAGGGCGAGCGGCCCCAGGATGCCCACCGCAATCCCGTAGCCGAGGTCGGCCCAGATTACTCGCAGGGCATTCAACACATACAGAAGGGCGACAAGAGGAAAGCTGAGGATGGCCAGCGCGTTCCCCTGCTTGGCCGCCGCCGGCGCCATCCGCCACAGGTGGCTGAGGTCTTCGGTGGAGGGGAAGGCGTGCATGCCGATGGAGAGCCCCAGCCAGTAGAAGAAATACGCCAGCGGGTCGAAAATCTCCAGCTCCCACACGGGCAGGAAGGCCGCGGAGCAGAAGAGAACGCACAGCAGGGTGTTGGACGCAAACGGGGCCAGGCTGACGGCGAAGGCCCGGTTGAACACGTCCGTCTGCTCGTGCACCACGTAGCCCGCCGGGTTGCCGACGCGGAAGAACTTGACCTCGAGCACGGCCAGCTTCATCCACCGGCAGGCCAGGAAGTGCCCGGCCTCATGCACAATCACCCCGGGGAAGGTCGCTATGGACACCAGCTCGCCCGGGATGAAAAACATCCGCTAACCTTTCTTCGTCGCGCCCTTCTGCCGGAAGCGACGGTTGTATTCGTCCGCATCGATGATGGTGCGGCTGTCGAGGCGGTGGCGGATGCGTTCGCTGTACTCGTCGTACCAGTCCTGCTGCTCGGGCGGCACCAGCGACTTCGACTTCTCCAGCATCTCCTCGGCCCGCGCGCGGTAGGCCGGGTCCCCGGTGACGGCGTACTTGCAGGCCAGCGCGCTGGAGAGTTGGGCGGCAAAGCGGGGCGAGTCGGGCGACTTCGCCCACGCCGCTTCGGCGATGCGGAGAAAGGCGTCGTAGTCCTTCCGCTCGAAGGCCGCGGCGGCTTCCAGTTGGACTACCGCCTCCGCGATGTCCGGCGATTCCGGGTAGAGTTGCGCCGCCTCGCGCATCTTGGCCGCCGCTTCCTCCCACTTCTCTTCCTCGGCCAGTGGGTTGGCCTCTTGGACCTTGCCCAGCGCCTGGTCGACGCGGCGGGCGATGGCGCTGACCTCGGCGGCGAGGCTGCTGTCCTTGAAGGTTCCGCCGTTGTGTTTGTTGATCTCCGTCCACGCCTCGTTGTACTGCCCGCTCAAGAAGTAGGCTTTGCCGAGCAGCAGGATGCACTTCTCGCAGTCGGGCGCCCGGGTCACCACTTCCTGGAGCCGCGGCGCGGCCTCGGCGTAGCGCTTCTGCTCCACCAGCCGTTCCCCTTCGACCAGCGAGCGGCCGGTCTGGAAGTAGCCGGCGCCGTGCACCAGGGAATACCCGAGCAGGAGAATCAGACCCGCCAGCGAAAGCTGGAGCCAGCCGGGCAGGGGGCGGTTGTAGAGGAACTCGGAACAGCTCTGGCAGTAGGGCAGTCCGGCAATGGGCGTGTACTCGACGCTCCCGTTGTCGGCGCCGCAGCGCAGGCAGACGGTCGGGTCGACGACGGAGCTGAACTCAATCGTCTGTTTGGTCGCCGCCGCCTCTTCCTGCTTCTTGGCCGCGCACGGCTCGCAGTAGAACGCCTCGGCGTGCCACAGCAGCGAACTCAGAGGAGTCTTGGTGCCGCAGGTAGCGCACTTCTCTTGACGCATTTCCGCTCAACCCGCCGAGCGCGGGTTGGCGGGAATGCTACGCCGGCCCCGGCGTCGGGTCAAGGCGGCGGCGCGGGTTCTACTCCACCCAGTCGGCGAGGAAGATGTTGGTCTCTCCGCGCACCTTGCTGGCGCGGTTGGAGGCAAAAACCAGCTTGCGCCCGTCGGGGCTGAACATGGGGAAACCGTCGAACTCGGGGCTGAAGGTGACGCGCTCGAGCCCGGTGCCGTCTTCGTTGATCATGTACAAATCGAAGTTGCGGCTCCGCGGGTCCTCGGCCGCCATGTTCGAAGAGAAGATGATTCGCCGGCCGTCCGGGTGCCAGAAGGGCGCGAAGTTGGCCTGGCCGTTTGAGGTCACTGGGCGCTTGTTCCCGCCGTCGGCGTCCATCACCCAAATCTCCAGCTTCGTCGGCCGCAGCAGGCCTTGCGCCAACAGCGCCTGGTAGTCTTCCACTTCAGCCGGATCGGTCGGATGATGCGCGCGGTAGACGATCTTGGTCCCGTCGGGCGAGAAGAACGGCCCGCCGTCGTAGCCCAGCTCCTGGGTCAGCCGCTTCACGTTCCGGCCGTCGGCGTCCATCACGTAGATGTCGAGGTCGCCGTCGCGCATCGAGGTGAAGACAATCTTCGAGCCGTCGGACGAAATCGTAGCCTCGGCGTCGTAGTTGCCGCTGTCGGTGAGTTGCTTGAGCTCCGAACCGTCCGGCCGCGCCGTGAAGATGTCGTACCCGGCGTACACCGGCCAAACGTAGCCCCGACTGTAGTCAGGTCGGGGCGGGCACTCAGGGCTCGCCAAGTGCGTAGAAGAATAAAGGATGCGGTCGCCCTCCGGAAAAAAGTAGGCGCAGGTGCTCTTGCCCTTGCCGGTGCTGACTTTCTGCGGCTGGACCATGCGCGGCTCGGCGGGGAGGATGAAGATCTGGTCGCAGGGCACGCCCGGCCCGGCGGACTGGTAGATGAGCCAGCGGCCGTCGGAGGAGAAGTAGGCCTCGGCGTTCTCGCCCTCGAAGGTCAGCTGAACCAGGTTGCGCAGCCGCGTCTCTTCCGGCAGCGCCAGCGGCTTCTCCGGCGGCGCCATCTTTTTTTCCGGGTGCTGCTCCTGCTGCGCCCAGAGC
>Ga0209399_10000701_pt1 | contig 19401 bp, 12 predicted proteins | sample OV2TP3_FD_184130 | JGI IMG/M metagenome (GOLD analysis project Ga0209399, IMG submission 184130) | Hot spring microbial communities from Beatty, Nevada to study Microbial Dark Matter (Phase II) - OV2 TP3 (SPAdes) (version 3) | ecosystem: Environmental > Aquatic > Thermal springs > Hot (42-90C) ... | reverse complement strand
AACAAAGACAACGATGAAGTATGAACGATGAACGATGAAGTAAAAGCATAAACCTGATTTGCTTTTCGTTCATCGTTCCGCGTTCCGCGTTCTGCGTTGTTCTTTCTGCGTTCCGCGTTCCGCGTTCATCGTTTAATCTACCCTTGACGCATATCCGTGTCAACACGATTTTCATCCAGTGGGGAGGGTATCGTGCAGATCCTGTTCGGAAAAGACGTCTGCCGGGACTTCGGGTCGGCGGCCGAGAAGGAGTGGCTGGAGACGAACGGGATCGGGGGGTTCGCCTCATCCACGATCATCGGGGCGAACACCCGGCGCTATCACGGCCTGCTCACGGCGGCCACAGGCCCCCCGCTCGCCCGGCATCTCCTCCTGTCCAGGCTGGAGGAGGTCCTGCTGGTGGGGGGTGAGCGTTACGAGCTTTCGAGCAACCGCTACGGAGGGGCGATCCACCCGCGGGGCTACCTCCACCAGGAGGCGTTCCGCCTGGACCCGTTCCCGACGTTCTACTACCGGGCGGGGGATGTGGAGGTCGAGAAGCAGGTCTTTATGGTCCACGGAGAAAACACGACCGTGGTCACGTATGCGATGACGGGCGGGTCCGGGGAGGCGACGCTGGAGGTGAGGCCCCTGATCGCGTTCCGGGACTATCACGGGACGACGCACGAAAATTCGTCGATCCACCGGGAGGTGACGAGGGAGGGGCCCGGGGTCATGGGCCTCCGTCCCTATCCGGGGCTTCCGGCGCTCTACCTGGGACACGACGCGGAGGGGGTGGGCGGGGAGGGGTGGTGGTACCGGGATTTCTGGTACCCCCAGGAGACGGAGCGGGGGCTGGATGACCGGGAGGACCTGTTCAGCCCGTGCGAGCTGACGTTCCGGCTGCGGCCCGGTGAGGTCCGGGTCGTGATCGCGTCCACAGAGGTCCGGGGGCCGGGGGCGTGGCGGGCGCTGCGCGAGGAGGAGGTGACGCGGAGGCGATCCCTGAGGGTCGGGGGAGACGATTTCGCGGAGGCGCTGACAGCGGCGGCGGACGCCTTCCTGATCCGCAGGGGGGATGGGCTGAGGTCCGTAATCGCGGGGTATCCCTGGTTCGGCGAGTGGGGGCGGGATGCGATGATCGCCCTGCCGGGGCTGACGCTGGTGACGGGGCGGTTTGAGGAGGCCCGGTCCATCCTGGAGGCCTTCGCGCGGCACGGCGACCGGGGGATGATCCCGAACCGCTTCCCGGACTACGGGGAGACGCCGGACTACAACACCGCAGACGCCACGCTCTGGATGTTCCACGCGGTGGACCGCTACCTGGCCTACACGGGCGACGGTGCGTTCGTGCGAGAGGCGCTCTGGCCGACGCTCGTGGAGGTCGTGAAATGGCACGTGCAGGGGACGCGCTACGGGATCGGCGTGGCCGGAGACGGGCTGCTGCGGGCCGGGGAGCCGGGCGCGCAGTTGACCTGGATGGACGCGAAGGTGGGGGACTGGGTCGTCACGCCGAGGCACGGGAAGGCGGTGGAGATCAACGCGCTCTGGTACAACGCCCTCCGGGTGATGGAGGGGCTGGCGCGGCGGTTCGGGGACGAGGCCCGCGAGCGGGAGTACAGCGGCCGGGCGACGCAGGTCCTGGATCGTTTTGAGGCCACTTTCTGGAACGAGGCGGCGGGCTGTCTCTACGACGTGGTGGACGGAGATCGGCGGGACGCAACGGACAGACAATCCGATGCGGCGATCCGGCCCAATCAGATTTTTGCGGTGAGCCTGCCCCACGCGGTCCTGACCGGGGAGCGGGCCAGGAGGGTCGTGGAGGTCGTGCGGCGGGACCTGCTGACGCCGGTGGGGCTGCGAAGCCTGTCCCCCGGGGACGCCCATTACTGCGGGCGCTTTACAGGGGACGTGCGGGCCAGGGACGGGGCGTATCACCAGGGGACGGTCTGGGCGTGGCTGATCGGGCCGTTCATCTCGGCCTATGTGAAGGCGCAGGGGAGGCGCCGGGAGGCCCGCGAGGAGGCGCAGGGGTTCCTGTCGGGCCTTCACGCGCATCTGATGGACGCGGGTCTGGGGAGTCTCTCGGAGGTCTTCGACGGGGACCCGCCCCACCTGCCCAAGGGGTGCACTGCGCAGGCGTGGAGCGTGGCCGAGGCGCTCAGGGCCTACGTGGAGGACGTGCTGGACGAAAGGCCGGAAGATTGATCCACAGATGACGCAGATGACGCAGAAGGGGTTTAAATCTGTGAAATCTGTGAAATCTGTGGATTTCTCTGAGAGGTTCCTATGGACGAGCGCGACATGGGCCGGGTGGACGAGCGCGAGGTGGTCCAGGAGGTCAACGCCCAGTTCTACCGGGCGCTGGAGCAGCTCAGCATCGAGGCGATGGAGGAGGTCTGGCTGCACGACGCCTCGGTGAAGTGCATCCATCCCGGCTGGGCCGCGCTGAGCGGATGGGAGACGATCTGGGAGAGCTGGGTGGGCATCTTCGAGCACACGAAGATGATGACGGTCGACCTGTCGGACGTGGAGGTGACGGTGGAGGGGGACGTGGCGTGGGTGGTCTGCGTGGAGAACATCTCCTCGGTGTCCGAGCGGGGGATGACCGGCGGGCAGGCCGTGGCGACCAACATCTTCTGCCGGACGGACGAGGGGTGGAAGCTGGTCCACCACCACGCCAGCCCGACGCCGCCCGCCGAGGGGCACGGGCCGACGCCGGGCGAGGAGGAGACGTGAGAGAGAGGCGACAAAAGGGAGTTATGTCGAAACAACTGGAATTGATGTCGGATGATCGACCAAAACAACTTGAGTCAGATTATCAGCCCCTTGCATCTGTTTGGGAGGGAGAAGATGCGGAACTCCTGGAGAAGATGCTTGATTTTTACCCAAGAACTCAGCCGCATCTCATTCTGGATGCCACCGTCAACACAGGGCGATTCTGGCGGGGCAGCGAACGCCCCGTTATTGGGCTGGACATTGATGCTAAACACCGTCCCAATGTGGCTGGGGACAATATGAACATGCCTTTCCGGGATGACAGTTTTGATGTGGTGGTTTTTGACCCTCCACATATACCCAATCAGGGGAAAGATCAGTCTAAAGATTTCAACACCAGATTTGGCCTTGTGCTGAAATCGCCCATAGAAAACGGGTACAATTTTTCGCACCTGTATCCGCCGTTTGCTCAAGAAGCATATCGGGTTCTCAAACCAGAAGGAATTTTATTCTGCAAAATTGCTGACTATGTACATGGACACCGTTTTCAATGGGCGCACGTTGAATTTATCAAAGCCGCGACAGCCGTTGGATTTTGCGCGTGTGACAGCATCGTAAAAATCAGAAAAGGTCCAATCGTATCCCCAAGGTGGAAAACGGCCCATCATGCGCGGCGACATCATTGCTATTGGCTCGTATTTCGCAAGTCTGACAAGTGCGAGTCAAGTTAAGGATGCAGTAGCACCTTCCCGAATTGTTCTCTCCGTTCGATCAGCCGGTGGGCTTCTCGCGCCCCGGAGAGGGGGAGGGCCCGGTCGATGATGGGGTGGAGCTTGCGCTCGCCGACGAGCCGGGCCACGTGGGGGAGTTCGGTCCGGCGGCCCATGAAGGAGCCGAGGAGGTTGAGCTGCCGGGCGAAGAGGTGGCGCAGGTCGAGGTCCGCCTTCGCGCCGGAGGTGGCCCCGCAGGTGACGAGCCGGCCGCCCGTGGCCATGGACCGGATGATGGCCTCCCACCGCTGCGCGCCGGTGTGTTCGATCACCACGTCCACGCCCCTCCTGTCCGTCAAACGCCGGACCTCCGAGATCAGGTCCTGCGTCTCGTAGTTGATCCCCTCGTCCGCGCCCAGTTCCTTCGCCTTTGAAAGTTTCGCGTCGCTCCCGGCGGCGGCGATGACGCGCGCCCCGGCCAGTTTCGCCACCTGGATGGCGGCCGTGCCCACGCCGCTCCCGGCGGCCATGACGAGCGCGTCCTCGCCGGGGCGGATTTGCGCCCTGGTGACGAGCATGTGATAGGCGGTCAGGAAGACGAGGGGGAAGGCCGCGGCCTCGTCGAAGGAGAGGTCCCCGGGGATGGGAGAGGCGCGGTGGGCCGGGGTTAGCACAAACTCCGCGTAGCCGCCGTCCCGCTGCACGCCGAAGAAGTCGTAGGCGGGGCACATGTTGTCCCTGCCGGACAGGCAGGCGGGGCAGGTCCCGCACCCGACGCCGGGGGAGAGGTAGACGCGGTCTCCGGCCCTGACGCCCTCCACGTTGGGGCCGACCTTTGCCACTGCGCCGGAGATGTCGGAGCCGGGGATGCGGGGGAGCTTCACGCCGGGGATGCCCCGGCGCATCCAGAGGTCGAGGTGGTTCAGGGCGCAGGCGCGGACGGCGACGACCACCTCGCCAGGGCCGGGCTCCGGGTCGGGCCGGTTCTCTGGGATCAATTTATCCGCGTCGCCGTGTTCGTGGACGACGATGGCTTTCATGGCGACCTCCTTTATGCCGTCGGCAACGTAAACCAGAACGTGCTTCCCGCCCCTACCTCGCTGTCCACGCCGATCTGCCCGCCGTGCGCCTCCACGGCCATTTTGCAGAAGGCCAGCCCCAGGCCCGTCGAGTATTTCTTCCCCTCCAGACGGCTCTCCACCTGACCGAACTTCTCAAAGATTCGATCCCGGTATTCTGCCGGGATGCCGGGCCCTTCATCTCGCACGGCGATGCGCACCCTTCTATTCTCCGCGCAAGCCGTGATGGTGATATGGCCTTCCCTCGGGGAGAACGTAATGGCGTTTCCGAGGATGTTGACCAGGATGCGACGCAGGACCTCTCTGTCCGCGTACAGAAAGGATGTATGGTCGGGCAGACGGGCCTCAAACTTCAGCGTTTTCCGTTCCAGAAGGGAGCGCATCCCCACCTCCACATCGGAGACGACCTGGCCGAGATCTACTTCGCTCAGGTCGAGCTGCATTTCACCGGCCTCCAGTTTGGCCAGGTCCAGTATGGCATTGATCATATCCATCAGCGTTTGCTCACCTCTGATGATTGCGTAAAAATAGGTCTGCGCTTCTTTTTCCTCTGAGACATATTCCTTATCCCTGAGCAGTTCCAGATTGCCGATCAAAGCTTGCAGAGGGTTGCGCAGGTCGTGTACGATCATATGGGTCAGGGTCTCCCGCATCACCTCGAGCTTTCGCAGTTCCTCGTATCGCTGCTGAAGCTCATCGTGGAGCGACTTTGCCCTCAGCAGGGACCTGACGCGGGCGCGCAGCTCGTTCGGGTCCACAGGCTTGCTGATAAAATCGTCCGCCCCGGCCTCGATGCCGGTGACTCTTGATTCCCGGTCGGCCAGGGCTGTAACGAGCACGACCGGGATGAACTGCGTCTCGACCTGCGACTTGAGTTGCCGGCAGACGTCGAAGCCTGACAGGCCGGGCATCATCACGTCCAGCAGGACGAGGTCCGGCGGGTCGGCGGCCACCTGCTCCAGCGCCTCCGTTCCACTCTCCACCCGGCGCAGGTCGTAGCCCAGGGGGGCCAGGATGCCCTCCAGGAGGCGCAGGTTGCGCGGCTCGTCGTCTACCATCAATATCTTGGGACCTGAGACGTTCATGGCGACGGTTCCTTTTTGGACAGGTATCTCTGCACGGTCTCAACGAGCTGGTGGATGTTGATGGGCTTGCTGAGGTAGGCATCACACCCGGCCTCTCGCGCCCTGTCTTCATCCCCCTTCATTGCAAACGATGTGACTGCAATGATCGGGATGCCTTTCGTGTCGTCCTGGGCCTTTAACCTCCGGGTGACCTCGTAGCCGTCCATCCCAGGCAGCTGGATATCCATCAGGATCAGGTCGGGGCGGCGTTGCCGGGCCATGTCCAGGCCGGCCGGGCCGTCCGAGGCTTCGAGCGTCTGATAGCCCTGCACCCGCATCAGGTCGCGCATCATCTTCATGTTCTTCTCGCTGTCCTCCACGATCAGCACCGTGTAGTCGGACATGGCTTACCCCCCTTGAAGGCAAAGCGCAGAGCGCAGAGCGCAAAGCGTAGAACCCACAGTCTTTGACGCTATGCGCCGTGCGCTATGCGCTTTGCGTCTCACTTTTTGGCTCTACCGGAAACGTAAAATAAAACCTGCTCCCCTTCCCTACCTCACTCTCCAGCCAGACCCTCCCCCCGTGCTGCTCCACAAACCGCTTCACCAGCGCCAATCCCAGGCCGGTCCCTTCATACTGCTTCGTCAACGACGCCTCGGCCTGCACGAACTCCCCGAACACCTTCTCCTGATCCTCCGGCGCGATGCCGATGCCCGTGTCCACCACCACCACCTCCACCCACCCCAGAGCCGGAGAAGCGGGGAGCCGGGGAATCGGGGAACCTCCCCTCTCCCCTCTCTCCGTTTCTCCGTTTCTCCGCTTCCCCGTTTCGCTCTGCCCATGCACGAGCCTTGCTCTAATACCTACCCTCCCCCCATCCGGCGTGAACTTGACGGCGTTGGACAGGAGGTTGAACACGATCTGCTTGACCTTCCGCTCGTCGGCCACGATCTCCGGGAGGCCGTCTTCGACCTCGCACGACAGGGCGATGCCGTGCTTGAGGGCACGCTCCCGCACGATGGTCAGGCTGTTCTCCAGCAGGGGCTTGAGGTCCACCGTCGACAGTTCCAGGGGGCTGTGACCCGCCTCCACCTTGGACAGGTCCAGGATGTCGTTGATCAGGGACAGGAGGTGCTGTCCACTCTCCCGGATGTCCTTGATATAGTCCACCTGCTTGGGCGTCAGGTCGCCGAAGTACTTCTCCATCAGGATGTCCGACATGCCGATGACGGAGTTGAGGGGGGTGCGCAGTTCGTGGGACATGTTGGCCAGGAAGGCGCTCTTGGCCTGGTTGGCCTGCTGTACCTCCCGGTTGGCCTTGGCCAACTGACGATTTTGCGTCTCCAGACTCTGGAAGTCCAGATAGCGGGCGTAGGCCACGGAGAAGGCGTTTGCCAGGTCCTTGATCAGATCCACATCCTCCTCCGGCAGAGGGGCCGCGCTGCCCACATAGAGCATCCCCTGTACAAACGGTGCAAATTGGAGGACCAGGGTCTCCGGAGGCGTCTGGGCGCCCAGGTATCGCTCGCGCTCGATGTGCCCCTGGCCTTCCAGGAATTGCATGTAACTTAGGAATGTTTTCTGATTCCACTGCTCCATATAGACTTTTTTCGCCCGCCAGTGGTCCACCACCCTGTTGATGAACGGGGTGATGAAGGGATGGCCGTCGCGTTCCAGATTCAGGGTGGCAAGGGAGGTTCCATGAGGGTTCGTCAGGTAGACGCTCACGCGTTTTTCCCCCTCATCCATGATGAACACGCCGCAACGGAAAAAGGGGATGCCCAGGTCCGTCAACTCCTTCCAGATCAGGGGAGTGATTCGCTCCAGGTCCGCGCTGGTTTGCATCGTGGCGATCTCTGCGCGCACTCGATCCACGGCAGCTTGACGGACCGCGTGCCGCGCCTGAGCCTCGACCTTCTGAAGGTCCAGGAATCGGGCATAGCCCACGGAGATCGCCCCTGCGAACTCTTGCAGCAGCTCGGCATCCTGCTCCGAGAAATTTCCAGGCTTCTCGCTCTGAAGGGCGACGTAGCCGTGGGAAAAGGCGACCCCCACCCCAGACCTCGGCGCTTCGAAGCTGTCCGGCACATCTGCCTTCCAGACCTTCCGAAAATGTCCGATGGCCTTCATTCGGAACTCCTCTGTGTCGTCAGACCAGATCACGGACGCCTGTCCGCGCAAGAGGGGTCCGAATTTCCCCCAGCACACATCCTCAAAGGTCGCTCTGGTGGAGGCGTAGCTGACACCCTCGAAGGCGTCACGTATCGTGGGCGAGATCTTTACACGATCGAACAACGCGGTGTAGGTCAGGCCCTGAGTGCTCCAGGTATTTTTTCCCGCATCAAAAATGTCGATGCTGCACAGCGTGAAATTCATCCCCAGGCCGCGCAACTCGGTCCAGAGCGCCTTGAGTACCTGGACGATATCCTCGCTTTTCTGCATCGACAACGCCTCCGCCCGCACACGGTCCACGGCTGCCTGGCGGACTGCCTGCCGAGCCTGTGCCTCGGTCCTCTGGAGGTTCAGAAACCGGGCGTAGGCGAGGGCGAATATCTCCGCGAACTTCTGGGCAATTACCAGATCCTCTTCGGAAAGGGGTTCGGGTACCGACATATACAGAAACCCGTAGGAGAAGAAGACCTCATAATGGACCAGACGCTTCGGGACCAGATCGAAGGAGTGGCAGGTCTCCTTTCGTTTCCACGCCTCATACAGGCCCCGCAGGACTGGATGTTTACTCAGGGACAACCTCAATTTTGCGCGGGCGCCCTTTGCTGTGGTCACCCAGAGGTCCGCCGTCTCGCTCTCCTCGTCCACGATCCCGATGCCTGAGCGCCAGAGGGAGAACCCCAGGGTCCCGAGCTCCTGGAACACCGCGGCCGCCGCCTGGGAGATATCCTCGCTTTTCTGCATCCCCAGGGCCCCGGCCCGCACGCGCTCCAGAGCGGCCTCGACCTGCGCCCGCCGGGTCCGTGCTTCAAGCCTTTCAACATTTTTTTCTGTTCTGGCAAAATTGCGAGACAGATACACGGACATGGAAGTGAGGAAGGCGAGAATTCCATAGTAGAATACGTCGCTGAATCCTTCTATATTCTCTATGACGTTAAGATTCCTCAAGATCAGATAGGTGGCGCCAAGGATGAGGGGCAGAGACCCAACACTGATGATCCACGCCCCTTCTTTCTTTTGGGTAGTTGCCACAACAACGATCCGCAGCATCTCTGCCACGGATGCCAACACAAACAGGTTAAGATAAGTCCACGGGGCGAAAGGGGCATACCAAGCCCAGATGCCCAGCCCGACACCGCCCGTGAGGAAAGCCCAGAATCGTCTTGGCAATCTAGAGTAAAAGAGCGCGTATAGAAATCGTGTCCCAGACAGGGCTGTAAGTGCCACGGTCACTCTCCACGCTCTCAGGACGAATAAAATTTCTTCGGATATGCGACCCAGGTCCCGGACGGCCTCATTGAATCCCATCTGGGTGGGATTGTCCGTTAAAAATCGTCCCTGAAAATTGGTGAAGATGAAAGCGGCGAAGCTCCCTGTAAAAATGGCGTAGTAGAGATTTTCTCTCAGGCGAGGGTTGAACAGAAACAGAAACAGATGCAGGATTGCAAAGGCGATCGGAACCCCCGCAAAAAACATTTGATAATCTGTGAATGTTCTGATATGGTCCGCTCTTTGTTCAACGCTGTGATTCAAGTCTCCCAAAACCACACTAAAACCCACCGGAAGGCCCAGTTTATTGAAAGTCTCTGCTGAGAAACTCGAATACCGGACGGCGATCATGTGATCGGTTTTAGCGCCGAAGAGAATGACCTTGACATTTTGCTCCAGATGCGCTTTCTCCTCTCCTCTTGACCTCCCAACATTTCCGAATTCATAGATCCGTTCACCATTTAAATAGACCTCAGAAGCGCCCGGGTGGTACATTTTCAGGGCCAGTGGGACGTTCCAGAGCGCAGGATCGACGGAGAGGTGGAGCCTGAACCAGCCGATTTTTTCCCAGCCGCTTGCGGGAAATTGACCCGGAAAAAGCCGCGTGTCCGCCACTGTTTCCCAGGAGCTATCGTCAAGCTTCGGGTCCGCCCATTCGGCATTGTCGCCTGCGTGGTATTTCCAGTTTTTGAGGAGCGTGATCTCCCTGTTCGAACGCTTCAGGTCGTCCGCCGAGAGAAAGATTTTTCCACTCGTCTGAGCCGATGCAGGCGAGGTATACCAGGGCAGCAGGCATACCCAGACGAGGCCCACCAGGACAGATGTTCGGATCGGGTCTGTTCGGAGAACGATCGTATGTCGGGACATCGCCGCTCCTCAATTCAAAGGGGCATACCTCTGTCGTCCGAGGTATGCCCCTCAAACCCAGGTCCTTCAAGGACTCCCCCCGTCCCCATCTCGGACCTTACCGCGAAAAGCGCGAAAGCCCTTCCGTTTCGTCTTTCGCGTTCTTCAATCTAATGCGTCCGGCGTAGAAAAGCAAGGAAAAGATTCTCGCGGCACAAGAGGCGTCACGCGGGGGGGAAGCGCAGCCTCGCCACCACGCCCGCGTGATCGGAGGGCCAGAGGCCGGATGGCGTGCGGTCAGCCGGGTCGTCCCCGACGATCCTGGCATCCGCGACCGAAAGGCCACCCCGGACGAGGATCAGGTCGATTCGCCTGTTCAGCCTGGATGTGGGGTTCAACAGGTCGCTCTCCTGACAGCACGTGAATCCAGCCTCGCGAAGGCCCCAGGCGTCCGCGAAGCTGGCGCCGATGAGGCGTTCATACGCCGGGGTGACGCCGCCGTCGGATGCCGAATTGAAATCGCCCACCAGAACGACGGGGAGGGTCAGGCCGTCCAGCGTTTTTAGAAGCTCGTCGGTCTGAGCAAGCTGGACGGCCGGAAAGGTCTCCCTCTCCAGATGGGTGTTTACAAAGCGCAGCGTCCTGCCAGAGACCGTCGCCTCCACGGAGGCCCAGCCCCGGAGGAGGGTGAGCGGAAGCCCTTCCGGGCCGCCCACCGACGCGGTGAGGTTCAAGGCGAAATTCCCTGTCTGAGGGCTGGAGGTCTCGACGTCTGCGCGGGCGAGGATCGCGTTCTGGTCTGTTATCCGAATCCTGTCGCCGGTGGCGCTCGGCAGCTCAACGTCAACGCCTGCGCACACCGCAACCGCGCGATACGCCAGACCACGCGCCTTCAGCTCGCTCAGGAGGGCGGAGAGGTAGTCGAACGCCACCTCCCTTGCGGGCGCCGGGCATCCGACCCCCAAATCGCCCGGTGGCCGGATGCGGAACAGTGCGACCTCCTGGATCCCGACGAGGTGGGGGCGCACCGCGGCGATCCTTCCGGCCAACGCCCTGGCCCGCTCCGGGAAGCGCGTCGCCAGGATGGCCGACCAGGTCCGGGCCACACGGATGGGGGCCTCGTTGGGGGACGGCGCGTTCAAAACCGGGTCGATATCGGCGCCGAGGTAGAGGTTTTGAGTCATCACGGTCATCTCCACAGGGCCTCCACGACTGCGCCCTGCGGGGACGGTTGAAGCGGGTCGGCGGGGCATCTCAGGTCTGAACCCGTTGGAGGAGTGGAGGCCGTAAGGCAGACGGAGACCCTGGCAACGCGTGGAATTGTGTCAGGTGATTCTGGTAGTCACGGCACTGCGCTTCGAACGTCTCTTCGTCCATGTCCAGCTCATCGCGGATGACCTGGGAGAGGCGGCGCAGATACCTCAGCCGTTTTGCACTGTTCCAGGCGAGGGCGCTTGCGCGCCGGTCGATCAGGTCCGTCAGCGTGCATACCATTTCGCGTCGGCACAGGTGTCGGACCTCCGCGCAAGTCAGCGCATCGGAGAGGTCCACGCGTCTTCGCCGGGTGAGGGCCACCGCCTCTGAGCACAGGGTATGCGCCTCGGCTCCGTAGCGCTGATACAGCGTCCGTAAATGGTCCATCCATCGGGGATATTGTCGGACCCAGTATGCGAGCCTTTCAGCAGACTCCTCTCCGCCGCCTCCTACGGGGAGCCGGTGCGTCTGGCAGGGCAGATAGGTCCCTGGCCCACCGATCCGGTCGATCGCGCATTCCAGGACGCGGAGCGCCGTCAACCGCGCTGTGGTCAGTTTACCCCCTGCCACACTGATGAGACCCGATGGGGTAACTTCGATCAGGGTCCCCCGGCTGACGGCCACCGGGTCGGCCTTTGGGCCATTCCTCACGAGAAGCGGCCTGAAGCCGCTGTAGACATACCGGACCCTCTCGCGACTCAGGTTCGCCCAGGGCATAAATTGCCACAGAGACTCCAACAGATACTCCACGTCGCGCTGCCCCGGCCTGGGGGCGTCAGGCTCTGTGTCCTCCCAATCGTCCGATGTGCCGAAGAGGAAGCAGCCATCCTGTCTGGCCAGGAAGAGCGGTCGTCCATCCATCGGCGAGAAGAACGCCGTGGTCACCGTCAGGGGGACATCTTTTTCGGCGAACAGAAGGTGGGTTCCCTTTGACAATCTGACCAGGTTCGACAGGTCGGGCTGGTCCAATCTTCGGACCCTGTCCACAGACCCTCCTGTGGCGTTGACCACTGCCCTGGCGTGGATGTCACACGCAGCGCCGCCGATCCGATCGCAGCAGGTCGCTCCGACGACCCTGCCGTTCTGTTTCAGGAACGCCGTGACCGGCGCATAGTTGACGGCCATCCCGCCGTTTCGCACTCCGTCCTTCAGGGTCTCCACGGTCCACCGGGTGTCATTCACCGCGGCGTCGCGGTAAAGGTATCCTCCCGTCAGCCCGCGTGTCGGAAGGCCCGGGGCCAGCGACAGGGTCTCCTCTCGACTCAGGAACCGATGGGCATGGCGGTCTTTAAAGCCGGACATCCCCTCGTAAAGCCACGCGCCGAGGCGCATCTGGAGGCAGCGCCCGCCCTTTTCTGAATAGAGGGGGATCAGAAAGGGCAGGGGCCGGACGAGCCGTCCGTTCAGGCGGAGATGCAGATTGCGCTCGTGGCAGGACTCCCAGACCAGCCGAAGGTCGAGTGTCTTCAGGTACCGGAGTCCCCCGTGGATGAGCCTGGAGCTGCGCCCGCTCGCCCCAGAGGCAAAATCCTTCGCCTCGACGAGCGCAACCCGCATGCCGCGAAGGGCCGCGTCGCGGAAGGTGGACGCCCCGGTGATCCCTCCGCCGATGATCAGAAGGTCGAATGCCTCACGTGACAGCCGCCGGAACAGGTGGGGACGAGACCGCGCGTTGAAGGTATCGAGTCCCATAAGGGATCAACTCCGTTTCGTGTAGAAAAGTTGTCGTGCTGGCCAGGCCTTTTGGCGAACACTGTATCACGTGGTTGATCTTATCGCGACCCGACACGACCGAGGCCCCCCTGTCGTCGAACCCGCAATAGTCCATCAGCGCGCCGTAGATGTCCGGCGCGTAGTAGTGCGCCCTGTAGCCCGCGCAGCGGCCGGAGAGGGCATAGGCATCGGGCGTAAACGTGTCGGAGAGGAGGAGGCCGTCCTCCCGCAAGTTTTTACGGATCCATTTCAGGTGGCGTATGAGGTGGGGCTTGGGCAGCCAGGAGGAGAGGCCCACAAAGAGCGCCAGGTCGTAGGGAGATGCCGCGCCAAACTGCGCGCGCAGGCCTTCTTCTGCGATATCGCCGCGCAGGAACTCAAGATGGACGCCGAGCCTTTCGGCCCGCAGGGTTAATTCGCCGGCGAGACAGCCGCCGGGGTCCAGGTCGGCGGCGACCAGTCTGACGCGCTTCAGGGCCTCCGGGGCGCGGGAGGCGATCGCCTCCAGCGGACGGAACAGGTCGTAGGCGAACCCGCTCGGCGCGGTGAAGATACGGACTTCCTGGCCCGCGCTCAGCCGTCGCTCCAGCTCAGGCTCGATCTTCCGGGTCAGGATCTGAAGGCGGTCATACACGGCCCGGTGGAGCGGGTAGTCCAGGAAGATGCGGTCCAGAAGGCCGTCGCGCCGGTCGTCCCGGTCGTAAATGGCCCGCATGACACGGGCGGAGTACCCCTCCCGGAGGAGGAGACGCCCAAGCCTTGAGACCGCGAAGGTCGGCTCCCGCCAGGCCCCTTGAAACCACCTCCCTATCAGATAACGGACGAGGTAGCGATAGGTGAATATCTTTCTCCAGACCCCGCCGTTTGCGAGCGTTTCGGGGGGTGTTCCCAGCCGTGTTCCCGTGGGCGCTTTCGTGACCCGCCGGGACAGGATATGGGGCCTGAGCGCCCCAACGACGGCCCGCAGGGTTTCCCCCGGCCCCAGGGCGTCCACGGCAATGCGATGGGTTGCGTCGGGGGAACGGTATTGCCCGAAGGCCTTCAGGGTCTTCAGGTACATGTTCCTCGCCTGGGCGAGATCGCGCCTGTTTTCGTGCCGGTCGACCTTCTGGTCTCGCAACGCGATACGCCTCATCGCCGTCTCCGGGGAGATGTCGAGATAGATCACGACATCCGGCAGATAGGCCATCCGAAGGCCAAGGCATCGGGTCAGGCGACAGAGCCTCCGGGCATTTTCGAGACGCGGCAGCCTGCTTCGGCGCTCTTCAGGGAGGGGCCTTCCGTCCAGAAGGAATTCAAACGCGGACTTCAGGTCGTCGGCGTCGGGCCATTGCGGGTCGCAGCCCACGCCGTCGCTGGCAGGGCGCAGGTAGTTCGCCGCTCGACCGGCAGTGGACAGGAGCAGGTTTCCGTCGCTGACGATCACATCGGCGGCGTACCGCCGGCCAAGCCGGTAGGCGGCATCTCCCTGGAACATCATCTGCAACAGCTTCAAGCAGGGGTATATACGGCGGTTATTCACGAAGCGTTTGGCCATCCTCCTGGACCAGTTGGACAGATGGGCGGTGAGGGGCAGGCCGTCCGGGTGAAGGCCGGGGGTCAGGTGGTCTTCGTCGGCCTCGACGACGCGGAACGCCTCGCCGACCGAACCCGCGCGCAGGTTCAGCTCCGCGGCAAGGAGATAGGGGAGGGATGCGGTGACGGTGCTCTTCCCGCTCCCGTCGATCCCTAACACAGAGACGTGAAGGGGCATGGCCGACGCTCTCTTTCTGAAGGCCGGGCATACTCCGGGCCGGGCACGAAGGCCAGGGCTCCGGCGACCTGAATTTTTATCCTGCCGTGGAAGACCATCGCGTCCTCGTCGAGGAAGAAGCCGGCGGAATCGCGGTCTTTCAGGCAGATCTCCGCGTCATCCGGGGCCGAAATTCGGACGCGAAGGGCGTTTCTGGAAAGACGGCGGGGCGAAAGCGCCAGGAGGAACAGTGCGCGCCGTCCCCGGTATGGAACACACGTGAGCGACAGCGCCCCCTCTTCCGCGCGGAGGTCCGGCGCGAAGGGCGGCGCCCTGAAGGGAAAACTCATAACCGCTCCGGCGAGCAACCGCATCGACTCGACGCGCTCTCTCAGGCGCACGGTGACGACCTCAGCGGCCTCCGGCCGCAGGGCGCATCAGATGGACCGGATGAGCAGGGCGAGGCCATATTCGGCGTAGGTGAGCCGCTCGATGTTGAGAAGCCGCAGGGCAGGCCGATACAGCCAGCGCAGCCGGCGATGCCAGCGCTCAAGGTCCCGGGGGACACGGCCGAACTGCCCGAACCCCCCCAGAGTGGCCGCGTGGCAGACCTGCGGGGCGGCCCCTCTTCGGCCCACCTCATAACGCACGATACAGCAGGGGACTGTCCGGTCCCTGTGAAGGTTGGCCACGATCTCGCTCAGTCCGGCCTCGGGGTCACGGGGCATCCCAAACTGTCTGGCCAGGAGGTTCCCCGATCCCATTCGGAGGGCTGCGACCCGGACGCGCTCCGGCCCCGGCAGCTGGCCGGGCTCGCGGCCCTCGCAGACGCCCTCAATGACTGCGCGCAGGGTTCCGCCCCCACCTCCGGCGATGATCAGGGCAGGGGCGTCGCAGGAGGCCAGGAATGCCTCTGTGCGCCGCCTCGCCTTCGGGTGATCGTCCACGATCGCGACCCGCAGGTCCATCCCAGGCCCCAGGGCGCGTTCGAGCGCCGAACGGAGCCGGTCCACGGTTGTGCGCCCGTGCCCGGCGGCAGACGAACCGTTGATGACGAAGAGGATTTGCTTTACCATGCCGGCCGTCTCCTCCTTAGAGCCGCACGGTCAGGCCGCCGGACACCAGGCGGCCGATCTCCGGCGCTCCGACGAACTCCAGGTGTTTGTCGTTGAACAGGTTGCTGGCGGAGAGGGTCAGGGTCACGGACGCTTTCGAGGGGCGAAGGGGCAGGTCGTAGGCCAGGTCCAGGTCGAAGGCGGTGTAGGACCGGACGTCGCCCACGTAGACCCCGGAGTTCATGGGGAAGGGACCCCGGTAACGGATGCGGCCCTCGAGCCTGAGGCCGGTTCGAGGAGGCTTATAGGTCGCCCCCAGGTTGAACTTATGGCGCGGCGCGTTCAGCGCGATGTCGCCGATCCCATCCAGGTTCTTGAACAGGTTTTTGCTCACATAGGAGTAGTTGCCGCTGAGCGTCCAGGCGTCGTTGGGGTAACAGGTCAGGCCCAGGTCCAGGCCATAGACCTTGACCTCACCGAAGTTCCGGTAGGCCAGGACGACCGCAGCCGGGTCGTAGGCCTGCTGGGGCGAGACCGTGCCGAACGGGATAAAGGCGGCGCCGTTGCTGGCCGCGCCGGCCACGAACAGGCGGGTCAACTCGTCCACGGGCGTGCCGTTCCCGTTGCCCCCCCGCTGGGGGGCGTCCAGGGCGGCCAGGACTTCGCTCAGCTGCGCCGCGGAGGTGTCCTGAAGCGCCCGCCCGAACGCGCTCGACAGCGGGGGGCTCAGGGTCCCGGCGTCCAGAAAGACGCTGGGCGTCTCCACGCGCAGCGGTCCCACGAAGTCCTCTGTCGTGGTCTGGTACAGGTCGAGGGCGATCAGCAGCCTGTTTCGGACCACCCCCTTGTAGCCGATCTCGAAGGTCCGGGTGATGGTCGGCCTGGGCTTGGGGATATCCGTGACCCCTCTGGCCGGGTCCGGGATCGGGTCGAACCCCCGGGTTTGGAGGTTCAGGACGCCCATCGCGTTCCTCAACCCCGGCAGGGCCCTGGGCACGGCCCTCTCGAACTGCGCCGCCAGCGCCTCGGCCTGCTGCCGGGCCTGCGCCTGGGCCTGGTCGGGGGGGGTCCCTCTGGCGATGAGCCGCTGCGCGATCGCCCCGGCTGCGAGCTGCCTGAAGGTCGGCAGAAAGCCGCTGAGCACGGCCCCGCGGCCGACACCCCACATCACGTTGGTGAACAGGGGGTCGTGCAGGGGGATGTACTGATTGGCGGGGAGTCCCGCCACCGGCGCGAACGGGGACCGGAACATCGGCAGCCCTCCGGCGTCGCGCCTGAAGGTGAATCCGTTCAGGCCGCCCTGCGCCCGGACGTCGATCCGGGGGCTGAAACCCAGGGCGGGCTGGAAGCCCCGTCCCAGGCCGAAGGCGTCAGGGCTGGAGACCAGGTCCAGGAAGAGGTTGTTGCTGGTGGGGGTGCTGAAGGCCCGGTTGTAGGTCAGGCGCACGGTATGGGTGGGCGCGGGCTTTAACATCAGGGCCGCGCGCGGGGAGGCCACCGGGTTCGAGATGTGGTTGTGGTCGTCGAGGCGGCCGGCCAGCACCAGGTCCAGCCTCTCGCTCAGGGCGCTTTCGCTCTGCAGGTAGAACCCATATTCGTTGATGTCGTCTTTGTCCTCATTCGCTCCGTTGATCGTGCCGCCTGTGTTCGGGCGTGTCAGCAGCGCATCGAGGCCGTAGGTGAACCGCTGGCGCTCGCCCGGCCCGGCCGAGTGCTGGACCTGATAGACCGTCAGGCTCGATTTATCCACAACGGAGTTTCCGCTGCGCAGGAGCCGGGTGGCGCCCGCATCGCTCCGATTGTAAAAGACCTGGGTGAACAGGGCCTTATAGCGCAGCCGGGCCTGGAGAAAGCCGTACTTCCAGGCGTCGGCCTGCGCGGCCCCCAGGCCCGTCATCTCGATGTTGTCGGCCTCCGTATAGCCGGCGGAGACGATGCCCGTCAGCGACTCGGTCGGCCTGAAGTCGATCCGTACCTCTGCCGTCTTGCGTCCAAGTCCGTAATTTCGCGGGTTGCCCCCCTGGGCCCGGACCTCCTCGGGGTCCACATACTTCCAGTCTGTGCCTGCGTAGTACTGGCCGGATATTTTGTAGCCCACCTTCTTGTTCAGGGTCCCTGCGTGGCGCAGGGAGACGGTGCGCAGGCTTCGCTCTCCTCCTCCGACCGACACCGTCGTCCCCTCGGAGCCGAAGGGGGAGCGGGTGATCACGTGCATCACGCCGTTGGCGCTGTTGGGGCCGTACAGCGCCGATCCGGGCCCCAGCACCACCTCAATCCGTTCGATATCGTCGTCGGTGAGTGGAATAAAATTCTGGGCGTTGAGCCGCAGGGATGGCACGTGGGCGATCCGGTTGTCCACGAGGGACAGCAGCGCCCCTGAGAACACGTTGTTGAACCCCCGCACCACGGTGTTGTTCTGCGCCAGCCCCGTCTGGGCAAGGTCGACGGCGGACACGCTCCTGACGTGCTCCGTCACGTTCAGCGCAGTGGCGCGATGCTGGATCTCCGCGGCCTCCGTGACGATGACGGAGGCCGGGGCGTTCAGGATTTTTTCCTGCTTCCGGGAGGCCGACACCACGATCTTGTCCTGCAGGACGGCCTCGGGCGCCAGGGAGAAGTTGATCTCAACGGGTGTCCCGGCCTCTACCCAGACCCCTTTTCGCACCCACGTCCTGTAGCCGACGTGAGAGACGACGATTTCGTAGGCCGCTGACGGCAGGTCGCCGACCTGGTAGCGTCCCTCCGCATCGGCGGCGGCACCTGTCGCTTTTGGCAGCGCAGGGCCTTTCACCAGGACATTGGCGCCCGGAAGGGGTTGACCCGCAGCATTCGTCACCTGTCCACGAATGACCCCTTTGTCCTGACCCTGTGCGAATGCCGTGCTGGTCCAGAGCGCGAGCATCAAGCAGATGAGTCTGGTTTTCATGACAGAACCCCCTGGCTAAACTGTAAGTGATGGATCTTCTTTGGAACTCTCCTTCGTCGCAGGATGGGATAAACAAACGGCATACCAGCCCCTCTTTCGGTCGTAAAAAATCCACCTGAAATCTCTTAGGTGGGGGATAAATCAACAACCTATGCTGATTTTTGTTTTTTACAGGTCGAGATCAGGGCGTCTGGCTGCATCAGGAGGGCGTTTCTCTATAGTACACTCAGAACGGAGACGTTGGGCCTCTTTACAGGGATGAAGATTAATAAGTCTTTATTTAGAAGGACTTATCATATCTATGGGAGTGTATCCTTTTAGTGCACACCCCTGTATCCGATCCGGCAACAGAAGACCTCTGTAAGTCCCGTGTCCATTTTAAGGCCCCCCCAAACCTCAGGTCAAAATGGACTTTGGCCCCGGACTCGTAACCTCATCTCACGCCCAGGGCCCTGAGCAATCTGGAAAGGTAGGTGCGCTGCAGCCCCAGCAGTTCAGCGGCTCTGGACTGGTTCCCGCCCGTCCTCTTCAGGGCGCTCCGGATGAGCTGTCGCTTGTATTCCTTGATCTGTTCCCTGACGGATTCGTGGAAGTCCATATTCTGCGTGATCTCCGGGTTATGAGGGGGTTTCACTCCCACAATCTGATCCGGCAGGTCCTCCGGCAGGATCCTCTCCTCGACGCCCAGCACCACCGCCCGCTCGACGGCATTCTCCAGCTCCCGCACGTTGCCGGGCCAGGAGTAGGCCGACAGACACGCCATCGCCTCCTCCGAGATGCCCGTCACCCCCCGCTTGGCCTCGTGCGCGTACTTCTGAAGGAAGAAACGGGCCAGGGCCGGGATGTCCTCCCTCCGCTCCCGCAGGGGGGGCAGGGAGACGGACACC
>Ga0209399_10000700_pt1 | contig 19402 bp, 14 predicted proteins | sample OV2TP3_FD_184130 | JGI IMG/M metagenome (GOLD analysis project Ga0209399, IMG submission 184130) | Hot spring microbial communities from Beatty, Nevada to study Microbial Dark Matter (Phase II) - OV2 TP3 (SPAdes) (version 3) | ecosystem: Environmental > Aquatic > Thermal springs > Hot (42-90C) ... | reverse complement strand
CTTAGACAATGTTTTCTCCCTCTCGAGCCGCCATATCCAGAAAAGTTTTGATGCGGCGGGAGCGGGTGGGATGACGCAGCTTGCGCAGCGCCTTGGATTCAATCTGCCGCACCCTTTCTCGAGTCACTTTAAATTCGCTGCCCACTTCTTCCAGAGTTCGGCTGGAGCCGTCGTGAATGCCAAACCTCAATTCCAGGATCTTTCGCTCCCGATCATCCAGTGTCTGCAAGACGGAGGCGATTTCCTCTTTGAGCATCGAATGGAGGGTGGCATTGGCCGGTGAGACCGCCTTTTTGTCCTCAATAAAATCACCAAAATGGGTGTCGCCTTCATCTCCGATGGGGGTCTGCAGGGAGATCGGCACCTGGGAGATCTTCAAAATCTCCTTCACCTTCCCAATGGGAAGACGCATCTTTTGGCCGATCTCGGGTGCCGTCGGTTCCCGCCCGTATTCCTGGACAAATAAACGGGAGACCCGGATGATTTTGTTGATCGTCTCCGTCATATGAACCGGAATCCGGATCGTGCGGGCCTGATCGGCGATCGAGCGGGTGATCGCCTGCCTGATCCACCAGGTGGCGTAGGTCGAAAATTTATAGCCTCTTTGATATTCGAATTTTTCAACCGCCCGGATAAGACCCATATTCCCCTCTTGGATCAAGTCCAGAAAAGAGAGTCCCCGGTTGATATATTTTTTGGCAATGCTCACAACCAGCCTCAGATTGGCTTCCACCAAAAGCTTTTTGGCCTTATTGAATTTGGCTTGCCTGAATTTGATGATCCGCAACTCGTCCTTGACCTCTGTCAAAGGCTGCCCGAGCTCTTTTAAAAACTCTTTTTTCTTTTGTCTTAATTCGGGGGCGTTGGGGGGCTTCCTTTTGCCTTTCAAGGCCCGGTCGATGCGCTCAACGTCCTCGATCAATTGACTGATCTTGACGACGATTTCTTCGTTGAGCGTGGAGGTGATCTTAAATTCGGACATGGTCTTCGCGGCCTGATCAGAGCCGATTCGCGAGTGCCGCATGCTGTGCAGAATTCTCTTCAAATCTTTGATCAATTTTGGCCGACGCTCCAGCTCATCTTTAATCACATCCTCCACGTTGATTTCACCGTTCATAACCCGATTGATGATGAGCAAGACTTGCTTACGGGCAAAGACCGTTTTAAAAAGCGCTTGGGCAAATTTGTTTTCGGTCTCCTCGATCCTTTTGGCGAGGGTGATCTCATCCTCTCGGGACAAAAGCGGGATGGAGCCCATCTGTTTTAAATACATTTTAACCGGATCATCGAGGGGAATAAATTTATCCGCATAGATATTCTCCTCCTTGGGGGCTTCTTCGCGAATCCGCTGGATTTCTTGTTCGGTTTCGGGGGTTTCTTCCTCGGAGTGCTGCCTGTCAAAATCCATCTGGTCTCCGGCGGACTCGACGATCTTGATATCCTTTCCATCAAGAATATCAAAAACCTGGTCGATCTCCTCCGTGGAATCAATGGTGTCGGATAAAGTGGTATTGACCTCATCGTAGGTCAAAAACCCTTTTCTTTTCCCCAGAGAAATCAGCTTATCGATATCCTGTTTGAGCTCTTTATTATTCTTCATGAGGACCTCTTGAGTAATTGGTTAAATCGATTTTTAAGTTCATCCAGGCGGTTGTGATCTCTGGCACTTTCGGCCCGTTCGATCTCTTGCCGCAGATTCTGCCTGGCCAATTTAAAATAATCATCCTTAAGACGCGTAAGGCAATCCCGATGCATCTTCCATTTGTCCACGACGATCAAATCATCCCAAGCCATCAGTCCCGAGAGTCGCTCTAAAATCACAGAATCTTCAAAACAATTCATCAAATTCGAAACAGTGACAGTCTGGCCTCGATCAAATAAATCGAAAACCTTTGCGACAATCATCCGGATATGTTCGTCTTGAAAATACTCCAACCGTATCTCATCCTTGGTCGGGGGGATCAAGGTGTTTTCTTCCAGCAATAATTTTAAGAGATGATATTCCGCCATTTTAACGCCGTTTTTTTTTACCCCCGCACCCGTCATGGTGTGGGGGTGAACGGGCCGCGGGGGGGCATCATTCGGCTTTGTCTTCAGGGAAATCTTGTTGAGTTCCACACCCAAAACCTCTTCCGTGACGGACAGGCTCTTGGCCAATTGCTTCAAATAACCGAAGCGCACGAGGGCGTTCTCAAACTTATGGATCGTCTGCAGCATCTCATGAGCGATCTTGGCGCGGGCCTCAATCGTCTTATCCGGACACCGGGACAAAAGAAGATTCAGCTTAAAATCAAAAAGCGTTTGGGCCTGGCCGATTTTCTCTTGAAAGGTCTGGATGCCAAATTTGCGCACGAAAGAATCGGGGTCCTCCCCCTTGGGAAGACTGACCACGGTGACCTGCATCCCTTCTTCAATGAGGCTATCGAGATTGCGCAGCGTCGCCAATTCCCCGGCTTCATCGGCGTCGAAAAGCATCGTGATATTCTGTGTGTACCGTCGCAGGAGGCGGATTTGCTCGATGGTCAACGCTGTCCCTAAAGAGGCCACGAGGTGTTCCGCCCCCGCCTGAAACGGCATAATGAAATCCAAGTACCCTTCCACAACCACCACGGCATCGTGGCGCACAATAGCCTCTTTCGCCAGATGCAGACCATACAAATGATTTCCCTTCCGATAGACCGGCGTTTCCGGGGAGTTGATGTATTTGGCCAAACCATCGTCTTTGAGAGAACGGGCCCCGAATCCCAAACAATGGCTTCTCACATCATAGATAGGAAAGACGATCCTGTTCCGAAAGCGATCATAAAAGCCATCGCGGCTTTCTCTGGCGATAATCAAGCCGGCTTTTTCCATTAAGCCTAAGCTCCCATTTTTCTTTTTCAAAAATGACATCAGGCCATTCCATTCATCCGGCGCAAAACCAATCTTAAACTTCTTGACCGTCTCTAAGCTTAACCCCCGGCTCTTCAGATATTCCCGGGCCTCTTTGACCGAAGGCTCATTTTCGAAGACCAACCGCTGATGGAAAAATACCGCTGCCAGCTCGTTGACCCCATAAATATCTTCTTTTAAGTTGGCGATTTTTTTAGCGGCCGGGCCATCCGAGGCAGGGACGTCAACCCCGGCTTTCTGGGCCAACAGCCGTACGGCCTCGGGAAATTCCAGATGTTCCTGGCTCATCACAAAGCTGATCGCGTTTCCCCCTACCCCACAACCGAAACAATGAAAAATCTGTTTATCGGGATTCACCACAAAAGAGGGCGTTTTTTCATGGTGGAAAGGGCACAGGGCCTTAAAATTCCTTCCCGCCCGCTTCAGGGGGATATAGGAAGAGATCGCCTCAACGATGTTCGACCGTTCCAGCACTTGAGCAATGATTTCTTGTGGAATTAACCCCATTGTCTTTTGCCTTTAATTTAAGGACGAAGAATCTGAGGGGTCGCCCCCACGTCTTGCTGTCGCAAGACAGCAGTGGGGGCGACCCCTCAATTATTGGGTGGAGCGCTTAGGATCTTTCGTTTCACTCTTTAGTTTCAATACGGCGGGATTCAATTTCTCCGTTGGGAAAAATTTGCTGACGATTCTCTCATACGCTGCCTCATAGCATTTTGGTGAAAGCTGAGCCAAATACGGGCTAAAAAAAGATTTTCTCGCATGATTCTTCCAATACTCCACACCCGAGACCTGCAAGAAAACCAAGACAAGGCTTCCCGTTAAGGCGCCGCGGATAATGGATAAGAGAAGCCCACCCCACTGATCCACCAAAGACAAGGCCTCCACCTTGAAAACCAGCATCAATCCCTCCCGGATGAACTTAAAAATCAAAACAACCACGCCCCACAAAAATCCAAAGCAAAGAAAATCCGCTGTCCCATGAGAGATTCCTGAATGATTCTGAAGAATCTGACTTAATTTCGTATAGTAATGAAAGCTGATAAAGATCGCAAAGACGACCCCCCCCAGCTTAAACAATTCCATGATAAAACCATTCTTGATCCCCACATAAATAATGCGCACACTGACCAGCACAATCAAAATATCCACCCAATTGATCTTGGCCAACATTTGGCTTACGATTTCCATAAGGTCTCCTTTAAATTAAAGAAGTTTTACTCCGACCTCCGAAGGAGCGTCGGAGCGACCAAGAAGCCCCCGACTTCAGTCGGGGGAGCGTCACTTGAAGTGGCTGTTGCAAGTATAACACAGCCTTTTAAGAGGTGTCAAGAAAGCGCTTGCTTTATGCTTGCTTTATAAAATCCGAAAAATAATTATAACTTATTGATAATACTATTTTTATAATAATGGCTCTTTAGAAACCCCAAACTCATCTTGACAGCCCCCCTTTGCGGTGTTATGTTTCAACACATGACCCCTAACACGATCCCCAACGAAGAAAATATTCAGCCCCTTGAGGCCTCGCCAAACCAGGCCCCAGAGGAACAAAATCGGGCGTCTAAAGAATTATCGATCCTCTACAATATCAGCAACGCGATGCGCACCACCCTCGAGTTAAATCACATCTTGTACATTATCCTCACCGGTGTGACTTCGCATGCCGGCTTAGGGTTTAACCGGGCGGTCCTCTTTTTGTTGAACAAAAAAGAGCGTGCGCTGGAGGCCCAAATGGCCATTGGGCCGGATTCCGGAGAGCACGCGGATAAAATCTGGAAATATATTAAAGCCGTCAATCCTGCTCTGGAAGACCTGATCGCCACCGACAAGCTGTCCGCAGAAGCCATGCGTTCGTCCAAGATGTACCAATCGCTGCAGGGATTTAAAATCCCTCTCAATCCTAATGACCGGACCCTTTTGTCCACCGTTTACTATAATGGGGGACCCTTGCATGTTGAGCGGGAGATGATCTCCCAATACGCCCACGATCCGCTTTTAAAAGTCTTCCCCACCAAGGAATTGGTCATTATGCCTTTGAAAGCAAAAGATCACGTCAACGGCCTGATTATCGCCGATAACCTCTATACCCAAAAACCCATAACCGACGAAGATTTGAAGATCTTCACCATGCTGGCCAATCAAGCGGGCCTAGCGATTGAGAATTCCCGGCTTTATGAAATGGTTGTTCATAAAAGCCATACCGATTCCTTAACCGGCCTCTGGAATCATGGGTTCTTCCAGCATACCTTAAACTTAGAGATTCAAAAGGCCAAGGAAAATAAATACCCCTTAAGCTTACTCATCATGGATATTGATAACTTCAAGAAACTCAACGACGCCTACGGCCACCAAAATGGGGATGTGGTCCTGACGGAATTAGCATATATCCTCAAAGAGTCTGCTCGAGAAAACGATTCTATCTGCCGTTATGGGGGGGAAGAATTCTCGGTCATTCTGCCTCAGATGAGCAAAGATCAAGCCTCGGTGGTTGCCGAACGGATGCGGGAAAAAATCGCACACCATGATTTTTCGAAATTCCCGGATTTTTCCAATCTCTCGGTGACGGTGAGTCTGGGACTCGCCTCTTTTCCAGAAGACGCCGAGAATAAAGAAGACCTGATTGCCAAAGCGGATAAGGCCATGTATATCGCCAAATTCGGTGGGAAAAATCGAACCTACGTTTGCGGCCCCGAAGAGGCCTAAGGAAGTCACCCTGGGGGCCATCCCGCCTTTGGCGGGATGGCCCCTACGAAACCGCCGCCACCTCCACCTCTTGAGGTAAAGTTTTTCTTTCCTCGGCAAATTTAACAGAGACAATCTTGGAGATCCCCTTTTCCTGCATCGTGATCCCATACAGGATATCCGCATGGGTGAGGGTCTTTTTGTTATGGGTGATGACGATGAATTGGGTCGTCTTCGCAAAATCCTTTAAAAGGTAGCTGAAGCGGCCCACGTTCGACTCATCCAAAGCGGCATCTACCTCATCTAAGACGCAGAAGGGGCTGGGACGGACTTTTAAGACGGCGAAGATCAGGGCAATGGCCGTCAAAGTCTTTTCCCCGCCCGAGAGGAGCCCGATATTCTGCAGCCTCTTGCCCGGAGGCCGAACGGTAATTTCAATGCCTGATTCCAGTTCATTCTCCGGCTCCAGCAGAATCAACTGGGCCTCCCCGCCGCCAAAAAGCATCCGAAAATAACTACGAAACTCCTCGCTCACCTTGGCAAAGGTCTCCACAAACATCTCCCGGGCGGTGCGGTTGATTTTGGCTATGGTCTGATGCAGCGATTCCTTGGCGGTCAAAAGATCGCTTTGCTGCTTAGTCAAAAACTCGAACCGTTCTTTTAACTGATCAAACTCTTCGATCGCCACCAAATTGACGGCCCCGTACGATTCGCATCTTTTCTTCAAACGTTCGATTTCACCAGACAATTCTTGCTCACCGGCCTTAGGGGTTGGGGCCCCCACGTCTTGCTGTCGCAAGACAGCTGTGGGGGCCACGTCCGCAGGAGAACAATGATCAAAATCCACTTTATAAAGCTGCGATAACCGGTCCTTGACGGCCTTTTCGCCAAAGGAGATCTCCTGATTTTTCATCTCCTGCTGATGCAAAGCGTCTCTAAGCCCTTGGCATTTCTTTTCCAAAGACCCGATCTGGACATTAAGACCCTCCAACCGCCCAGAGCCGTCAGCCTTTTGTTTTTCGCAATCCTTCAGAAGGTCTTGGTGAGATCCTCTCTGGGATTTCAACAACTCGATCTGGTTGAGCATCTCCTGGATTGATTCTTGGATCTTCTGCCTTTGGGCGAGGTCTTGGTGGCTTTCCTCCTCGAGGCGCTGGATCTCCTGGAGATCCGCCTCCCAGGATTCGGCAAACAGCTTGAGGTTTTCGATTTGACTGTCTTCTTTATCCTTCAGGGATGCCGTCTCGGTTTCCAACTGGGCGATTGTAATCGTGGTCTCTTCTCTGGAGTGCGATTGGGCCATGATATTTTTTTGCCTTTGTTGGATCTCTTTTTGGCACATCTGGAGCTGATGAGTGACGGCCTCCAGCTCGCGGCTCAAGGCATCTTCTTTTGCTTTCAATTGGGCCAAGAGATCTTGGAGCTCTTTTGTTTCGGTTGAAATCAACTGGAGTTCTTGGATAAGCTTGTTGGAACCTTCTTGAAGATCGCTTTTTTTGACCTCCAGTATGGATGACGTTTTCTCTTCTTCATGGAGACTCTGCGTACAAGCTTGGAGCTCATCTTCTTTCTGATTGAGGGTTAAGATTTGGGTTTCTTTTTGGGCGCTCAGCGATTCCAGATGACGGTCGATCTCCTGAATCCGCGGCGTCAGCTCCTGCGGATCCCACTCAATAAATTTTGTTTCGCACACCAGCTCATAGAGAGGCCTCTGCGAAGAAGTCCCTGCAGAGACCCAGGCCGCGGCCTTGGTTTCCGCCAACGGCAAAATCTCTTTAATTTTACTGATCATTCCCCGCTGTTTGAGGGAAGGAACCAGGGAGGCAATGAAGGATCCTTCCAGAATAGGCTCTGGCATATCCTGGTATTGATTTCCCAGCTTTTCGATAAACGCCTTTTGCGAGACAAAAAACAATTTCTTTCTCTCGGAGTCCTCTTTTTGAGTGTTGAGACGCCCCAAATCCAATTTCAAGACCTCCCGTTCTTTTCGCAACGATCCCTCATGACTCTTTAAACCCTGGATCTTTTGTGACGTTACGCTGATCTGCTCCTGAAGCTGAAGCAGGCGGTCATCGCTTTGTTCTTTTTCGCCGGCAATTTTTGTGGTTTCCGATTCCAGGCGTTGGTATCTGGCCCGAGAACCCTGACTGTCCTTGAGGATTTCGGTCAATTCGTTTTTGAGCTTGACCTGACCCGCGGTTAAGGCCAGGAGTCTCTCTTCTTCCTGATGGATAATAACCTTCTCTTCTGCGATTGTGGCGGTGATCTTCGTAAGGGCTTCCTTCTTCTCCTGAAGGCTGTTCCAATGAATCGCCAGGGTGTTCTTTAAATTGGCCAGGACTCCTTTAAGCTCCTCATTCTTTTTCTGCTTTTCCCGGGAACGCTCCCTAAGCTGGGTGTGTTTCTCGTTTAAACGGGCCTCGTCGCGGGATAGATTCTCCAATCGCTCTTGATGAAACTCAATCTGACGACTGTGGATCTCAATCGTTGTGTCTACCCGCATCTGGTTGGCATGAAGACCCGTGATCTTTTCTTCCAGTTCCCGGGCCTGATGGCTCTGCCGAGTTGCTTCGGCCTTCCCTTCTTCCAACTGTTGGGCAGCTTGAGATTCCTGGGTCTTCAATTCCTGGAGGGCCTGTTGGATCTCTTGGGCCTTATGACGGAAATCCTCGATTTGCTGACGAGCCAGGATGATCTCTAAATCTTTTAATTTCTCAAATTCCTCTTTATACCGACGGGCTTTGGTGGCTTGGCGCTCCAGGGAGCCAATTTGCCTTTTCACCTCAAGGATAATATCGTTCAGCCGCAGGAGATTGTCCTCAGTCTCTTTTAATTTGTTTAAGGCCTCTTTCTTTTTAGACTTATACTTCGTAATCCCGGAGGCCTCATCCAAGAGGAGACGGCGGTCTTCGGGATGGGAGTTGACGACCAAATCCACACGCCCCTGCTGCACCAGCGAATACGCCTCGGCCCCGATCCCGGTGCCCATAAAAAGCTCGACCACGTCTTTGAGCCGGACCGCGGTTTTATTCAAAAGGTACTCGCTTTCGCCCGAACGGAACAATCTTCGGGTGACCGTCACTTCATTGTATTCGATGGGAAGCATCTTAGGCTCATTGGAGAACGTAAGGCTCACCTCCGCGAAACCCAAAGCCGGTTTTTTGTCCGTTCCATTAAAGATCACATCCTCCATAGCCCCCGCCCGCAGATCTTTGATCCCCTGTTCTCCCAGGGCCCAGCGGATGGCATCAAAGATATTGCTCTTACCGCAGCCATTGGGCCCGACGATTGCCGTGATCCCCGGTTCAAATTGCAAGAGCGTTTTCTCGGCAAACGATTTGAATCCGAATAACTCTAACCTTTTAAAATACATGCACTCCCCCGTCTCTTATTTCTTTTGCCTTTTGATGATATCCTTCACGATCGCTACCGTTTGATTGAGGGTCGTGAATTTGGGCAGATTATCTTCCGAAATGATGATGCGATACTTTTTTTCGATACTCGCCAAGAGCTCCAGCGCCATCATGGAATCCATGCCCATATCCTTGGTGAAGTTGGCTGAGCCATCAATTTGATTGGGGTCATCCAATTCCAGGATCTCAGCGATAATCGCCCGGACGTCTTTTTCCACATCAATCTGTGCCAGCGGATCTCCCATGCCTAACCTCTTTGTTGTTGTTCCAGCCAGGCGTCCAGTTTCTCTTTCTTGAAACGCCATTGGCCTACGGTTTTTATAGCGGGAATTTTTCCTTTCTTAACCCATCCATAAATGGTCCTTTTTTTCACCTTTAAATAGGTGGCCACATCTTGGATCGTCATTAAATCTTCGTAATTCACCACTCTTGGATTATCCTTTTTTATTATATTAATACAAACGCATTAAATAAGGTGACGGTAAATAATATACGTGTCATTGCGAGGAGCGCTTTTTGCGACGAAGCAATCTCTTAAAAGATTGCTTCGTCCCGACCAAAAGCGTCGGGCTCGCAATGACACTAATTTGGACAGCAATGAAACTAAAAAGTAATTTAGTATACACCCTTAGCAGTGTCAATGGTTATTTGGCTTTTTTTATCCGCCCACGCAAAGGGAATCGCTGGATTGAATGCCCATTTTCTGTCAGAAATTGACATTTTGGGAGTCATAGGATGAATCATTAACACTTTAGTTCATTTTGTTTGGAGGGGAAGAGGGGCTTCAGATCATCTGACAAAAATGATGGCACCCATAGGTTTCTACCCCCGCGTCTAGGTTTGCGTGTTTCACCCGCAAACCTGCGGGGGGTAGAAACCTAGGCATGGGTGCCCCCGTGCTTACCCCGCTAGTTCGCTTTGTCCCCTGAAATCGCAAAGCGATTTCGGGGATTTAATCCCGGAAAGGCTTCGCCTTTCACGGGACGAAGCAAAGCAGCGGGGTGCGGGGGGAGTTTGAGGATGGGCTTTTAAGAAAACTGCAGATTGGGATCTACATCCTGATAGTAATCGACTTCCGGGAAGCCAAAGCCAAAGAGCTTTAAAAAATCTTCCCGGTATCCTTTCAAATCTGCAATCTCCGGGAGGTTTTCGGTGGTCACGATTTGCCAGAGGCGCATCACTTCTTCTTGAATATCCGGACGCACTTCTAAATCATCGATACGGATTCTGCCATGGGAATCCGCAGGAATCTCGGATTTTGCGTAGAGGCGGGAAGAAAAAAGTCGATACATCTGTTGGATACAATCTTCATCCAGGCCTTTTTGTTTCATCACCTTTCGCAAAATCACAAAATAAAGGGGAATAAAGGGAATAGCCGAGCTGGATTGAGTGACCAACGCTTTATTGATCGAAATGAGGGCCTTGGCATTTTTGTTCTTTAAACGTTCCGTTAATTTCTTCGCGGTTTGCTCCAGATGGTCTTTGGCCTTGCCAATCGTCCCTCCGCGATAAACCGCATACGTCACCTCCGGGCCGATATAAGAGTAAGCGACACTCAGCGCTCCCTCCGCAATCAAACCGCCGCGATCCAAAGAATCCATCCACATCTCCCAATCCTCTCCTCCCATGACAGACACTGTCTGATGAATTTCTTCTTCGGTTGCGGCGGGAAGAGTCACTTGCACTATTTCATTGGTATCAAAATCGATGGACTTATTGGTATAGGAGGTGCCGATGGGTTTTAAGACGGATTTGTCAACCGACCCTGTCTTGGGATGGAGCCGGCGAGGCGAAGCGACGCTATAAATAATCAGATCGAGCCTGCCCAAATCCTTGCGGACGGTTTCGACCACCCTTTCTTTGATCTCATCGCAGAACGCATCCGCGTTGAAACTCTTTGCATATAATCCTTCGGCATGGGCTTTTTTTTCGAAGGCAATCGCGTTGTACCAGCCGGCCGTTGCGGTCCGTTTATTTTCCGATGGTCTTTCAAAGAATACCCCCATTGTGCCCGCCCGGCATCCAAAGGCCGCCACGATCCGAGAGGCCAGCCCATAACCGGTGGAGGCCCCAATCACCAAGGCATTCTTGGGTCCCTTCAGGATGGAAGGGTGCTTCTTAACGTAGTCAATCTGGGTTTGCACATGCTGAGAGCAGCCCACCGGATGGGCGGTTGTGCAGATGAATCCGCGGATCTTCGGACGAATGATCATTGAGGCGCATTTAAGCTTAAGCTATTAACCGCTGCTTTCTTGGGCACAATCACGATGCCGGAAGTTGTGACCACAAATCTTTTTCGGTCGAGCTCCAAATCATAGCCTATCTCGGCATAAGGAGGGATGATCACCTCTTTATCGATAATGGCATTTTTGATTTTGGCGTGGGCACCCACCACCACACTCTCCATTAAGACCGAATCCGCAATGAAGGCATTCTTCTCGATATAAATATTAGAAGAAAAGACCGAGCGCATCACTTGGGCGCCCTTGATGACACAGCCACCGGAAATCAGGCAATCCACAATCGTTGCGGGTTTGACGACACCATCCTCCTCCACACTTAAGGTGCGGATCGGCGGATATTGTTCATGATAAGTCCTCACCGGCCATTCTTTATCAAAGAGATTGAATTCGGGTTGTTGGCCGACCAAATCCATATTGGCCTGATAATACGCGTCTCTGGTCCCGATATCCCGCCAGTATTTCGGCTGGTTATGCTCATCCACAAAATCGTAGACATAAAGCTTGTCTTTGTTCCGGAGCATCTGCGGGATCACGTTCTTGCCGAAATCGTGCTCGGAGGAGGCCGCCTGGGCATCCATTTCCAGCTCCCGAATCAAGGCCTCGCGGGTGAATAAATAAATACCCATCGAAGCAAATGTTTTGGACGGCTCCCCGGGGATTGTTTTGGGCTCTGGGGGTTTTTCCTTGAAGCCACAGACCCGGTGATCCTCGTCCACCTCAACGACTCCGAAGTTGGCCGAATTTTCTTTGGGCATCTTAAGGCAGGCGACCGTCATGTCGGCATTCCTTTCGCGGTGATAATCAATCATCTTTTTGTAATCCATTTTATAGATGTGGTCGCCGGAGAGAACAAGAACATACTGGGGGGCGTAATCATAGATGGCGTTTAAGTTCTGATAAATCGCATCCGCCGTTCCCTTGTACCAGTCGGAGCCGATCCGCTGCTGAGGAGGGATCACATCAATGAATTCGCCCAATTGGCTGGAAACAATATCCCATCCGGCCAGGATATGCTTCTGCAGGGAAAACGATTTGTACTGGATCAGAACGAAAACGCGGCGCAATCCCGAATTGATGCAATTGCTGAGAGTAAAATCAATAATCCTATAAATCCCTCCGAAGGGAACCGCGGGTTTGGCCCGGTCGCGCGTTAAGGGATCCAGCCTCTCCCCCTTGCCGCCCGCTAAGATAAATGTTAAGACCTCACGCATCCGCTTCCTTCCTTGTCGCTCCCTGAAAGTTCGTTCCCTGGGGCGCCCCCCCGCCAAAGGCGGGGGGGCGCCCCACACTGAATAAATTATATGGTCATTATCATACGCTTAAGGGAGTCATTTTTCAATGTTGATTTTGCTTGTCCCTTGGGGATTTATTCTCTTTTCTTGCTTTCTTCGAATTCCTTTCGGGCAAGCTCGGGTTGACCCAGGGCCTGATAACAAAGACCCAGCTTGCGGTGAATCTGAGCGGGGTCTTTGCCGGTCGTCAGCGCTATTTCATAAACCTTCTTCGCCATCTCAAATCCTCTCTGATCGTACATCAGGTCTCCTATGGCGAGGAAGTCCTGGCTGGCGGAGGGATCCCGCTGATGGGCTTGTTGAAGGGCCTCCCAGGCTCGATCATAATTCTTTAATTTGGCATAAGCCTTGGCCAGATGAAAATACCCTTTAGGGTTTCGGGGTTCCCATTCAATAATCCGCTGATACTGTTTTAAGGCATTCTCCCAATCCCCCAAATCCGAATACGCCAAGGCCAGATTATAACGGATCTGCGCATTCCGCGGGTCCATCATGGCGGCGATCCGGAAATTCTCAAAACCCTTTTCATAATCTTTCCTCTTGCCGAAAATCTTGCCCATGATTTTATACGGCTCGATATATCCCGGACAAATCTTCAAGGCCTCCTCGGCCTCTCCCAAAGCCGTCCGGTCAAATCCCAAGGCCTCCAGGGTATAAGCCCGGTTGATCTGCGGGAAGGGAACCACATATTTTGCGCCCAAGCGCCTCAGATCCATCAGAGGGGGCTGCCATTTCGACAAATCAATCCGGAAGCGCTCAATCGCCTTTTTATTCCCGGGAACATCTTTCAGGAAAATGACCGCATCATAATCAAAATAGACGATGACCCAGCCTTTCTCAAAGAAGTACTTTAAGGCCTTCTCGGGGATCGCCGCTTGGATGGAATTTAAGAGCGCCCCGGTGAAATGATATTGTTCCACGGCCTGGTCTAAAACCTCGGGGTTGCCTTCCCCCCACATCTTTTTGTACATCTTAAAGAAGTCCGGGCCGTAGACCTCGGTTCGTCCGTCGATAAAAACCTTGATCTTTGGAAAACACCGCCCCAAAAGATAAGCCCCGGAGTTAAAGTCATTAAAAAAGCAGCCTTCTATTCCGTTATCCACCAGAAAATCCGCGGCCTTATTGGGATAATTCCTCTGCGAAATCCCGCCCAATTCAAATTTTCGTTCAAACTTGTCAAAGTCAAAATACCCGCGCTCGCTTAAGGTCAATCCATAATGGATCATCCAAAAGCATAGAATGAGTTTGAATAAGACGGAAGTCATATGCTGAAACTTCTCATGGATAAACCGCAAAGGAACAATGTCCTTCCATCGCCGATTCAGCATGTTCGTCATACACACCAAATAGGCCACAAAGGCAAAAAAGACCAGATTTCTTTTGGCGGCCAAAGAGAACACCAGAAAAAAGAGCCAGAAAACAAAAACGCCGATATCGATAAAGCGAAGGTTAAAAATAAAGCTCAAAGCGGAGAAGTAAATCAAAAGCTTGTAGTGGAGCGCCCCGTCTAAAGAGAACAGCGTTTTCCAGGTCACCGGGGGCTGCAACTCTTGAATGTGCTCAAAAAATATCTTTGATTCGCCCGGCAACTGAAGAAAGACCTGAATGGGATACCAGGCGCCCTCAAAGGTGTAGGGATTAACCAGGCAGGCCAAAACCACCAATCCCAAGATCTGTTTGAGACGTTTGTATTCAAGATCGGTTAAGCGGGCCACGGTGTTCCAGGCAAAGGGGAGTTTAATGCGGCGTTTAACAAACTCATCGGCTATTCCCCAAAGAACAATCAGCGGTCCCAAAAAGAAAAATCCATGGATGTTGCTCCATAAAACCTGAATAAAAAATAAGGCATAGAAAGACCAGCGCTTGTCCAAATGCCCGGAGACGACGAAAAGATATAAAGTAAAAAATAGCAGACTAAAAAGATCCGGACGGATCGTAAACCGCATCTGGTAAACCAAAAGCACAATCAACAAGAGAAAGACACTCACAAGCTGCCGATCTTTGGAATACCCAAAAAACAAAAGAAACATCAATGTCACCACCACGACCACGGCCTGCATCATCAAAAGGCCGTCGGCTCCCCCCTGCTGGAAAATCTCATAAACCAAAACCTGAAATAACCATTCGTGGTTGATCCAAGGTTTTCCGGTGATGCTGCAAGAAAGCACGTCCGCGTTGGGCACATAACCATTCTGGACAATGAACCGTCCCGTGGCGATATGCAGCCACAAATCCAAATCCTTGATTTCAATGTTGCTGGCCAAAACCGCCAAGCCAAAAAGGACGGCGATGGTGATATAGCCAACGCCATAACTCATCCTGCGCCAAAATGGGGTTGTCACCGATCGCCTCCTTTCTTTAACTCATCACCCAATGGTCATGTCCTCGATCCACCAGATGGGAATGCTCGGAGAAATCCATCAGCGGGAAGGGCTTCACGGCTTTATATTCCATAGCCGCGGCCAAAAGCATTTTTGTATAAGGATGAAGCGGCTGTGCAAAGATTTCCTGGGCGCTTGCCCACTCGACGATCTTTCCCTGGTACATCACCGCAATCCGGCTGGCGATTTTTTTAACGACCCGCAGGTTATGAGAAATAAAAAGATACGTCAAAGCAAGCTTCTTCTGCAGCTCCAGCAGCAAATCAACCAACTGAGCTTGGATCAGGACATCCAAGGAAGAAACCGCCTCATCCAAAATGAGGAGCTTCGGATTCATAGCCAAGGCCCTGGCCAGCGCGATCCTCTGGCGCTCGCCGCCGGAGAACTCATGGGGAAAGCGATTCAGGATATTCGCCGGCAGTCTCACGGCTGACAAAAGATGCCGGATCCGGTCTAATTTCTGCTGACGCGTCTTTCCCAGATCAAAGGTCATCGCCTCCTGAATAATCCGGGCCACGCTGAAGCGCGGATCTAAGCTGCTGAAAGGATCCTGGAAGACCATCTGGAGATCTTTTCTTAAGGGCCGCATGGCCCGCTGGGGGAGCCTGGTGATCTCCCGCCCTTCAAAAAAGATCTCTCCGGCGGTGGGTGCCAGCAATCGCAGAATGATCCGTCCCAGGGTGGTCTTGCCGCAGCCGGATTCCCCCACCAGCCCGAGGTTCTCACCGGCGGCGATCTGCAAATCCACACCATCGACGGCCTTAACCAACCCCTGTCGTTTGTGGAAGAATCCCCGCTGGATGGGGAAATACTTCTTGATATTTTTTATTTCGAGGAGCATCAATGGAGATCCCTCGTCACTTCGTTCCTCGGGATGAGGGGGGTCGGGGAGTTTCTCCCCGACCCCCCTCATTTTTATCCATGCCTCTTCTTACTCCAGAAACGTCCCCAGCAACTCTCGAGTAAAGGGGTGCCGGGGATGGCTTAAAATCTCTGACGTAGGACCCGATTCTATGATCTCTCCTTCTGATAAAACCGCCACCTCATCCGCCAGATGACTCACCACTCCCAAATCATGGGTAATCAAAAGAATCGAAATCTTTAATGTCTCCTTGAGATGTCGAAACAAATCCATGATATGGGCCTGCAAGGTCACATCCAGATTGCTGGTGGGTTCATCGGCGATTATCAAGGAGGGGCCCGCGGCAATCGCCTGAGCGATCATGGCCCGCTGGCGCAACCCGCCGCTTAACTGATGCGGGAAACTCTGCATCACTCTGGGAGGATCGGGGATTCCCACCATCTCCAGCAGCTGAATAATCCGCGTACGGATTTTTTGATAAGATAAAGACGTATGGACCCTTAAAACCTCACCGATCTGGAATCCGACCGGAAAAACCGGATTGAACGCATTAAGGGGTTCCTGAAAAACCATACCCATCGCCTTACCCCGGAGGCGGCGCATCTCTTGAGGCCCTAAACTCAAAAGATTTGCTTTCTGAAAGAGAATCTGGCCTTCTTCGATCTCAAAAACCTCGGATAAAAGCCTTAAGACACTTAAGGCCACGGTGGTTTTCCCACTACCGGATAGTCCCACGAGAGCAACGATCTTAAACGGGTCCACCTTAAGGTTGAATCTTTTAAGGAGGATTCTTTCCCCCCCTTCCTCTTGAAGGCTGATGGTTAGATCGTGGATAGAAAGTAAAGGCTCGGACATTTAATCAGGGTCTGCTACAATTTTCCTTCCTTAAACATCGGATCCAGGCAATCGCGCAGGGCATCGCCCACGACGTTAAAACAAATGACCGTCAAGAAGATGAAAAATCCCGGCAAAAGAATCCAGGGAGCAAACTGGATCTGGAGAATGCCCATGGCCTCGGAAAGGAGATTTCCCCAGCTGGCGTAGGGGTCCTGAATCCCCAATCCCAAAAGACTCAAAGCCGATTCTCCCAAAATGTACCCCGGGATCGACAGCATGACGGCAATGATCGAATAGGACAACGTATGCGGCAGAATGTGTTTGATAATAATGGCGAAATCCGATAAACCCAGGGATTTGGCTGCCAGGACATACTCACGCTCCTTCAAGGAGATGCTCATCCCCCGGATGATCCTCGCCAGGGAGGCCCAGCCGATAAAAGAGAAAATCAAGACTAACCATAGATAAACCTCAAGCGAGCTCAAATTCTCAGGAAAGGCCGCCCGTAAGGCCAGCATCAAATAAAACCCCGGAACAATCATAACCATCTCACAGACCCGCATCAAGAAATTATCGATCCTTCCTCCGTAATAACCCGCGATCCCACCCACCCAAAGGCCGATCGAAAAGGAAATCAAAATGGCTACAACGCCAATGGACAAAGAGATCCGTCCCCCGTAGAGAATTCTGGAAAATAGGTCCCTCCCCCTTGAGTCCGCCCCCCACAGGTGGATCCGTCCCGGGGCCTCCACCCCGAAAAGATGCCGATGGCACTTCCATAATCCTAGTAACTTATAAGAATCTCCTTGCACAAAAAATTTTAAAGGATATTTTTTTTCTTTATCTATTTCATAAATCCGTTTATGGAATTCATCGAACTGAAAATAGTAACCGTACACAAAAAGCCCTGGTTTGCGGTTGTCATCAAGGATCTCAATCTTCATGGGTGGACAAAAGGAATAGCTGCGGTCTTCATTTTTGAAAGAATACGGCGAAAGAAAATCCGCAAAGATCGCTGTGGTATAAAGCAAAAAGAGCACAACCCCGCACCCAACGGCCATCCGGTTTTTTCTGACCCTGCGTAAGGCGAGCGTAAACTGACTTAAAGGTTTCTCCTGCGCCTTAATCATAACGGATCCTCGGATCAACCCAAGCCAATAGAATATCGGCGATGAGATTTCCCAAAATAAGAAGACATCCGCCCATGATCATGCTCGACATGACCAGATACACATCTTTGGCCCTCACCGCGGTTAACATCAAAGACCCCAGCCCCGGCCAGTTGCAGATGACCTCAATGAGGGCGGCACCGCTTAATAAGCCGGACAGTTCGTATCCGAGAATCGTAATTAAAGGGTTGATCGCGTTTCTTAAAGCATGCCGATAGACCACCTGATATTCCGGAAGCCCCTTCGCCCGGGCGCTGACGATGTATTGTTTCTTTAGCTCCTCAAGCATATTGCCGCGCATGATCCTTTGGAGGCTCGCCATCGAGGCGATCGAAATTGCCAGCGTTGGAATCACCAAATGCCTCAGCAGATCCCAAAGCTTCTGCGCCGAACTTAAGTCATCAAAATGGGCGCTGTGCATCCCCCCCAGCGGTAAAATTTTCGTCTGCGAAGCGGCATATAAAAAAAGGATCCCGAAAAGAAAACTGGGTGTGGAAAGTCCGGCATAAGACAATAAAGCAAGGAGGCGATCCACCAGCCGATTCCGATTGAGCGCAGCCCATATTCCTAAGGGCAAGGCCACCGTCCAGGTGACCAGAAGACTGGCCAGGGATAAAAGGAATGTGTTTCCTAACCGCCCCGCCAGAACGTCCTTGACCGGCACGTTATAAAAAAAGGAATACCCGAAATCCAACCTTAAAAGATTCTTCAGCCAATAAAGATACTGCTGCCACAGCGGTTTGTCCAAATGATACAGCCTTTCATACCGATGGATCGTCTCTTGAGAAATCTGAGGATCGAGCTTGAGGGCGTCAAAAAAATTCCCGGGAGTGATTTGGATCAAAAGGAAGGTGAGAAACGACATCGCCAAAAGCGACGGGATCGAGACCAGAATCCGTCTTAGAACATAATTGAACATTTAAATTTCATTATTCCGCCATTCGCACGGCGTAGCCTTCGTCAATGAGCTGTTGATTAAGATACACGGCGTCTTTAAGGATTTCCTGCGGATCCGAAATGCCTTTCCTATATAAAACATCCACCACAAAGCGGCCGTGGCTGTCAACCCGGGATTTGTGCGATTTGATGACAATCGTGGAGCCGACCGGCAAAAGCCCCTGGACAAACTTTTTGGCCCGGTCCCCTTCCGGTGTTCCCACTTCCGGCGTGTCGATCCCGCGCAGGCGCAGCTTGTCGTGCACTTTAATCCGAAAGCCGACCTCAATGACGACCAAAAGCGTGTCGCCGTCGACGACGCGGTCGATTGAGGCCTCATAAGTGTAGGATGGGTTGTCGGTGACGACCGCGTCTTTTAAGCCCTCCTTTAGAACAGGCCATTTAACAGTGAAGCCGCAGTCAATCAACACATAACCATCCGGTAATTTGTAGCTTAAAGTCGATTTGGCAAACGTGTGGAGCTTGAGATCCGTCGGAAATTTTAAAGGAGGAAGCTTCGACGATGATTGTGGAGGCGGCCCTTTACGGATTTTCCGAACAAGCTGCCGGAGTTCGGCGCTGGTCAAATCTTCTTTGAGAACGCGCACTTCCAGACGCTTGCGGGTCAACTCATCTTTGATCGGCAACAGCTCAACATAATCGGTCCAATCCAATTCTCTCGGTACCGAGTGTTT
>Ga0209399_10000699_pt1 | contig 19409 bp, 22 predicted proteins | sample OV2TP3_FD_184130 | JGI IMG/M metagenome (GOLD analysis project Ga0209399, IMG submission 184130) | Hot spring microbial communities from Beatty, Nevada to study Microbial Dark Matter (Phase II) - OV2 TP3 (SPAdes) (version 3) | ecosystem: Environmental > Aquatic > Thermal springs > Hot (42-90C) ... | reverse complement strand
GATCCCCAGGAGTTCTCCAACCCCCTGGAAAGACAGGCCGCGATCAACGCTCTGACGTATATGGATCTTAAACCCGGCACTGCGCTGAATTCGATTGGCATTGATAAGGTCTTTATCGGGTCCTGCACCAATGCCCGTCTCGAAGATTTGCGTCTGGCGGCCCATATTGCCCAAGGTCATAAGATTTCTCCTAAAGTTCAGGGAATTGTTGTTCCAGGATCCGATCGTGTCCGTCGTCAGGCAGAGGAAGAAGGGCTGGATAAAATTTTTAAGGACGCCGGTTTTGAGTGGCGTTATTCCGGATGTTCCATGTGTCTGGGGATGAATGACGATCAGCTTAAAAAGGGCGAACGCTGCGCCTCGACGAGCAACCGCAATTTCGAAGGCCGGCAAGGCCCGGGGGGACGGACGCATTTGATGAGCCCGCTGATGGCGGTCGCCGCGGCTCTGGAAGGCCATATCACGGATGTGAGGAAGTATTTGAGGTAACATGCAACCTTTCACAACCCATACCGGAGTCGTCGCCCCCTTAGACCGTATCAATGTGGATACCGACGCCATCATCCCCAAGCAATTTTTACGGGCGATCGAACGGACGGGATTTGGCCAGCATCTTTTTCACGAATGGCGTTACCTCGATTACGAGGGGACTCAGGAGAATCCAGATTTTGTTTTGAATCAAGCGCCCTTCCGGCAGGCCACCGTGCTTTTAACCCGGGATAATTTTGGGTGCGGCTCCAGCCGCGAGCACGCGGTTTGGGCTTTAACCGACTACGGCTTCAAAGTCCTCCTGGCCCCCAGCTTCGCCGAGATCTTTTATAACAACTGCATCAAAAACGGGATCCTCGTTGTGACGCTCAAAACGAGTGAGATCGAAGAGCTTTTCCACGATGTCTTGCAAAATCCCAGCGGGAAGATGACGGCCGATCTGCCGGCCCAAAGGGTTTGCGGGCCCACCGGGAAAAGATATTCATTCGAGATTCCTCCTTTTGCGAAGGAGTGTCTGCTGAAGGGCTTGGATTCGATTGGATGGAGTTTGCAATTTCATGATAAAATAACAACCTACGAAAGGAAAATTCAAATCTCAAAACCATGGCTAAAATGAAAACAATCGATTATAAAAAGACCCCTCGACCTTTTTCTTCCATCATCACCGATGGCTACGAGCGCGCGCCCAGCCGGGCGATGCTACGCGCGGTCGGCTTTAAGGACGAAGATTTTTTCAAGCCCCAGATCGGTGTGGTCTCCACCTGGAGCATGGTGACTCCCTGCAACATGCACATCGATAAGCTCGCCCAGAAAGCGGCTTCCAGCGTGGATCAATCCGGAGGAAAGGCGGTGATCTTTGGAACGATCACGGTCTCCGACGGGATTTCCATGGGAACCGAGGGGATGAAATATTCTTTGGTTTCCCGGGAGGTCATTGCCGATTCCGTGGAGACGGTCGCGGCCTGCGAGGGATTTGATGGGCTGGTTGCCATCGGCGGCTGTGATAAAAATATGCCCGGGTGTGTCATGGCGATGGCCCGGCTCAACCGTCCATCGGTTTTCGTCTACGGCGGCACCATTCTTCCGGGATGTCATCGGGAGAAAAACGTGGACATCGTTTCCGTTTTCGAGGCGGTGGGCGCTTACGCGCATCACACAATCGACAGTCAGGAATTAAAAGCTATCGAGTCCTGTGCCATCCCCGGGCCCGGATCGTGCGGGGGGATGTACACCGCCAACACCATGGCCTCGGCGATTGAGGCGCTGGGCATGAGCCTGCCCAACAGCTCCGCCCAAGCGGCTATCTCCGCGGAAAAGGAGCAAGACTGTATTAAAGCCGGCGAGGCGGTCCTGCATTTGATCCAACAAGGAATCCGGCCCAAGGACATTATGACCAAAAAGGCTTTTGATAATGCCATCACCGTGGTCATTGCGCTGGGCGGATCCACCAATTCTATTTTGCATCTTTTGGCGATGGCCCATTCGGTGGGTGTCAAGCTCACGCTCGCTGATTTCACGCGGATCGGCAAAAGGGTTTCGGTCTTGGCGGATTTAAAGCCAAGCGGCCGTTATGTGATGGCCGAGCTGGTCACAATCGGAGGGATCCTGCCTTTAATGAAGACGCTTCTTGAAGCCGGACTCCTCCACGGTGATTGTTTAACCGTCACTGGAAAGACCCTTCGAGAGAACTTGTCGGATGCAAAAGATTATCCTCCGGGACAAAAGATCATTCGACCTTTAAGCGATCCTATCAAGAAAGAGAGTCACATGGTGATTCTGTATGGAAATCTTGCCCCCGAAGGCGCGGTCGCCAAAATCTCTGGAAAAGAAGGGACCCATTTCACGGGGCGGGCGCGCGTCTTTGACTCGGAAGAAGAGGCCCTCAAAAAGATTCTGGATGGGACCGTCAAGAAAGGCGATGTGATCGTGATCCGTTATGAGGGCCCTAAAGGCGGGCCCGGGATGCGGGAGATGCTGAGCCCCACCTCCGCGGTCATGGGCAAGGGATTGGGGAAAGACGTGGCGTTGATCACGGATGGACGCTTCTCGGGGGGAAGTCACGGCTTTGTCGTTGGGCACATTACGCCGGAGGCCTATGTGGGCGGGGCCCTTGCCATTGTCAAGACAGGCGATTCGATCACGATCGATGCGATCAAACGGGAAATCAATTTGAACATCCCTCAAACCGAAATCAAAAAAAGGCTAAAGAGCTGGAAGCCACCCCAATCGCGGTATACGTATGGCGTCCTCAGCAAGTACCGCAAGGCCGTGCGCTCAGCCTCCGAGGGCGCGGTGACGGACGCGTGATTCGTGGATCGTTAGTTCGTCTTTACGATTTGTGCCGAGAGAAGAAGAAAAGGGGACATCTGCCGGCGTCATTATTTATGTTATAATTACCATGGAGGTGAAAAATTATGCGATTCCGAATTATTATTGAAGAGGATGAAGATGGAGTTTTTGTGGCAGAATGTCCTTCTCTGCCCGGGTGCATTTCACAAGGCAAAACCCGCAAAGAGGCTGTCGCAAATATCAAAGACGCCATTGAGGGGTATTTAGCCAGTCTGAAGAAACACAATGAACCCATCCCTCCGTCTATTTCCGAAGAAGTCATTGAGGTTTATGCTTAAATTACCGGTTGTTTCCGGCAAAGATCTTGTTAAGATTCTCGCTAAACTCGGCTATACCTTTGATCATCAAACGGGCAGCCATATCATTTTGCGGCGGCAGGATCCGCCGCATCGCCGGCTGACCATCCCCAACCATAAAGAAATTAGCAGAGGAACCTTGCGCGGCATTATTGCTCAGGCTGGATTGAGCCGGGAGGAATTTTTAGATCTGTGTGATTAGATTAGAAGTTATCCCATAATTACCCGATGAAAGATATTTAAGAATGCCCAACGAATAAATCAAAACCAGCGCTAAAATATTCTCAAAATCTAACCGGGAGGAGAATATGAGCTGGGATGGATTAACCGATGACCAATGGAAAAGAGCCAAGAAGGTCATTCCTCCAAGGAAAATTCCTTGGAAGAAGAAGAGTCGCAGAGGTCGCAAGCCAGTAGATGATCGTAAATGTTTTGAAGGAATCCTGTGGATTTTGTGGACAGGCTCCCCTTGGCTGGCGCTTCCCAAGATATACGGAGCCAAGAGCACTGTCCATCGGCGGCTTAAAATATGGGCAGAGAACGGTGTGCTGGAAAAGTTATGGCGAGCGTTCTTGGCGGAATTGGAAGACAAAGATAAGTTGCGATGGAATGAATGCTTTGTAGCTGGGACATTTAGCAGCGCTAAAAAGGGGGCAAACTCGTCGGCAAAACGAAACGCGGGAAAGGAACGAAGCTGATGCTCATGGTCGATGGCCGTGGGACGCCGATTGGATTGCATGTTGAATCGGCCTCTCCTTCTGAGGTCAAACTGTTGGAGGCGACGTTGGATTCTCTGGATATTCCTGGCAAAAAGGTTCAGCCGGAACGCTTGATTGCGGACAAAGGCTATGACAGCAATAAGGCGCGGCAATTGATTGAAAACCGCGGGATGCTGCCCATCATCCCGGCCAGAGAAAACAATACCAAGGCGACGCATCAAGACGGGCGGCATCTTAGGCGTTACGGCAATCGTTGGATTATTGAACGCACCAACGCCTGGCTGCAAAATTTCAGGCGGCTGGTTGTCCGTTACGAACGTTCTCATGTTATTTTCACCGGATTGATCCACATGGCCTTTGCCATGATGATCCTTAAACGGTTTATATCATCGTGAATTTATGGGATAACTTCTAGTGAATGAACAAATATACATAAAAGACGAGAATATACTTTCTCTTATTAAAAATACTGAAGAAGTAATTGACACGGTAGGAGTTTATTATTTTGGTAAAACCGAATGGGAAAACAAGAAACAAGAAGTTAATAACTCTTTTAAAGAGAATTAAAGAGAAAATGTGCTGAGGAAAATTCAAGGAAACGTACCCAATTTAGCAGTATCAATAAAAGCCAAACAATAAAATCTTCATCGAAACCTACGGATGCCAGATGAACGAGTAGGATACCGATTCTATTTAGGTGATCCTTGCCAAGGAATGTCATAGCGATTTATCCATACGGTAGCGAAGAGTCCTAGCGGTTGGACGAGCTTTGAAGATTTAAAGAGAGGAGACCCCATGTCAGGGAATTCTTATGGACAATTGTTTAAGATCACGACCTTCGGGGAAAGCCACGGCCCGGCAATTGGCGTGGTGATTGATGGAGTGCCACCGGGGCTCCCCTTAACTGAGGCCGATATTCAAGCAGAGCTTGATCGCCGTCGGCCGGGCCAGAGTTCCATCACCACCCAGCGGAAAGAATCGGATAGAGCGGAGATCCTATCCGGCGTCTTCGAGGGGAAAACAACCGGCACCGCATTGGCCATGCTCATCCGCAACGAAGATCAAAGGTCCAAGGATTATGAGAATTTGAAGGACGCCTTTCGTCCCGGACACGCCGATTACTCTTATTGGATGAAATACGGTTTCCGGGATTATCGGGGAGGGGGCCGCGCCTCGGGCCGCGAGACCGCCTGCCGTGTGGCGGCGGGTGCGGTCGCTAAAAAGATTTTACTTAAAGAGGGTGTCCGGATTATCGCCTATACGCTGGCGGTCGGAGGAATTTACGCCAAAAAGATTGATCTGTCTGTTATTGAAAAAAACATGGTCCGTGCCCCGGACATGGAGCAGGCGGAAGTGATGATCCAGAAAATAGAAGAGGCCCGCAAAAACAGCGATTCGCTGGGTGGAATCGTTGAGGCCGTGGTGAAAGGCTGTCCGCCGGGGTTGGGGGATCCGGTTTTTGATAAATTGGGTGCACGCCTGGCCTTAGGGTTGATGTCCATCGGGACTATTAAAGGCATTGAAATCGGTTCTGGCTTTGAGTTGACAAAGATGCGGGCCTCGGAAGCCAATGATCTTTTCACTTTTGAAAAGGGCAAGGTGCGCATGAAAACAAACCACGCGGGCGGCATCCTCGGAGGAATCTCAACAGGAGAGGATGTTGTCCTACGGGTCGCGGTCAAACCGCCTTCCTCGATTCCCAAGCTCCAAGAGACTGTCACGACCTCCCACGAAAAAACCACCATTCAAGTGAAAGGCCGCCATGACCCCTGCATCTGCCCGCGCGTTGTGCCGGTTGTGGAGGCGATGATCGCGTTGACTCTAGTCGATTGTCTTTTGATTCAGAGGACTATTAAGTGATTTCGTTGGATTCAATAGTCGTGCGTTTTGTGTCTTGCGTCGTGTGTCCCAAGACGCAAGACGCAGGACCCATGGCTCATGACCTACGATTCAATGAATCAGAGTCTTAATCCTAAAATCATCCTCTTAACCGGGACCTCCAGCGGATTTGGGCTCCTGACGGCGGCAAGGCTGGCGGGGGCAGGCCATCGGGTCTTTGCCACGATGCGCGATTTGCATAAGAAAGAAGCGCTCTTTGAGGAAGTCAAAAAGCGGGGAGGCAAAGTCAGCGTTCTGGCGTTGGATGTAACAGACAAGAATTCGATCCAATCGGTTGTCGATTTTATTTCCGATCAAGTCGGATATTTGGATGCGCTGGTCAATAACGCCGGCTACGGGCTGGGGGGATTTTTCGAGGACTTGACGGAAAAGGAAATCCGCCAGCAGATGGAAACCAATTTCTTCGGGGTACAGAATATGATCCGTGCGGTGATTCCCCTGATGCGCCCTCGGCATCAAGGAAAAATCATCAACATCTCGAGCCTGGCCGGAATCCAAGCCACGCCCGCCTTAGGCGCTTACAACGCCAGCAAATGGGCTCTGGAAGGATTCTCCGAAAGCCTCCACTATGAACTGAAGCTCTTTGGGATTGACGTCCTTCTGGTTGAGCCAGGGACCTACCGGACCCCAATTTTTTATGACAACGCGCGTTACGGTAAAAATTTTTCAAATCCAGAAAGCCCTTATTTCGCTGCCTCCCATTTTCTCTTGAAAAAAATAATGGCCTACGTGGATCGGTGCACAAAAGATCCCGAGAATGTGGCAGCGCTCGTTGAAAGGCTCATGGCCGCAAAGAATCCGCCCTTTCGCAATATGCCCGATCAAGAAGGACGAATGCTTTACTCCTTACGAAAGTTTTTGCCTTTTCGGATGTATCGCTGGATTATCCGCAAGGCCCTTTTTGATGGGTTCAAACCCGCCTGCCATTCTGTTCAATCGGCGGGCAGGCCTGCCTGACGGTCTGCCTAAAATTTTTTACAACGAGATCCCCATCCGTTCTTCCAAGAATTCCTGCAGATTGTGACACTGAAGGTAAGGGTTTGTTTTCTTCTGGTTGGCGAGGGTATCAGAAGGGAAGGGACCGTAGTTATGTCCGGGATAAATGAGGGTGGAATCCGGGAGTTTCAAGATGGTGTTATAAAGGGAATCGTGCATTTGCGCCGGGTCGCTCCCGGGGAGGTCGCAGCGTCCGCAGCCGTCGATAAAGAGGGTGTCGCCGGAAATCAATTGCCCCTGCACCCAGAAGCACTGACAACCCGGCGAATGCCCGGGGGTGTGCAGGCATTCGATCTCAAGCCCGCCGATTTTTAATTTTTCATGAGGATGCACATCCCGGATGTTTTTGCCCTTTGGTTTGAAGATGGGAGCTTCGTGCTGGGAGACGTACACCGGGACATTGTGAGTTGACAAAAGCTCCTCGAGCCCATTGACATGATCCGGGTGGCCATGGGTCAGTAAAACACAGGTGATCTTTAAATCTTGGCGTTTGGCCTCTTTCCTCAAGAAATCGACGTCCCACGCAGGATCCACCACGGCAATCTCCCGGGTGAGAGGATCTCCCAGGAAATAAAGAAAATTTTGCATGGGGCCTAATTCCATTTGCTGAAGGATCAAACCCCCTAAAGAGGTGTTGTTTTTCCCTCTAGGGGGTAAAGGGGAGGAATTTTTAACCATGTTTCCTCTTGTAATTGTAAGTTGTTGGAAGAGAAAGCCCTTTTATAATACTACTCATAACGCAGGGCTTCAATAGGATTAAGTTTCGAGGCCTGTCTAGCCGGCCAGAGACCAAAAATCATCCCGACACCGATAGAGAACATTGTTGCCAAGACGACCGCGGATAAGGAGACCTTTGTCGTCCATCCGGCTGCAACAGATAGAATGGTTGCAGCCCCTGCCCCTAAAGCAATTCCCATCAATCCTCCGCCGATAGTCATGACAACCGATTCAATTAGAAACTGCGTCATAATATCCTCGGCCCGCGCCCCGATCGCTTTACGGAGCCCAATTTCTTTAGTGCGTTCGGTCACGGAAACTAGCATAATATTCATAATTCCGATCCCACCGACCATAAGAGAAATGACGGCAATCGATCCTAAAAGCCAGCTCATCGTTCTAGTCGTGCTGGCTAATGTTTCCTGTATTTCGGACATATTGCGAATATCAATATTTCCCTTGGTTTCGTCCGTTAAGCGTTTCCTGCGGATCATAAGCTCTTTAATTTCTTTCTGGGCCTGTTCCATAAACGCCGGCCCTCGAATTTCTACATCAATACTATCCAGATATTCCTCACCCAGAACCCTATACATGGCCGTTGTCAGCGGAATAATGACCACATCATCCTGATCCCTCCAGGAGCTGGAGCCTTTCTCAGGAAGGACGCCGATCACCTCAAAATTGATCCTGTTGATCTTGATGACCGCACCAATGGGGTTATTTTCTCCAAATAATTCTTCGGCAACTGTCAAGCCTAAGAGAGCGACCTTCCCACGGCTTCTCCATTCATCTTCCGTGAAAAAACGCCCTAGTACGGGCCTGGAAGCACGCATCGTTTCATAATTGACGCCTACGCCTTCCAGGCGGGTATTCCAATTTCGACCGCTGTAGACAGCCTGTATTCTGCCATTGATATTTGGGGAAACCATCTTGACCGACGGCAGCTTCGCAATGGCCTCGGCATCTTTAGCCGTCAAACGCGTCGCCATTCCTGTTTCCAAAGCAACGCCTCCTATTCTTACAGAACGCGATCTTACCGAAAGCAAATTCGACCCCAGGGATGCCAGACGCGCTTCAATCGAAGCTTTTGCCCCTTCCCCTAACGCCAGCATCGCGATCACGGCCGCAACCCCGATCAAAATCCCCAGCATCGAAAGAAAGGCCCGCACCTTGTGCGAGAGAACGGCCTGAAGCGCCTGGCGCAGATGATCGGGGAATCCTGCCTGTGCTGAAGCAGTTGAATGCAAAACGGATTCCATTCGTTCCCTCGATTTAAGAAAGCCCTTTTTTGATTCTTCCGAATGAGCGTTGTCGTTTTTGCGCTCATCAGAGATAATTTTGCCGTCACGCATGAAAATAATACGTTTGGCATGATCGGCAATCTCTTTCTCGTGGGTAACCATAAGGATTGTCTTTCCATCGCTGTTTAGTCCCTCCAAAATATTAATAATTTCTTTCTCGCTTTGAGTATCCAGATTTCCCGTTGGTTCGTCGGCAAATAAAATAAGAGGGTCATTCACGAGGGCGCGGGCGATGGCCACCCTTTGCTGCTCACCTCCGGACATCTCGTTGGGCTTATGATGTTGCCGGTGGGCCAGCCCGACCTCTTTCAGCTTTAGCCGGGCCTTCTGCTGTTCCAATCTTTGTCCGGCGTAAATTAGCGGAAGATAGGCATTATCCAAAGCCGTTGTCCTGGGAAGAAGATGGAACTGCTGAAAAACAAATCCAGCCAGATGATTACGCAGGCGGGCCAGTTCCCGCTCACTTAAACGAGTGATTTCCTTGTCATAGATGATGTATGAACCCGAGTCCGGTTTGTCCAAGAATCCTAAAATATGGAGCAGGGTGGACTTGCCTGAGCCCGATGGGCCCATGATGGCCAGAAATTCTCCTTGCTCAATGGTAAGGCTGATATCATGAAGAGCCTGAAACGATACTTTATCGGTTTTGTAGATTTTGTTAATATTCTTTAATTGAATCATGATGATATTATCGGTTACGCCGGACGCCGGAGGGCATAAAAGGATTGCTTCCGGCAGCGCTTTTTCTCGGTAAGGCAGCGCCCGGTCTCTCCATGACAACAATGTCCTGTTCATTGAGACCACTGATGATTTCTATGTACTCCTCATTGGAAATGCCGGTATCGATCTTACGCAGCTTGGGTCTTTTTCGCTCGGTCTCTTTAAGAATGACAAACATTCCGTCTTTTTCGCGCCGTACCGCCCTCGAGGGCAGACGCAGAACATTTTGACGGCTTTCTTCCGTGATATTGACATTAGCAGTCATCCCCGAACGAAAAACACCAGGGATCTCCTCAGGCAGGATATCGACCTCGTAAATCGTTACGTTATTGACAAGTCTGGATTCATAAGAGATGTGGTTTACTCTTAAGGCTACTTTTTCCCGGGGATAAGCATCCAGGCTCACGACAGCCTTTTGTCCTGTTTTGACGCGTGCCACGTCTGTCTCATCAACTTGTGCTTTAACGATCAGCCGATCGGATAAAACCGCCACCGGATCATTTGAGGTAACTGTCTGCCCCGGCTCAACAGCACGGACGATCACGCTTCCATCGATGGGCGCTATTAAAGGCGTTGGCCTATAGGCTTCTTCCCAATACTGTAAGACCTCCTCACCCTCAGCCCGTGCCGCATCAAGAAGAGCGGCCCTTTCCGTTGAGCTCATCCAAGCCACAATTTGACCTTTTTTGATACGATCTCCTTCTTGGACAAGCACCTCCTCGATACGGCCGTTAATGGGAGGCTTTATTTCCAAACGATTCTGTGGTTGAACCGTGCCGGTTGTCGCGATAAGAATCTCTATGTCTCCTCGGCTGGGTTTGATCTCTTCTACAACCGACCCTTTGACTCCCTGGGTCTTGGATGTCGCCCATATCCCTAACAACACAAGCACTGCCCCCAAAACCAGGAGCTTGCGCCTTTTCTCAAATCTCATCGTCCAATATCCTTCCTTTGGCTTGGATCCAACTGGCTTCGGCGGTTAAAGCGTCCGCCTGGGCTTCAAGAAAGCTCTTTTTTGTCCGGACCAAAGCGTCTTCAATAATAATCCAGTCATCAAAGGAAATCAATCCGTTGGAATACTGAGCTTCGCCGATCTTCGCGCGCACCTCGGCTGATTCCCGAAATTTTTTTTGTACTTGAATATTATCCAACGTGTCTTGTAATCTCACCCAAGCCTCATGCAGGGTTAAAATGACGCCATCGCGCCCGCTATGTTCCTGGGCTTTCGCCTGCGCGAAAAAAGATTCTGCCTTTTTCACGGAGGCTTTCCGGTTTCCACCATCGAAAATCGGCAAGGTCATTCTTATCCCTGCTGACCACGATTCGTCTCCCGGCGGCCAGCGGGATTCAGAGCGGCTTATATTGGCATCGGCAAATACTTCCGGAAAATAATCCGCTTTTGCAGAACGCAATCCATACTTAGCCGCTTCTTTGCGAGCGATCAGCTCCCGTAAAAAAGGAACCGTTTCCGCCAGTTGTTCGAAATCAGGCTGCTCGGGCTGGCTGTCAGTCACCTCAAAATCTCCTTGTGCTTGAATCGGAATAAGCTGTTTGCCACCCATCTCTTTGCTTAATCGCCACTGCGCCAAAGTGAGATTGCGTTGCGCTTGAGACACCTCCGCCTCAGCTTGGGCAAGATTCGCCTTTGCCGTTAGAAGCGCGCCTTTATGCTCGCGGCCAGCTTCATAGCGTAAGCCCACCAATTTCAGGCTTTCCTGACGCCGCGCGGCAATCTCACTCGTAATCTTCGAGAGTCCTTGTTCTTTCAAAAGTTGAATGAAGGCGTTGCGTAAACGCAGGCGTACATTGGAAGAAATAACCCTATAGCTAAACTGAGAACCCCAAAGATTCTGCTGAGCTTCCTTAATTTGATGAGCCGTCTTAAATCCGTCAAAAAGGAGTTGAGAGCCGGTGAGTCCGTAAGAATATTTCTCGGTGGGATCGGCAGAAGCACTCTTAGAAGAAGCAGCGCTTACACCGCTGTCGATTTGAGGGAATAAGCCGCTCTCCATTATGGTTTTATTGGCCTCGGATTGATTGATCCCCTCGCGGGCAGAAATAAGATCGGGGTGTTTATTCTTGGCTTCATCCACACACTGCTGCCAGGTATAAACCGTCTGAGCTTGGATGTCTGAGGGAAGGGAAAGCCCTGCGATAAACGAAAAAGAAAATGCTATTACGGCCGAAGCTGAAAGCAACCGTTGGAATCTCATATTGGGGAAGCTTACTCGTCAGCTTTCATGGAGTGCGATTTCCCGTGTCTTTTTTCCCATGCTCTTTTCGCTGATTCTTCAGCTCCCTGAACTTATGGAACTGCTCGGGGGTAAGAATCTGGCGCACTTGAAGAATCCCATCCAGACGGTAATCTTCCATCTGAGCTTTTAAGGATTTTAATTCACTGTGAATTTGTTTGACTTTGTTGAGATCAAAATTTTCTTTTTGAAGCTCTTGGGTAAATTGCTCCCTTTTCGTCTTTATTTGCTGGTGTAATGCCTCCATTTGGGAGCGGTGTTTTTCACGATGGCTCTTGAGCTGCGCTTTTTGATCCGGGGTCAGACCCAATTGTTCATGGATTTCCGATATTTTATGTCCCCATATTTTCCTGCCTTCATAGCCTTTCCCTTCGGGTTGTGCCTTCACCTCCGGGAGAAGGATAAGACTTAAAATCACCGCCGTCATAAAGATCAATTTAGAGGACTGATTAACATTCATGGGTATCGTCTCCTTTCTTTTGTTTGGTTCCACCCTTTTAGACAAAAGAATTTCATAAAAGTTCCCGTTTCACAAAAAATATTCTTCAATCGCTGTTCCATAACCGCCATTATCCTCTGGCTGCCCGCTCCCTACGTCATCGGTAAAATAAGCGATGTATTGTCCATTATCTTCGGAAGATGCCGTTTGAACCATCTCTTGCCGATTCCATGAGTTGAAATAGACCGCGGTGAGGATAACACCCGCAACCATAATTGACAACGCCCATGCCGGCTTCGGCACAAGCTCTTTGAGCCCAAGGATCATTTCAGCCAACCGATGGGATAAAGAGGGCTGCGAATGTTCCTTTTCAATTTGTTGTTTTATTCTATGCCACACGTCTTCCTGGGATAGAAAGACCTTCTTTGACGAGTAAAATGGCTCCACCGTTATTTTGCGAGCTACAGCCAGAAATTCCCGGCACCCAGGACAATCGGACAAATGCTGTTCGATGCTTTTTAAGCCTTCCCCATCTAACTGCCCGTCCAAATAATCGGTCAAGAGGAGTTCTTGTATTTGTTCACATTTCATCTTTGACCACCCTTTTTCTTAAGGCCAGCATTGTTTCTCTGGCCCTTTTGATTCGCGATCGGACGGTATTCACCGGAATCTTTAATACTTCGGCGATTTCCTTATAACGTAAACCCTCAATGCTGCGCAAAACAATACAGGCCCTTTGATCGGGATTAAGAGCATCCAACAAAACGGTTAGGGCGTTTTCACTAAAATTTTCATTGATCTTGTGGTCTATCTCGCTCGGAGTCTCTGGGATGAAAGTTTCTGCATATTCCATTGGTTGATGGTGATGCCTCGATAGTTTCTTGGCATAATTGATGGCCTTATTCACAGTGATCCTATAAATCCAGGTCTTTAAGGATGATTCAAAACGGAATCTTTTTAAACTATGGTAAATATTTATAAACACTTCCTGAATGATATCCTCGGCATCTTCACGGCTGTTTATGATTCGGCGTGCCACATGAGAGACAAAGCCGAAATATTCTTTATAGATAACCTCAAAGGCATTCGCATCTCCCTCTGATGCCTTTTGGATGATTCCCCTGGAAATTTCCTGCATATTCAACCTGTTCTCTCTATCTATTTAGACAACCCCAACATAAAAAAGTTCCCTTCTGTTGGTAAGGCAGCATTATAACCCAATTAAAATAGTCTCTGCCAATTAAGTTTTATTGATTTCAAAGGTTTGATCTTGACAGCTTAAAGCCTCTCTTTATAATAGAAATTGAATTCCTGCGCTGGAGCAAGGATTGGCAGACACGAATATTTTCTTTATCACATCGGAATTTTAAAAGCGAAATTCCGATTCCCCGCTGCTTTCTTACCCGCCTTGCCGAGCAAGGCGAGGCAGGCGAAAGCAAAGCGCGGGGGACAAGATAGGCCTGCTACAGGCAGGTAGAAAATTCCGATGTGACCCCCGTGCCTAGCTTTGCCCCCGTCGTTTTGTTTCGTTTTGTTCCGCTTCGCTTCACAAATCGAAACAAAACGAAACAGCGGGGGTGAAGCAAAGCTACGGGGCCTGAAAGGAAGATAGTGCCGAACGAAGTGAGGCCTATCTTGGGAAATTTGACAAAGGGATTTAGAATCGCTCGAGAGGAGAAAACATGGCTTTACTGGAATCAATCGTTGTACCCTTAGGGACAAAGATGCCGGTTTTCGAACTCAAGGATCCATATGGAACGTCCTATCGATCCGGAGATCTCTATGGCAAAAGAGGGCTTTTGATCGCATTCACTTGCAATCACTGCCCGTATGCCCTTGCGGTTTGGCCGAGGCTCATACGCCTTGCTCAGCATGCCAAATCTTTAGGGATCAACACCGTGGGGATTAATCCCAATATTCATCCCAATTATCCGGACGATGCCCCGCAACGGATGATCGTAAAGATCCAAGAGTGGGGGATTGATTTTCCGTATCTGGTGGATGAAACACAAAAAGTGGCTGAGGCTTTCAAGGCCCAATGCACGCCGGATCTTTATCTTTTTAATTCCAATCAGGAGTTGGTGTATCATGGCCGGATCGATGACAACTGGCAGGATGAAACCAAGGTCACCCGGCAGGAGCTCAAGGAAGCCATTTTGAATCTCGCCTCCGGACGTCCCATCCCGCAGAATCAGAAACCCTCCATGGGCTGTTCCATCAAATGGCGTTGATGAAGAGCAGCCATCTCTATTTTTTTCTTGACATTAGGTAGTCTTTACCTATAATTTAGGCATGCCTAATTTAAGATTTCTTTTTAATATAATATCCACAAAATTGAAGGTCCGCTCATCCTTAGCCGCTCTTTTAGGCGGCTTGATCCTAATTCAAGGATTTTCCCTCGCCGGCTCTTTGACCGCAACGGCCATGATGGACCATCATGCCGAGCTTGGCATCAATGGCCTTGACTTGCGGCCCTACCAATTGGGAACGGTGGGGGATGTGGACACCTTTTTGCTCAATCCCGACCGTTATCTGACCGAGACCCTGCCATCAACAACGAGCATTCTTCCGGATGGCCGGACGCTTCGGACTTTTGAAGTCTATGCGGTCAACAAGGAAATCGAGATCGCCCCTGGCGTTTTCTTCCCGGCCTGGACCTATAACGGTCATGTCCCCGGCCCTACTTTGCGCGCCACAGAAGGAGAGCGAATCCGGGTGATCTTCAAAAATCTCGGCGACCGGCCCCACACCATGCATTTTCACGGTTTCCATACGGCCGAGATGGACGGCGCCCACCTCCACCAGCTTGTCCCGCCGCAGGCAACCTTTATCTATGAGTTTGATGCCGAGCCCGTTGGGCTCCACCTGTACCACTGCCACGCCTCACCCCTCATCCAGCATATTCATAACGGATTATACGGTCTTTGGATTGTTGACCCTAAAGAGGGAAGGGCACCGGCCAAAGAGCTCTACATGGTGATGAACGGGTTTGATCCGAATTTCGACGAAGAAAATGAGGTCTACGCCGTCAATAGCGTGGCCTTCCACTATATACGGCATCCCATTGAAGTAAAGCAAAACCAACTCGTCCGAATTTACTTGGCGAATCTCCTGGAGTTTGACCCAATCAATTCCTTTCATATCCACGCCACTTTCTTTGATTATTATCCCACAGGGACCCAAAAGAAACCCAGGGATTTTACCGATACCATCATCCAAGGCCAAGCCGAGCGCGGCATCATCGAGGTCCGCTTCCCTTATCCAGGAGATTACATGTTCCACGCCCATAAAACGGAATTCGCTGAGCGGGGATGGATGGGAAACTTTAGGGTTTTGCCGGAGAAAGCACAAGAATAAACATGGAAAATAAAAATTTTAAAACTCAAATCCTCCTCGCGCTTATTCCTCTCGTCCTTTTAGGAGGGGTCGTCTATCTTCTTTTATCCGGAGGTCCCACGAAGATTTTTCAGACCAATATCCCCCCTATCGAGAAATTTCATGTTTTACGCCATACTTTAGAAAAGGACGCCATTCTCCTTGATTGCATTAACTCCGGGCCTGACCCTGTCACCATTGCCCAGGTTATGGTCCGCGGCGCCTTTTGGTACCATGAAATACATCCCAAGCGTACCTTAAACCCCTTGGAAACAGCCCGTGTCCTTATTCCTTATCCTTGGAATACCGGAGAACCTATTGGAATTGTTTTCTTAACTTCAACAGGTCTTACCTTTGACTATGAAATTGAGGTTGCCTCGCTTACCCCTAAACCCTCGCTGGCCGCCTTGGGAAGATTTGCTCTGATTGGCCTCTATGTCGGTATTATTCCCGTGGCGCTGGGGATCTGCTGGTTTCCCTTCCTACGTCGGCTGGGAAGAAGAGGGGTGGGTTTTCTCCTTTATTTGACGGTTGGGCTTCTGGCCTTCCTGGTTTTTGATGCGGTGATCGAAGGCCTGGAGATGGCTGAACATCTGCCGAGCAATTTTCACGGCCCTGCTTTACTCGCCTTGGGTTTGGCCGGGGCGTATCTTATTTTGATTGGGATTGAGACTCGTATTCAAGAAAAGAGGGGGGATTGGGGAGGCGGCCTTCTTCTTGCCTGGCTCATTGCGCTGGGCATCGGACTCCATAATTTGGGGGAGGGGCTCGCGATTGGCTCTGCCTACGTTCTCGGTGAGTTGGCGTTGGGGGCCATGCTGGTTGTTGGTTTCACCATCCACAATGCTACCGAGGGTATCGCTATTGTTGTTCCCCTCCTTAAAGAACGGCCGAGGCTTCAAAGCCTTATTGGGCTTGGCCTCTTGGCCGGTGGACCGACCATTATTGGCTGCTGGATTGGCGCATTTACGTACTCTCAGGCTTGGTCCTTACTCTTTCTCGGCATTGGGGCGGGAGCGATCTTGCAGGTTATTTTTATCATTATTGGCCGGCAGACCCTGTCCGATACATTGAATCCGGTTAATATCTTTGCCATGATTATGGGTTATCTTGTCATGTATGGGACAAGTCTTCTGGTGGGAGGGTCTTAAGAAAGAGGTGGATTTTTTGTTGACTTCTGGTAAAGTTGAGCTATATTTTAAGTGAGCCTAAAAAGCTATTTAGGAGCACAAAATGCCCAGTCAATCTGTTGAAGATTACTTGAAACAAACCTATAAACTCCAAAGCGAGAGGGGACACGTCTCCCTTTCCCAGCTTGCCGAGAAATTGAAAGTTTCTGCGCCCTCGGTAACGCAAATGGTTAAAAAGCTGGAAAAGGACGGCCTTATCGAGTACACCCCTTATCAAGGGGTTGTCTTGACGGAAAGAGGGAAGAAGGTCGCTTTGGAAGTGATTCGCCACCACCGCTTGCTTGAGCTTTTTCTTTCTGAAATCATGGGGTATCCCATCGAAAAAGTTGATGCGGAAGCAGAAAAGCTGGAACATGCCATCAGCGAAGATTTTGAAGATACGATAAACCAACGTTTGGGCAATCCAAAGGTGGATCCCCACGGCGATCCCATCCCCACAAAGGATGGCAAGCTTTCCCTGCATCAGTATCTTCCCTTAGCGGAGGCCTCGGTGGGAGATCCCCTCGTCATCAAACGGGTGAGCGATCATGATCCGGCAATGGTTCGTTATATGCATGAGTTAGGGCTTTTGCCCAATGCGCGGGTTGAGGTTTTGCATAAAGAACCTTTTGAAGGGCCGTTAAAAATACTGGTTGAGGATCGGGAATTGGTGGTCGGATACAGGCTGGCTACTTTTATTTTTGTAGATACGAGATGAGGCTTAAGAGATGGTAAAAAAGATTAAAAAAAATTTGCAAACTCCGAGAGGCTGGCTTATCCTCGGCATTGCCGTGGGGGTGTTGTTTCTTGTCGGATGGGTGGCGACCTCGACCGAGCCCAGTACCAGAGATGTTCGTGATATCGTTCTAGAGATCCGAGGGATGGCCTTCGCGGGGAATAACCCCAGCATCCCTATTTATCCCGGAGAAACGGTCCGTTTTATTATCCATAACCTCGATCGAGGGATGAAACACAATTTCACCATCGAAGGAACCGAGATCAGGACACGTCTCTTAGATTATGGCGAGAAAGAATCAGTCCTTTTTACACCTGCCACCGAAGGCCAATGGGTTTATTTTTGTATTCCGCACGCCGCCAAGATGCGGGGGGTCTTGCAAGTCAGTAGAGAGTTGGCCAAAAAGTGATTTTTTAGTCCCTCATTATTCCCTGCACAAATCAATTTACTCTTTTTGTCCTTTCAAGTACTATAATTGAGCAAGCATTTCTCTTACCAAACGGTTGACAAGAAAATCCCCAAAAGAGTAAAATATTTTTTATGGAATTTATCAGCCGAATCAGCAAAGCCACGGATCCTTACAGGATCGTTGAGGAGCTAAGCACCGGAAGCGCGGATTCTTACGATCTGGGGTTTCTTTTTGTCTCGGAGCTCAATAAGCTGACGATCCAAGAAATCGCTTTGTTGTTAAGAAAAAGAATCAAGATGGGGCATTTGATCGGCTGCAGCTCGTGCGGGGTCATAGGGACCGAGAATGAGATTGAGCGAAAGCCAGCCAGCGTGCTTATTTTGGGTCGTTTTCCGGGGGTTAAAATAGTGCCTTTCTCCATGCGCCAAGCTCAACTGGAGGCGCTCAAGACACCCGAAGATTGGTACAACTTTCTCGAAGTCTATCCCAGTGAGAGCCCGGTTTTCATCGTCCTGCCGGATCCTTTTGCGTTTGACATGAACCGCTTTTTGGATTGTATGAATAAGGGGTATCCCCATTGTTCCGTGATGGGGGGAATGGCGAGCGGAGGCTTTGAGCCTGGGGAAAATATCCTGATTCTAGATCAGGAACAGTTGGAGGAGGGATTGGTGGGGGTGGTTTTAACCGGTGATATCCTGATAGAGGCGATTGTCTCGCAGGGATGTCGTCCGATTGGAGAAACTTTTATTGTGACTAAGGTGCAGGATAATATTATTTATGAACTGGCTGGTAAGCCTCTTTTGGGGATTCTGCAGGAGGTGCTGCATAAAGCGAGCCCTCGAGACAAACTTTTAGCCCAGGAGGCTTTGTTCGTTGGGATTGCGATGGATGAATATCGCCATGAATTCAAACGCGGGGACTTCCTGATCCGTGGCTTGATTGGCCTTGATCAAACCTCCGGCGCTGGCGCGATTGCGGATCGCATCCAAACAGGACAAACGGTCCAGTTTCATCTGCGAGATGCTGCCGCCGCTACCGAAGAGCTGAATGATCTTTTAAAATCTCACCTTGATAAGAATAAAGAGAAGCCCAAAGGGGCCTTGGTTTTCTCCTGCAATGGCCGGGGAGAAAACCTCTTTCGGCAGCGGGACCATGACATCCGCCTTATTCAACAGTGTGTGGGGCCGGTTCCTGCGGCTGGATTTTTCTGCGCGGGAGAGATCGGGCCGGTCTGTAAGAACAATTTTCTTCATGGCTTCACCAGCAGCATTGCGCTCTTTTATCCCAAATAAGCCTAGAACCTATTCTAAAATTTATCGGGGAGGGGACTGTGCCTGAGCCTTCCATCGGAACGCTCGCCACGGCCCAGCGTGCCGTGGCTTCGTCCTTCGACAGGCTCAGGCACAGTCCCTCAAGGGATTTGGGGATAACTTCTAGAAAACGTACGGGTTAAGAATGTGTTGATTCAGAAATCCGATTGTGTTATATTTCTTATGGAAGGCAAATCAAAGATGTTATCGACGGTAGAAATGATTTTAGAGAG
>Ga0209399_10000698_pt1 | contig 19439 bp, 19 predicted proteins | sample OV2TP3_FD_184130 | JGI IMG/M metagenome (GOLD analysis project Ga0209399, IMG submission 184130) | Hot spring microbial communities from Beatty, Nevada to study Microbial Dark Matter (Phase II) - OV2 TP3 (SPAdes) (version 3) | ecosystem: Environmental > Aquatic > Thermal springs > Hot (42-90C) ... | reverse complement strand
ACGCAGCGCCTCGAACACGCGCACTTGCTGCACCCAGGGCGACCAGGCCCACACCCAGTTCGGATTGGCTTCGTTCAGCTTGGTGGCGAAGGGCGTGTAGTCCGGCGCCGGCGGCGGCGAGATCTGCTTTTCCACCGGCGTCATTCCCAGCGTCTTGGAAAGCCCCTCGGCGTAGTCGATCTCGGCGCGGGCGATCGGAATCGCCATCGCCGCGAGTCCCAGTCTCACGCCGTCCTTGGACGTTTTTTTTACAAATATAATGATGAAAAAGCAAAGACCTGGAATAAAACTCTCTGTGATATGTAGAATAGAAGATACTGATAAATTAGCTGAAATAATTTTTAAAGAAACTACAACATTAGGAATAAGGATCTATCAAACCGAAAGGAAAAGATTGGATATAGAAAAAAAGAAAATAAAGACAAAATATGGAAATATAACACTTAAAATTGGTAAGCTAAATAACAAGATAGTTAATATAACACCAGAATATGAAGATTGCGTTAGGGCTTCAGAAAAGTATAACATCCCTCTAAAGAGAATGGTTGATGAAGCAAAGAAATATGCTAATACAAAGGGTTAACTAGGTAGATAGACTATTAATAAAATTAGCCCATATTAACAAAATTAGGACTTAGCTTTTTTTCCACTGAGATGCTTCTGTCTTTTTAAATTTTTAAATGTCTCTATCAGATCAATCATGTATTTACCCTCATCCAATTTAAAGATTAAAGGTTCGCCTCTAAAAAGCTGAACAAGGTCAAGCTCATATTTTCCTGGCTCAATAACCCTAATTGATTCCAAATCCAGAATAACTGGCTCATTCCTATCAATGTCACTTCCAGCTATCTGATAAACATCCTCTTCCATATCTTCTTTCTCTTTAACAGTAAGTTTTTTAGAATATTCCTGTAACCTCTTTAGCTCTTCCATCTTTTCTTGTCTCATAAAGAAGAATAGTCTGCTTCCACAATTACAGCCTGTTAATATCTCATTAGAACCATCTGGATAAAAGTTATTGCATCTAACACATTGGTGTGGCATGTTTACTCACTCTCTATATTTCTTACTCCTTTAATTGACTTTTTTATATTATTCTCCTTTGCAACTATCTGTATTATCTTTTTTATATTTATTTTTATACTATTTCTCTTTGCAACTATTTACGTTACCTTGTATACTTGTCCTAATATTTTTTGCAACTATTTCACTTTGCAACATAAGTTTTAGTCTATGTCTGGCTAATTACTACCTTTGTTGTATCTGTGATACTAAATTAACTAGTGTGATGCTTGTCTGTCCGCCAATGAGTTATTAATATTATTATAACTTGCAACGTTCGTGTATTTTGAATCCATGTCCGCCTCATACCTGTTACATCATGGATAGGCGGACTTTTGGCACAGCCTCAGGTACTTACAGAACCGCAGTTCTGTACTTGCTAACTAGGCTCGTTTGCAGATTGTTTTATTATATATATTTTTATGGATAGGCGGACATGGGAGACACAAAGTCACTCGTATGCGAAATATATTATTAAAGCAAATTTTATTGATCCTTTTGCTAATATATAATAATTAAAATAAATTTTGGTAGTGTTTTAATGCAGATTATCTTGTCTCATTTAGGTATTTTTATTATCCTTTGCTTCTTTTCTTTCTATTTTTTCCTTTATCTACTGTTAGCAACTCAATTTTATCTGGATCTTTATTTATCTCCTTAACAATAGAAGCAGGCCCTATTATTGTTAGCCCTTGCCTGTAGCCAAGCAATGCCTTAAACATCCCATGCTTTAGTTTCTTAAACAGAGTATTGCTTTTATTGTTTGGGTATATTACACTTAGCTCAATTCCTTTGAATTTGTTATTGATCTCTTCCATCGTGATTTCAATCAAATCTTTTTCTTCTTGCTCTCTTAATCGCCCTTCAAGCAATACAATCTTATCTTGTTTAACTAAATCTAGTATTTTCTTAACTCTTCTGGCACTTCCGAGATTTTCAATCTCTGAATGTGGAATAAATTGTAGAGTTAACATTTTTTATTATTTTTGATTATAAAAGGCAAATCTATTGCTAAACATAGCATATAGATTTACCTACACCTTTTTTTAGCCTGCAAGCACGAATAATGCCTCATAAAATTTATCTATATTATCGCCATATTTTGCCGAGATACCTACTACACTATACTGTGGAAAAGCTGCCTGGATCCTCTTCATATTAGCCTTCTTTAAATCTATTTTGTTTGCAACTATTAGCACTGGTATTTTTCTTGCCTCTAGGTTTCCAACTATAGTAATATTTACCTGGGAATAAGGATCTTTTGTAGCGTCCAAGACAATTACAACTGTATCCATATCATCAAGCCATTTTATAGCATCAATAACCCCTCTTGTGGCCTCTTTTGCCCTCTTTTTGGCAAGGTTTTCTGTCATCCCAGATTCCAGGAAATCTTCATAATCTATCTTAGTAGCTATTCCAGGTGTGTCTATTAAATTAAATGAGAGTTCCTTGCCTTTACTTTTAATATTAATTTGGTCTTTTATCTGTATTTCCCTTGTTTCATGAGGCACATTAGAAACTTTACCCATTTCTTCCCCTAGCCAATCCTGGCATATTCTATTGGCTAAAGTAGTCTTACCTGAATTTGGGGAGCCATATAAACCGAGTTTAATATGTTTCTTTCTTTTAAAAATAGTATACAGAACTTTCTTTATGAACCTCTGTATTATGTCCAACATTTAAAACCAACACCCTAAAAATTAAGAGTACAATATATCCAAAGCGTCATATTAAAATAGTAGATTTATATATCTTTCTATTAAGGTTTTATAAAAAATTACTAAATAGACAGAGATTATCAGAATTTAACATAATATTATAGGAAAAGACATTACAATATGAAAAATAAATTACGAAAATTAATGTCTTTTCCTAATAAGCAAATGACTTTTTGCAGTTAAAAGTTATGATTATTAAAGTCATTTGCTATAATAAATTATCTCATTGATTATTAAATAAATGCAATTTAACAACATTCACAAGAGCTATGTAGCTAACTTTTTAAGCAATTTAAGTTTCTTTGGAGCTATCTCAGTTCCATACTTTTTAGATTGGCTTCAGGTAAACTATACTAAAATCTTTATCCTGCAGGCATGGTTTATATTATGGATAGTATTATTAGAAATCCCAACAGGCATTGTTGCTGATAAATATGGAAGAAAAACATCAGTAGCATTTGGTGCTTTATTTTTTGCAATTGACTTACTTATATTCGGAACTACAAAAAACTACTATATTCTTTACTTGGCGGAATTTTTAGGTGCTATGGGATTTGCATTAATTTCTGGCGCAGATAAAGCATTAATTTATGATTCATTAATAAAAATGAAGAAAAAAGAAGAGGGAAAATATTATTTATCTAGGTATGAAGCGGCTGGAACACTAGGTATTTTAATTTCGTTGCCACTGGGCTCATTGATTGCAAAATCCAACATCATTAGCTATCCTAAATCGCTGGCATTTACCTTTATTCTTTCATCCATATCTTTGATGCTGGCATTTTTCTTTTACATTTCAATAAAAGAGCCAAGAAGGCATAACCCAACAGAAAATTTCGTAAAATTAGGCATTGATGGACTAAAATATTTGAATAGACACAAGAAGTTAAGGGCTTTTGCCATAAACTCTACTTTAATATCAGCTGTAACATTCTTTATGTTTTGGTTTTATCAGCCGCTTGCTGGCAGTGTAGGAATAAATATAGCTTATTATGGTTTCATTGGAGCTGGATTTAATTTATTTGCAATGCTATTGCTGTTTAATGTCAAAAGATTAGAAAGTTCATTTGGAATGAAGAATATTCTTTTTTATTCTGCTTTAATCCCAGCTGTATTATTTGTCGGACTTGCAATATTTAAGAATGTATATTTCGTCTTATTGGGTATTTTTTTAATCTCTGGATTAAAAATATCCCGTGGACCGATTCTATCAGATTTTATGAATCAACATATTGAAAGCAAAAACCGTGCTACAGTTTTATCATCAGTTTCACTTGTAGAAAGGATTATGGTAGCCATTCTATATCCAATTGTTGGATTTTTGGCAGATGTTGGTTTGTCCTATTCATTAATATTTCTTGGGATTTTAGCATTAATATTTACATTTATTACAAGAATTGAAGAATCTCAATTATCATAATGTAGCTCAACATCCCTTTTAAAGGAAATTTTTATATACTTTCTAAATTCTAATCAAAGTAATGGAAGACCAGACAAGACTCCTAATACTACAAACCCTAGACTTTATTATACAAGCTTTACAGAAAGGAGATATGCTGCTTATAAAATCTTTAAGTGACAGAACTATTAAAAGCGCTTCTATCTTTCAAGATCCAGATTCAATCTCTATAGCAATAATCACCTACTCTCTATCTAAAATCCTTGAGAGGCATGAAGAATGCCTAGAAGAATGCTCTAAACTAATAAAATTATTTCAGGCGCTAAAAGAGGATTTAGAAAAAAATGACATTACTAGCTTTAAAGAAATTGAAAAGAAAGTTTTAGAATTTATTTCTAGGCTAGACTCAAAGCTAGGCATATATATAGAAGAAGTTGTTGAAAAAGCTAGAATAAAAAAGGGATCTAAATTATATGAGCATGGATTATCATCTGGAAGAGCTGCTGAATTACTAGGAATCTCAAAATGGGAACTCATGAGTTATATTGGTAAAACAAAAATACCGGATATAGAAGAAAATCCAGTTAGTGTCAAGAGCAGATTAAATTTTGCAAGAGAGATATTTAAGAAGTGATTATTACCAACAAAAATTGTGTTATACCTAGACTATACATTAAAATATAAAAGACTAAGCTAAATGAACAAGAACATAATTTTCGATACAGGCCCTATTATTAGCCTTACAACTAATAATCTGCTTTGGATTCTTAAGCCTTTAAAACAGATCTATAAGGGGAACTTTTATCTGACAAAACCCTCAAAATACGAACTAGTCGACCACCCTATAGCAACTAAAAGATTTAAATTTGAGGCTATTCAGGTTATGGAAATAATAAAAAATGGAACATTAGAAGTTATAGACTCAGTTGAGATACACCAGAAAGCTCTGCAATTATTAGATAGTGCAAATCATGCTTATGTTTCATCTAAGAAAAATTTAGTAATCGTGCAGCATGCTGAAATGGAATGCCTCTCTGCAGCTTCTACCAATGAGTCAGATACATTAGTGATTGATGAGAGAACCACTAGGTTATTGATTGAAGGTCCACATTTTCTTCAAAAAATCTTAAGTGATAGATTAAATATTAAAGTGGACATAGACCATAGCGCCTTATCAAATTTTAAAAAGTTATTAAATAGAGATATAAAAATAATAAGATCTTCTGAACTTGTTGTCTTAGCATTTGAACTTGGCATCCTAGATAATTATCTAGCCGATATCCCAAATGCTAGAAAAGTTCTGCTTGAAAGTATTTTATGGGGTGTAAAATTACACGGTTGTTCAATTTCAAGACTTGAGATAGAGCAAATTATAAAGATGGAGAAGGTCTAATTCATCGAGAGATTTTCGCAACATTTATAAAGTAGTTATCCAAAGAATATGGGAATAAGACAAGAAAATGTCTTATAGAGCCGTAAGCTCTAATAATCTGAAAATAGAAACTTTTCAGGGAAAATATAAGAAACCTTAAAAGGGGGTATTTAAATGGCAGAAAAAGTTGCAAAAGTTGGTGTAAAAAAGCAAGATGGATATCTATATTTTGTAGATAGACACGGAAATGTTGCAAGAGCAAAAATGTCAAGAGGTGGAAGAAAGAAAGGAAAGGCAAAAGTAGAAGTAGTGGCAAAGGCCGGTATTAAAAAGCAGTCAGGTTACCTCTATTTCATAGATAAAACCGGTGATATTTCAAGAGCTAAAATGGTCAGAGGCGGAAAGAGGAGGAAGAGACGATAAATTTTTTATTTTATTTACATTTTATTTATTTTTTTATAAACTATCAAGCTATTAGAATAAAAATTTATATACCCTAATTCTTTTACATTCTCATGATTAAAGGGCAGATAATTTCTGGGGAATTTGGAAAGATAAAAGTTAGGCAGAAATCAGACTCAAAAATAGAGTTAGGAGAAATTCTTGTTAGTGAATATAAAGGAGTAAAGATCCTATCTCAAGCCTATGATTTGCAATATGGTAGCCAGATATCTGATCAAAATCTTGAACTTATCTCTGGGTTAAAACTTGAGGAAGAAACAGATTTTGAATTATTTGATGAGAAACTTAGAAATTATAATATTGCTTTCATGAAAAGTTTCATAACAATAAAAGATGACCAAGTTTCTATAAGCAAAGATCTCCCACCTGTGTTTTCAGAGGTAAGAGAAGTTGCAAAAAATGATTTAACTTTCTTAAGAAAGCCAAATAATGCACTGTTGTTTGGAAAACTCAGAAGTGGATCAAAAACCTTAGATGTAGAGATTTACCTTCAAGGAGATAAGGTTTTTTCTCATCACATACTTATCTCTGGCACTACTGGTAGGGGTAAAAGTGTTCTAGTGGCAAATCTTTTATGGGTCTCTGCTGATAAAGACTATTGTGGTGTTTTAGTTCTTGATCCGCATGATGAATATTACGGTAGAGGCAAGTTGGGGCTTAAGGACCATCCATCAAAGAAGGTTGTATATTATACCCCAAGAGCTCCTCCTCTTGGTGCAAGAAGCCTTAAAATAAATCTAGAGATTCTAAGGCCACAACATTTTGAAGGAGTTGTTGACTTTAGTGATCCACAGAAGCAAGCACTTAACATGTTTTTTAAGAAGTATGGTAAGAAGTGGATAGAAGCAGTTATAACTGAAAAAACAATTGATGGCATGTTTAGAGATGACACCCTTTCTGTTATAAGAAGAAGACTTCTATATATACTCGATCTGGAGTTTAACGAGTATAATTTAATATGTAATGGTATTTTTGATGCGCAGGCAGGCTTTACTACAATTTCAGATATCTCAAAAGAGCTTGAAAAATCTAATGTTGTTATAATAGATACCTCCAGTTTTTCTGGGCAGCAGGAAATATTAATAGGTACTTTGATTGCAACAGAGATATTTAACAAGTATAAGCATTATAAACTTTCTGGAGAATTAGAAAACAAGCCTGTTATCTCAATAGTTTTGGAGGAGGCTCCGAGGGTTCTAGGAAAAGAGATCCTTGAAAAAGGAGGCAACATATTCTCAACCATAGCAAGAGAAGGAAGGAAATTCAAGGTTGGTTTAACTGCTATAACACAAATACCCTCTCTGATTCCAAGAGATATATTAGCAAACATAAACACAAAAATAATCCTAGGAATGGAGATGGCTCCTGAAAGACAGGCTATCATTGATAGTGCTGCACAAGACTTAAGCAATGACAGTAGAAATATTGCTGCCTTAGATGTAGGTGAGGCTATACTTACAAGCAATTTCTCTAAATTTGCTATACCATTAAGAATTTCGAGTTTTGAAGATAATGCTAAAGACAGTATTAAGAAAATAACAACAAACAGCTTTGATGGTGTTGGATTAGAATAGCAATGTCACTAGAAATAGACGCGTAAGCTTTATATATGATATTCTTAAAGACTTTAAAGAAGGGGGTGTATTAAGATTGTTTTAAAATTTAAGAAAGGATATGTTGAGCAAATCAATTACGCTACTGTAGCAAAGCCCCATACGTCTATGTATCTTATTCACAAGTATTGGGCAAGAAAGCCTCATAATGTGGTTTCTGAATATATACAACATTACACTAAAGAAGGCGACATTGTTTTAGATCCTTTCTGCGGCTCAGGCCCAACTCCAATTGAGGCGATAAAGCTTGGTAGAAAAGGCGTTGGCATTGATTTAGACCCTGTTGCCACATTTATAACAAGAATGACTGCAATTCCTGCTGATATTTCTAAGATAAAATCAGCTTTTGAAGAGATTAAGAAAAACTGCAAAGACGAGATTGAAGAGTTGTATAAGACTAAGTGCAGGAAATGTAAAAATAAAGGCATAGTTTTGGCAACAATCTGGAGCAGGGAAAAAACAGAACCGCTTGAACTTAGGTATTATTGCAATAACTGCGGAAAAAGAGATGCAAACAAACCTGACGATGATGATTTAAGATTATTGAAGAAGGTTGAAAAAATGGAAATTCCTTATTGGTACCCGACACAAAGATTGGCTTATAATGGGGAAGATTTTCAAGAGGGAACTCATACACAAGATATTAATTCTGTAGATAAATTATTTACAAGAAGGAACTTAACCTCCCTTTCAATAATTTTTAATCAGATAGAAAAAATTAGTGATAACAAAATTCAAGATATTTTGAAATTTGCTTTTACTTCTATGTCTCATTTAGCAAGTAGAATGTGTCCAGTTGCAAATCCTGGTGGAAAAGGACATTGGAGTAAATTTAGTGCTACCTCTTTTTGGTCCCAGCATAGGTATTATCTTCCAATAATCTCAATGGAGTCGAATGTCTGGGTGTTATTTGATAGTGCTGTAAATGGGACTCAAGGCATTATAAATGGCAAATCAGACTCCAACTCTCAAATTAAATACTATAAAGAAGCAAAGAAATTCAGCGATTTGAATGATGGAGCGAACATATTCATAAAAACTCATAGCGCATTAGAATTAACAGAAATAATTCCCCCTAATTCTGTCGATTATGTTTTCACTGATCCTCCGTATGGCGGCGCTGTCCAGTATTTTGAGCTAAGCACTTTGTGGGCGTCCTGGCTGAAGATGGAGCTAAACTACAAGGAAGAAATAACTGTTAATAAGCAGCAGAATAAGGATTTTGAATATTACCATAAATTGCTGAGAGCGTCTTTCAAGGAAATCTATCAAGTTCTAAAGCCAGGCAAGTATATGACTGTTACATTCCACAGCACCGACATTAAAGTTTGGAACTCAATCATTAAGGCTGTTGTTATGGTTGGTTTTGAGTTGGAAAAAATCATTTACCAGCCTCCAGCAAGACCTTCTGCAAAAGGGTTATTGCAGCCCTATGGCTCTGCTGTTGGAGATTATTACATAAGATTCAGAAAGCCTGAACAAGACAACCATGTAACTGAAAAAGAAATAGACTTAAAAACTTACGAATTGGAGGTTATTGATTCTGCCCAAGGAATTATAGGTGAAAGAGGGGAGCCAACAATCTACCAGCATATTCTTAACGGCATAATGGCTGACTTGAAAGGCGGCAGAAATGTACCAGTAGGAGCAAAAAATGTTGAAGAAGTGCTAAAAGAGCATATTGGAAAGGAATTTGAGCTAATCCCAATAAAAGATGAGAAAGGCAAGACAATAGGCAAAAAATGGTGGATAAAAGGATTTGATATATCTCATTTCAGCCAACCAACATTAAGGGATAGAGTTGAAAGAACAGTAGTTTCTATTCTAGATAAGAATCCCAAAGTTTCCTTTGATGAGATATTACAATCCATCTCTATTGAATTTCCTAATGCCCTCACTCCAGAGACAGAAGAATTGAAAGATATTCTATCAGAATATGCAGATCCTACTCAAGATGGAAAATGGCAACTTAAGTACCAAGTTAGAGTAAGAGGAAGCGAGCATAGTAAGATGATATTCTTTTTAGCATTATTGGGGAAGAAAGCAAAATATGATGTATGGATAGGCTTAAATGAGCAAGCATCTTCCTATAATGAACAAAAACTTTCGAACTTAGTTTCAATTAAAAAACCTGTATGGAGATTTGTTTCTTCAGCCTATTGGGATAGAGTAAACCAAATAGATGTTATTTGGCATGATAGAGGCAGAATAGAGTATACCTTTGAGGTTGAGAATACTACCGCAATAACGCAGGCTATAGTAAGAAACTCAAATATCCAGAATACTAAGCTGAAAAGATTAATTATTATTCCAAAAGAACGAGAAAACTTTTTAATGAGGAAAATAGAAGAGCCTATGATAAAGGAAAATATACTAAAGAATAACTGGCACTTTATATTTTATAATGATTTGGAGAATTTTCTTAATAGAATTAAAGGAAAAGAGAAAATATCTCTTGAGGATTTTGAGAAAATATTTAAAATGCCCAAGTTAAATAGGATAAAACAATATATCTTAAATGATTATACTGAAAAAGGCAGTTATTTTACTTAAAATGCACAAAACTATTTAAAATCTAGCTCTTTCCTCTAGTTATGAAATTTGCGCATCTGTCAGATTGCCACATTGGCTCTTGGAAAGATCCAAAACTCAGAAATATAAGCACAATAGCCTTTCTTAAAGCTATAGATTTATGCATAGAAAAGAGAGTAGATTTCATACTTATATGTGGAGATTTGTTTGACACCTCTCTTCCAGCAATGGATCTTCTTAAAGAAGTTGTGGCAAAATTTAAACAATTAAAAGATTTAGACATCCTAGTTTACATAATAGCAGGCAGCCATGATTATAGCCCAAGTGGTAAGACAATGATAGACGTGATAGAAAATGCAGGGTTATTCATCAATGTCTGCAAGGGTAAAGTTATCGATAATAAGCTACACTTAAAATTTACTATTGATAGAAAAACTGGGGCTAAAATAACTGGATTGCTGGGGAAAAAAGGTCAATTAGAGAGATCTTTCTATGAAAATTTATATAAGGATAATTTAGAAAGTGAAAGTGGTTTCAGAATTTTCATGTTTCATTCTGGAATAAACGAATTCAAGCCTGAAGATCTATCAGAAATGGACTCTTCCCCTTTATCCCTATTGCCAAAGGGTTTTAATTATTACGCAGGTGGCCATATTCACTATGTTCTTCAGAAAAAGGAAAAAGATTATGGACTGATTGCTTATCCAGGCCCAATATTCCCGAATAATTTTAGAGAACTCGAAAAATTAGAGAAAGGTGGTTTTTATATTTATGAAGATGGAGTGTTATCTTGGGAGCCTATTCAGATATATGCATTATTCAAAATAAGTGTTGATTGCTCTGCTCTTTCTATTCAAGATGTTGAAAAAAGAATTATGGATCAAATAATAAGTAAAGAATTTATAAATACTATAGTAACTATAAGATTATACGGAAAGCTTCTTTCAGGCAGGCCTTCAGATATAAATTATAGAGAGATATTCCAAGAGATATACAATAAATCTGCTTACTTTGTCATGAAAAATACTGCAAAGTTAATCTCTCCAGAATTTGATTCCATCAATGTAGAGATAAAGTCTGCACAGGATATTGAAGACTCAATTATTAACGAGCATCTAGGGCAGTTTAAATTAGAAAATGTAAGCATAGATTCAGAAAAAAAGCTGATTAAGGAGCTAATGACATTATTAAGCCAAGAACGCAAAGAAGGTGAAAGATTAGTTGATTTCGAGAAAAGAATCAAGGAAGAAACAGAAAGGTTGTTTGAGGAACTGAATGTTGATATAAAGTAAATATATTTGCTTAAGTCCTCATTCCAAAAAAGGAAAAAATATGTTAACAAAAATTTTGTTGCCTTCTAAAGTCAAAATCGCAATTGACAAACCAACTATAATCATAATTATGCCAGCTGTTTTCATGATAACAGGCGTTACTTGAAGCATTCTTTTTACTATAATTGATTTAAACAAACCCATTAACACAGTAATAATAACTATTAGCATTCCCATTGTTAATGAAAAGACTATAAAAGAGATTAATGCTGAAATAAAGCTTCCGCTTGCATAAGCATAAAGAACTAGACCAAGCATTATAGGTCCTGTACATCCAATTGCAGCAGCATTATAAATAATGCCATATCCAAACATGCTTTTTGAAATATTCTTTTTTGCCAGAAAATTTTGAATAAAGCCAATATTAACTGATTTATGTACTAAGGTCATAAAACCTAAAAATGCTATAACAAGACCTGCAATTACCCTAACTGCTAGAATTATTGGAATATCTGTTCTTGGATCTTTAGAAAAAGGTGTTGCCTCTCCAAGAATTGCTATAATTAAGCCAATAGTAATATTTACTATAATTATCCCTAAAGCTGCAAAAAGCCCAAGTTTTAACAATGTAAATTTTGATTTTTGTTTTTCCTGTTTCATTAGGTAGTTTGATACATATGCTGGAAGTACAGTAAATGCACAAGGTGAGAAAAATGCAGCTATTCCAAAAATTATTGATAGTGTGATTATATTAAATTTTGAGAAAGTTTGTGGCATCATTACATTATAAATTGTTCCTAAGAATCCAAAATAGTATCCAACAAATCCCATAGCTACAAGAAATGCTATTATTAATAATGTATATACCAATATTCTCTTATTTTCTTTTTGCATTTTTTATTGCTTTCTCGATATGTGTTGTAACCAAATAAATTGAAATAAGAAGTAACAAAACGCTTAGTATGGCAAGAGCAATTCCATATTTCAGCAGTGCTAAAGAGCCTGAAAATCCTAGGAGTGAAAGAAGCAACGGCTTACAAAAGGGACGGGTGGTAGTGAAAAAACTGAGAAATGCCCCTATGAAACCAATATTTGCAGATCTTATTGATTTTTGTCTATTTCTAATAACGAATACTTGCAATGAAATAAGAGTCCCGCCAAGAATGGAAAATAAAGCAAAAAATATGCCACTAATTGCAGTAAATGCTATATTAATATTTTTTAAGCCCAGCCGAATATCTATTAAATTTGTCATAATTGCATAAATTAAACCGTATAATAGCCCTGAAATTAAGAAAAGAAAAAAATAATTTCTTTTTCTTAGTACATATGCTATTATGGACAATTGCTCTTTCATCTTAATCCATTTAAGCTAAAATTTTTTTAATAATTCTCTTGCCTCAGGTTTTAGTTCCTTTGTGCATATGCATATGCAACATTCACAAGAAGGGCATACTCCACCTGCGCAACAATTTTTTCTTTTGGCCATTTTATTTATCTCCAATTTTAAATTAACAACATAGATATTTGCAAAATTTATTAGTGTGCTTATCAATTAAGTCCATCAATGGTTGAATGGTTTCTTTATTAAGAGAGTAAATTCTTTCTTTGCCATTATTCTTAGAAAAAATAAAACCGCATGTCTTTAGTTTCTTTAAGTTATGTGACACTGTTGTCTGATTAAATCCAAATTCTTTACATATCTCCGTAACATTTTTAGGGCCTTTTCTAAGTGAATTAATTATTTTCAATCTTTGTTCATTTGCTAGAGTCATAAAGAATAATTTATATGGAGTTTTTAACATATGTTAAAATAAGCATATATAGTATATAAATGTTTTGTTTAATAACAAAAATTCAATTTTAGAATTTTTAATTTAAAAAATAAAATAAACATTAGCCTAACAACCTATTTATAATCTCATTCACTTTCTTAGGAGTAGCTTTTCCTCTTGTCTTTTGAATGACTTTTCCCACTAGAAAATTCAATGCCTTCTTTTCCCCTTTTTTATAATCTTCTACAGCTTTAAGATTTTCTTGGATTGCCTGCTCACAAATCTCTTCAAGCTCAGAAGTATCAGCTAATGCTTCTAACTTCTCTTTCTTTACATATTCTTTAACATTAAAGGGTTTGGCTATAAGCATTTCCATTAGCCTTTGCCCAACTTTATCTGTAATCTTCTTCTGCTCAACTAAATCTAATAGCGCAATAAGGTTTTTCTCATCAACATCTATGTCTTTCAAACTTTTATTATTGAAATTAACAACTCTCATCAATTCTCTTCTAAGCCACTTAGCTGCAAGCTCAGGGTTTACTTCTTCTGCAACTCTTTCATATAAATCTGCTAACTCTTTTTCTGCTGCAAGAATCTCAGCATCCTCCTTCTTAATGCCATGCATCTCTAAGAACTTTTTAATCTTCTGCTCAGCTAGTTCTGGTAAACTCTTTTTTATTTTATTAAAATACCCCTTGGTTATGTCTATTGCTACTAAATCCGAATCTATAATGTACCCATAATCTTCTTCTGCTTCTTTTTTCCTTAAAGAATGTGTAACACCCTTTTCAGAGTCCCATGCCCTAGTTTCTTGATGTATCTTATTCCCTTCATTAACTTCTTTCTTCTGCCTATTAATTTCATATTCTAAAGCCCTTTCAATCTCTTTAAAACCTGTAATGTTCTTGATTTCAACTCTAGTGTAACCAGACTCTTTAACAGAAATATTAGCGTCTGCTTTTATAATGCATTTACTCATGTCAAATATCTCCAGATAATTTAATACGCTAACTAACCTTTTCATAAAATCTCTAGCCTCATCGGCACTAGTAATATCTGGTTCTGTAACTATTTCAACCAAAGGATTACCACTTCTATTATAATCAACCAAAACATAGCCAGATTCTCTCATTCCATCTGGGTGCACTAAAGAAGCAGGATCTTCCTCCATATGTATTCTTATCAGCCTAATTTCCTTACCATTGCTTAGCTTTATTCTTCCATTCTTCCCTAAAGGTAATTCATACTGTGTTATCTGATAATTCTTTGACATATCTGGATAGAAGTAAGATTTTCTTGAAAAAACTAATATTGAAGAGACTTCACACCCAGTTGCAATGCAAAGCTTAACTGCATATTCAACTGCTTTTTCATTTAATACTGGCTTGCTACCTGGCATACCCAAGCATACTGGACATGTTCTTGTATTAGGCTCTTCGCTCCCTTTAGTAGGGCAACTGCAGAATAACTTTGTTTTAATGTCTAATTCAACATGCACTTCAAGGCCTATGACTAAGTCGCTAGTGAATTTTTTCATTTCCCCTCTAAAACGCTTCCCAACTGCAATAACTTTCCTTCCTGCAAATGGTCACCTGTCAACAACATACCAACAGGCAATTTTCCTTCAAAGCCAATAGGAATATTCAGATGTGGCAAACCTGCTACATTTGGACCTACTAATAGAACATCCATCATGTAATTCTGCAAAGGAGTTAATTTTGCGATTTCAAAAAATTTTGGTGGTAGAATGGGAACCGTTGGGCTCACAAGAGCATCATATTTTTTGAATGCTCTTTTATATTCTTGGATCATTAAAGTACGTATTTTTGCAGCTTTTAGATAATAAGCATCTCTATACCCAGACATTCTGACAAAAGTTCCAAGTATAATTCTCCTTTTTGCCTCATCTCCAAAATTATCGCTCCTTACTTTCTTAAAGTACTCATTAAAGGCTCCTTCAAGAGGTTCAGCTTTTCCATATCTCATACCACAATATTTAGCAAGATTTGTAGAAGCTTCTGATGTTGCTAAAATATAATAAACAGCCAACCCATATTTTATAGGTAGCTCAAATGATACTTCTTCAACATTTACTTTCTCTTCTTTTAGCCTTTCAATTGCACTATATACCCTTTTTTCTACCTTTTTGTCATTGTCTCCAAAAGCCTCTTTTATAATCCCTATTTTCATTCCTTTTGAGCCTTTTCCAAGATTTTTTGTATAATCCTCCTCTTTGATATTTAAGGACGTGCTATCATTTTCGTCATAGCCTGAGATTACTGACTGTAGTAAACTTGTATCATACAAACTTTTACCAATAGCTCCAATCTTGTCAAGAGAATTTGCAAAATCTATCAACCCATATCTCGAAACCCTGCCATAGGTTGGACATATACCATATACCCCGCAAAAAGATGCAGGCTCTGCAATACTGCCGCCTGTGCTCTCACCAAGGGCCATATGTGGAATACCAAACTCAGCAGCTTTCCAAGCTAACCCAGCTGCACCGCCAGAAGATCCACCACAACTCCTATCTAAATCAAAAGGATTCTTTGGTATACTATAACCTACACCTATATTAACACTGAAACTTCCGAAACCAAACTCATCTTGTGAAGTCTTACCTATTATTATACCCCCCTCTTCTTTAATCTTTTTAATCGCATGCGCATCAAACAATGGTTTGTATCCTGAAAGAATCTTGCTGCCTGCAGTGCTTTCAATATCTTTAACGCATATGCTATCCTTTACAGATATAAAAACTCCTAGCAGCCTACCATCTGCCTTTTTCTGCTTAATCCTTTTCTTGAGTTCTTCTGCCTGCAAGATTGCATGCTGCTCTGAAATTATATTAAAATAGTTATATACAGAATTAATTTTTTTAGACTTTTCTATAGCTTTGTGAGTTTCTTCAACTATGTCTATGCTTCCAGATCTAACATTTGCAATATATTCTTTCAAATTTATTTCAGTCATTTTTTAAGCCATGGGAATGTTTCTTTTGCATTCATTTTTTATTTTACATAACCTAAAGTATAACCTAACGCAAAGATTCACCACCATCAATACTATATGCTGCGCCTGTGATGTAGCTTGTGTCATCTGAGGCTAAAAAAAGAACAACATTTGCAACCTCTTCAGGTCTTCCAAGCCTTCTGAAAAGTGTATGATTTTTCATATAGTTTCTTACATCTTTTTCAGTCCGAAATGACCTTCTAAGCAGTGGCGTATCAATAGGTCCAGGACATACACAATTAACCCTTATATTATGATCTGCGTATTCTAAGGCCATGACCTTTGTTAGATGTATCACAGCTGCTTTTGATGCACAATAGGCAGGAGATTCTGGCTCAACAACTATGCCAAGTTCTGATGCATTATTAATTATAACTCCATATTTATTTTTTATCATATGAGGTATAACATATTTTGAGCAGAGAAATATTGATTTTAAATTTGTATTTATGGTCATATCCCAGATATCTTCTGGAAGTTCATGTAAGAATTTATTTTCTTGGTATATGCCTGCATTATTAAAGATAATATCTATTTTCCCATGTCTTTTTATTGCTTTAGAAACTAGATTTCTCACATCATTAATTTTTGTAACATCGCATTTAACAAATTCCAAATTAGATTTTATCTTATTTGCTTCCACTTCTACATTCTTCCCATTTCTTTCATCAATGTCCGCAATTACTACATTGGCACCTTCTTTAGCAAAAAGCAATGCTGTAGCTTTACCAATTCCTGAAGCTCCACCTGTTATGATAGCTGTTTTATTTTTAAGCTTCATAGTAACCACAATCTACCTATTAAAAACTCTCAAACAACTCTTGGCCCTTTAAAATAGCCATCTTTCTTATGAATGGTTAAGGAAAGAGCCTCTTCTTGGCTGATGCATTCTCCTTCCTTGTCCTTTCTTAATATATTTCTGATTTCCACAGGTTGAAAACTTGGCTTTATATCTTTTGTATCAACCTCGTTTAGTTTTGTAAATATTTCAAGAACCTCTTTTAATTGAGGTGTAAATTTATCTACCTCTTCCTTCTTTAGCTTTAACCTGGCAAGTGTTGCAATATGCTCTATTAGCTCTTTATCAACTTTCATTTTACCCCAAAATATAATGCCAATTATTTCTTGACTATATCAGTCTTAAGATGCAACTCTTTCAATTGCTTCTCATCTATCTCGCTAGGACTTCCATCCATTGGACATTCTGCTGCCTTGTTTTTTGGAAAAGCAATAACATCTCTTATATCGTTAAAACCCAACATCATAGCAACAATCCTGTCAAAACCTAAACCTATCCCCCCATGAGTAGGTGCCCCATATTTGTAAGCCTCAAGTAAAAATCCAAACCTTTTCTGTGCCTCCTCATGACTTACTCCAATAACCTTCATTACTCTTTCTTGTAGCTCTGGATCATCAATTCTTATACTCCCGCTTCCAAGCTCAACACCATTCAACACTAAATCATACTGTGCACACCTAACCTTTCCCGGGTCACTTTCCAAATAATTTATATCTTCTTCTAGTGGCTTGGTAAACATATGATGCATTGGCTCCCATCTATGCTCTTCCTCATTCCACTCAAACAATGGAAAGTTAACTATCCAGCAGAACTTGAACTCGTTTTCTTTAACAAGCCCTAGATCATTTCCCAACTTATTTCTCAGTTTTGAGATTACCTCATTTACAATTTTTGGCTTTCCTGCAATAAACATAAGAATACTCCCATTTTTTGCTTTGGCCTTTTTTAGAATTTCATTCTGCAATTCTTTTGAAAAATATTTTGTTATATTTGATTCTATCCCTAACTTGGTAACTTTCATCCATGCCATACCACTTGCTCCATGCTCCTGGCAAAACTTAATGTATTCGTCAAGTTCATTTCTAGAAAAATCTTTAGCAGGATTTATACACTTAACAATACCTCTTTTCTGTATTTCTTTCTTGAAAACTTCAAAATCAGATTTAGCAACAATATCAGTTACACTAGTTAACTCTAAACCGAACCTTAAATCAGGTTTATCTGTTCCATATTTTTCCATAGACACTTCATAGTCAATAATTTTAAATTTATCCTTAAGATTTATTTTCCCAGCTTCTTTAAAAATAGCTTTGATTAATCCCTCATAAATCTCAAGAAGCTCTGGAACATCTGCAAAACTAACTTCAATGTCTATCTGTGTATGCTCAGGCTGCCTGTCAGTCCTTAAATCCTCATCTCGTAGGCATCTTGCAAACTGAAAATATCTGTCATAACCTGCTACCATGAGAATTTGTTTGTATATCTGCGGACTTTGAGGTAATGCGTAGAATTTTCCAGGGTTAACTCTAGAAGGTACCACATAATCCCTAGCACCCTCTGGAGTACTTCTCACTAGCATAGGAGTTTCAATATGCACAAAATCCTTGCTGTCAAGATATTTCATTGCTGCAAGCATTGCCTTATGCCTCACAATTAGATGATTTTGCATCTTAGGTCTTCTAAGATCAATATACCTATACTTAAGCCTCATCTCTTCATTAGCTTCAATTCTATCATCTACCTCTAATGGAGGTGTCTGTGCTTTGTTAATGACACTTACAGAATCAACTACAACCTCAATCTGCCCTGTTTTCAAGGATTTATTTTCCATACCTTTTGGCCTTTTAGTAACTTTACCTGAGACTTGTATGACATACTCTCTTTTCAGATTTTCAGCAATCTTAAAAACCTCTTTTTTATCAGGATGGAAAACTATCTGAGTTATACCATACCTGTCTCTAAGATCTATGAATATTAAACCCCCATGGTCTCTTCTTGAATGATGCCAACCACACAAATTTACATTTTTCCCAAGCTCTTTTAATGTAAGCTCCCCACAAGTATGAGTTCTTTTCATAAGATATGGGAGATTTAAAGAAGTTATAAATTTATTGGAATAAAAGGCTGAGACCCTAAGGTTAAGGCATAGCACCATGATAATTAATAATCTACTAATTTGCATTATCTTTGGCTACCTGTCCGCAACATGAGTTATTTGATATTTTGGTAATGATATTGTTTTATACTTAGTATTTTATATTTAGCAACGATTTGTGTATCTTGTCTACCTGTCCGCTAGCGAAGTTTACATAACTGATAAGCGGACCTTTGGCACTCATGGAGCTCAGCTTCAGCTGAGCGACCACTAATGCGAATTGTTTTATTTAAAATCTTTATTAGCGGACTAACGGCATACACTTT
>Ga0209399_10000697_pt1 | contig 19457 bp, 16 predicted proteins | sample OV2TP3_FD_184130 | JGI IMG/M metagenome (GOLD analysis project Ga0209399, IMG submission 184130) | Hot spring microbial communities from Beatty, Nevada to study Microbial Dark Matter (Phase II) - OV2 TP3 (SPAdes) (version 3) | ecosystem: Environmental > Aquatic > Thermal springs > Hot (42-90C) ... | reverse complement strand
TGCCGAGATGCTTGCGTACCACCGAGCCCAGCGCGCCGATGCAACCGTCAGCGTGATCGAGATGGAGCGGGAACGCGCGAAGGGCTTCGGGATCGTGGAGGTGGACGACCAGGACCGGGTCGTCGGCTTTGAGGAAAAGCCTGCCGTTCCGAAGACGATCCCGGGCGACCCGACGCGTTGCTACGTCTCGATGGGGATCTACCTCTTCAACCGGCTCTTCCTGGAGGCCGCCTTGATCGAGGACGCCACGCGGGAGGACTCCACCCATGATTTCGGGCGCGATGTGATCCCGCGCGCGCAACAGGCGGTCAAGGTCATGGCGTACAACTTCAAGGACGAGAACAAGAAAGAGTCCAAGTACTGGCGGGACATCGGCACCCTCGACGCCTACTACGAGGCGAACATGGATCTGGTCCAGGTGACGCCGCAGTTCAACCTCTACGACCGCAGCTGGCCCATCCGGACCTACCACGAGCAGTGGCCGCCCACGAAGACGGTCTTTGCGGATGAAGGCACCGGGCGCATCGGGACCATCCTGGATTCCCTGGTCTCGAACGGCTGCATCATCAGCGGCGGCCGGGTCGTGCGCAGCGTCCTGTCGCCCGACGTGCGGGTCAACAGCTTCGCCCACGTGGAGGACGCGATCCTGATGGAGCATGTGGAGGTCGGCCGCTACGCGAAGATCCGGCGGGCGATCGTCGACAAGGATGTCGTGATCCCGCGCTACGCGGAGATCGGCTATCACCCGGAGGAGGACCGCCGCCGGTTCGTCGTCACGGAGTCCGGCATCGTCGTCGTGGCGAAGGGCACCGTGATCGAGGAGCCCCGGCCGGCCATCTCGCTCGTCGGGACATAGCGCGTTCCATGTCACAGGTGACATGTCACATGTTACGAATTGGAGACAAGACGTTCGGCTCGCGGTTGATCGTCGGCACCGGCAAGTACGCGTCGTTCGCGCTGATGCGGGAGGCGATCGAGGCGTCCGGCGCCGAGATCGTCACCGTCGCGGTCCGCCGGCTGACCCTCGAGCGGCCCAACGAAGCGAGCCTCCTGGACTACCTGGACCGCTCCCGCATCACGCTGCTGCCGAACACCGCCGCCTGCTACACCGCGGAGGAGGCGATCCGCACCGCCCGCTTGGGCCGCGAGGCCGGGCTGTCCCACCTCGTCAAGCTGGAGGTCATCGGCGACCCCAAGACGCTGCTGCCGGATACACCGGCGTTGTTGGAGGCGACCCGCGCGCTCGTCAAGGACGGCTTCCTCGTCATGCCGTATACCAACGATGACCCGATCATGGCCAAGAAGCTTGAGGAGGCGGGAGCCGCCTGCGTCATGCCGCTGGCTGCGCCGATCGGGTCAGGGCAAGGGGTGCTCAACCCGCTCAACATCCGGTTGATCCTCGAGGCGGTGTCGGTGCCGGTCATTGTGGACGCCGGGGTCGGCACGGCGTCTGACGCGAGCGTCGCGATGGAGCTGGGCGCGGACGGGGTGCTCATGAACACCGCCATCGCCGCCGCGGCTGATCCGGTGAAGATGGCGCAGGCGATGCGCCTGGCCGTGGAGGCCGGCCGGCTCGCGTACGAGGCCGGCCGCATCCCGAAAAAACCCTACGCGAGCGCGTCCAGCCCAGCCGAAGGGGTCGTCGCGCCGCCTCCTGCCCGCGCCCCTGCGGGCGAGCCGCTGCGCCGCTGATCCCCCCACCTGCCGTAGGCGGTGCCTGATGGTGAAGAGCGATGGATCACAACGACGAAGAGACGGTGGTGGCACCGCCGTGGCCGGCTTGGCGGATCGATGGGCCGGGGCCGGCCGGGGCCCGCGTTCGGCGGGCCCGCGGCAGCTGGTGGGATGAGGGAGCCGGCGGTCCAGGAGCCGGAGCGCCGCGCGACGCCGCCAGCCGCGAGGCCGGCGACGGATGAGACGCGGACCATCCTCCGCAACGTCGCCGGCTGCTACTTCCTCTCGGGCGCCCTCGGCCTGATCTACCAGGTCCTGTGGTTGCGGAAGCTGCTCCTCGTGTTCGGCAGCACGGTGCACGCGGTCAGCACCGTGCTCACCGTCTTCTTCAGCGGGCTGGCGCTGGGCAGCTGGCTCTTCGGGCGGCTCATCGACCGCCGCCCGAGCGGATCCGGGCTGCGCTGGTACGCCATCCTGGAAGTCGGCGTGGGGCTGTATGCGTTTCTCACCCTGCCGCTCTTTGACTGGATCCGGCAGCTCTACATTCCGGCCTATCAGGCCTCAGGGTTCTCGCAGGCGGCGCTCGTGAGCGCGTCGTTCGCCTGCGCGGCGCTGATCTTGCTCGTGCCGACCACGCTGATGGGCGGGACGTTCCCGGTGTTGAGCCGGTTCCTGATCCGCTCGGACCGGGAGCGGGGGGTGACGATCGCGAACCTGTATGCGATCAACACGGTCGGCGCTATGGCCGGCACGCTGGCGGTGTATTACGCGGGGCTGCCGGTGCTGGGCGTCTCGCGGACGCTCATCTGCGCCGGCGTGACGAATCTCGGCATCGGGCTGTTGTGCCTGGTGTTCGCCCGGCACCTGGAGAGCCTCGGGTTTCACGCGGCGGCGCCGGCCGCGGCCCGTGTCGGGGCGCCGGAGGCGTCCCCCCAGCCGGCGGGATCCGCCCAGGCGTCGGGATCCAGCCAGCCGGACCCCATCGTGCGCTGGCTGTTCGCCGCGTTTGCGCTGTCAGGATTCTCGGCGATGGCGTATGAAGTGGCATGGACCCGGGCGCTCAGCCTCGTACTGGGCAGCTCCATCTACGCGTTCTGCATCATGCTGGCGACGTTCCTGGGCGGCATCGCGCTCGGCAGCCTCTGGATGCGGCGGGATGTGCGCGCCGGGCGGGCGGGATTGGTCCAGTTCATCCAGCTGGAGGGCCTGCTGGGGCTCTACGGGCTGTTTTCGGTGTGGTTCCTGCCGCAGCTTCCGGATTGGTTCCTCTGGGCCTGGCCGATGACCGGCGGGTCGTTTGCCGGCCTGTCGGCGCTGCAGTGGGCGCTCAGCGTCGCGGCGATGCTCCTGCCGACGCTCACGATGGGAATGCTCTTCGTGCTGGTCAGCGACTTCGTCACCGGAACGCCCGGCCGGTTGGGCCGCCGCCTGGGGACCGCCTACGCCGTCAACACCGTCGGTGGCATCATCGGCTCGTTCCTGAGCGGGTTCGTCCTGATCCCCTGGCTGGGGCTGCCGTGGGCGATCGTGGCGGCGGCGGTCGTCAACCTGCTCGCGGCGGGGCTGATCTACGTGCGCGCCGCGCACGCGCGCTCGCGGCCGCTGCGGCTGGGCCTGGCCGCGGCGTGCGTGGCGGCGGCGATCGGCGCCAGCGCCGTGGGGATCGTCCCGTCCTGGCGGCGCCAGGCGCTGACCGCCGGGGTGTACCTGTTTCCGGAGCTGTACCAGAACCGCTCGGTCGCCCAGATCACCGCGGGCACCAAGCTGCTCTACTATCGGGACAGCCTGAACGCGACGGTCAGCGTCCATCAAGACGAGAATGGCCTCTTTCTCAAAGTTGGCGGCAAGACCGATGCCTCGGATGGCATCGATATGGGGACCCAGGCGCTCTCGGCGCACCTGCCCCTGCTGCTCCATCGCGATCCGAAGCGCGTGCTCGTCATCGGGCTGGGCAGCGGCATCACGCTGGGCCACGCGGGGCGGTATCCGGTCGAGCGGCTCGATTGCGCGGAGATCGACCCCGCGGTGATCGAGGCGGCCCGGCTGTTTGCGGCGCACAACTTCCGCATCCATGACGATCCGCGGGTGCGGATTGCGCCGGCGGACGGGCGCAACTTTCTCCTCGCCAGTCGGGAGACGTACGACGTCATCATCTCCGAGCCCTCGAATCCCTGGATGGCGGGGTTGGGCTACCTCTTTACCAAGGAGTACTACGACTTGGCCAAGCAGCGGCTGGCGCCCGGCGGCGTGATGTGCCAGTGGGTGCAGCTCTACAAGATCTTCCCGGAAGACCTGAAGCTGCTGCTGCGGACGTTCCATGCGGCCTTTCCGTCCATGTCGGTCTGGTCCTCGCTGCCCGGCGATCTCCTGCTTGTCGGCTCGCAGGACCCGCTGCCGCTCACATACGAGTGGTTGGCGCAGCGGATGGCGCAGCCGGGCATTCGCGAGACGCTGGCACTCATCCAGGCGGAGCGGCCGGAGCTGCTCCTGCAGCTGTTGGTGCTCGGCGACCGGGAGGTCGAGGAGGTGACGGCGGACATGCCGTGGCTGCATGAAGATGACCTGCCCTGGCTTGAGTTCAATGCGCCGAAGGCCCTGTACGTGGCTCACACCATGACGGTCAATTATGAGGGCCTGATGCGGTTCCAGCGGCCGCCGAGCGAGACGGTCCCGGGCTATCCGAAAGATGTGGAGGATGCCGCGTTTTTCCACGCGATGGCCGACCTCTGGGAGTCCCGGCAGGACTGGGACAAGGCGTTGCAGTCGGCCCGTCGCGCGGTGGAGCGGGCTCCGGATGCCGCCGGGAGCTGGGTCCGGGTGGGCGAGCTGGCGGCGACGCTCAGGCGGGCGTGGGAGGCCGAAGAAGCGTTGAGCCGGGCGGTGGAGCTGGATCCGTCGAATGTCGCGCCGCACCGGTTGCTGGCCAAGCTGCTGGACTCGCAGAGGCGACACGAGGAGGCCCGACGGCACTACCGGGACGCGGCCATGTTGCGGCCGCCTGACGAGCGCTTCGCCGAGGAGTTGGCCACGTACCTGTTGCCGCGCCAGGAAGCCGCCTTGGCCGCCGAGTACGCGCGCTCGGCGGTGTCCCAGGGCGGCGGCGATCGCCTTTCAGCCGTGATGAGCTACGCGACCGCCTTGAAGCAAGTGCAGGATTGGCCGGCGGCTGAACAGGTCATGCGGTTTGGCCTGGAGGCGTTTCCTGAAGAAGCCGCATGGCCGTTGTGGCTGGGCGAGGTCAGCGCGGCGCAGGGACGGGACGAGGAGGCGGTAGCCTGGTTCCGGCAGGCGCTGGCGCGCGTCCCGACGGCCGCGGAGGCCTACTTCGGCTTGGGGCGGATTGCGGCCAGCCGGGGTCAGCCGCGCGAGGCCGCCAGGTATTTGCGGCGCGGCCTGCAGTACCGGCCGTACGAGCGCGAGATGCTCCAATTGTTGCTGCAGCTGCAGCGCACGCTCTGAGGGACGCATGGCACACCCGATGACGCAACGGACCGCACGACGAACCGCCACGCGGACATACCAGATCGCCGTGATTCCGGGCGATGGCACCGGGCCTGAGGTGATCGCCGAGGGACGCAAGGTGCTGGACGCGACCGCCCGCCAGCAGGGCTTCCGTCTCGAGTGGCGCCCCTATGACCTGGGCGGCGAGCGATATCGGCGCACCGGCGAGACGCTGCCCGCCACGGTGCTGAAGGAGCTGCGGGAAGCGGACGCCATCTACCTGGGCGCGATCGGCCATCCCGACGTCAAGCCCGGGATCCTGGAGCAGGGGATTTTGCTCACGATTCGCTTCGAGCTGGACCAGTACATCAACCTGCGTCCGGTGAAGCTCTACCCCGGCGTGTGGACCCCGTTGAAGGACAAAGGGCCGGAGCACATCGACTTCGTCGTCGTGCGCGAGAACACCGAGGGGCTCTATGCCGGGGTCGGGGGCTTCCTGCGGAAAGGCACGCCCGAGGAGGTCGCGCTGCAGACGTCGGTCAACACCCGGCACGGGGTGGAGCGCTGCATCCGCTTCGCGTTCGAGCTGACCCGCCGGCGGGCCAAGGGCAAGAAGCTGACGCTGTGCGGCAAGACCAACGTGCTGACCTTCGCGCACGACCTCTGGCAGCGGGTGTTCAACGAGGTGGCCGCGGAGTACGCAGCTATCCAGACCGACTACGCGCACGTTGACGCCTGCTGCATGTGGATGGTGAAGAACCCGGAGTGGTTTGACGTGATCGTCACCGACAACATGTTCGGGGACATCATCACGGATCTGGGCGCGATGATCCAGGGCGGCATGGGCATCGCCGCCGGCGGCAACCTCAACCCCGAGGGCGTGTCGATGTTCGAGCCGATCGGCGGTTCCGCCCCGAAGTACACCGGGAAGGGCGTGATCAATCCGCTGGCCGCGATCTGCGCCGGCGGGATGCTGCTGGATGCGCTCGGCGAGGCGCGGGCGGCGCAGGCGATCGAGCAGGCCGTCATGCAGGTGACCGGCACCAAGCTCAAGAGCCTCGCCGCCGGCCAGATGGGCTTTTCGACGAGCGAGGTGGGTGATCTCGTCGTGCAAGCCCTTCGCTGACCGCCGCGCCTGCCAGCGGCAGGCGTACAATTGAGGGACCGCTTCTATTTTCCGCAAGCGGTTGACGTAGGGGAAAATAGAAGTGGTCCCGGGACAGGCATGAGGAAACGCTACAACGTCGCCATCGTCGGCGCCACCGGCGCGGTCGGCACCGAGATGCTGCGGGTGCTGCGCGAGCGGCGGTTCCCCATTCGCCGCATCCGGCTGCTCGCGTCCGAGCGGTCGGCCGGGCGGCGGATTCCGTTCAACGGGACGCCCCGGACGGTCGAGCGGCTGCACCCCCGCGCCTTCGACGGGATCGACCTGGCGCTGTTCAGCGCCGGGGCCGGCCGCAGCCTGGAGTTCGGCCCGGAGGCGGTCCGGCGCGGCGCGCTGGTGGTCGATAACTCCAGCGCGTTCCGGATGGACCCTGAGGTGCCGCTCGTGGTGCCGGAGGTCAACCCGCACGCGCTGTCGCAGTCGCAGGGGCTCATCGCCAACCCGAACTGCTCCACGATCATCCTGCTGGTGCCGCTGGCGCCGCTGCACCGCGAGGCGCGGCTGACGCGGATCACCGTGGCGACGTACCAGTCGGTCTCCGGTGCCGGAGCCAAAGCGATGTCCCAGCTCTATGAGGAGACGAAGCGCGCGCTGCGGCAGGTGCGGGTGACGCGCACGCAGCTCAAGGCCGCCCCGTCGCTGCGCACAGCTCCGGCGCCGCTGCCGAAGCAGATCGCGTTCAACCTCATCCCCCAGGTCGACGTGTTCCTGGAGAACCGGTACACGAAAGAAGAGATGAAGCTGGTCAACGAGACCCGGAAGATCCTGGAGGCGCCGACGCTGCCGGTTTCCGCCACCTGCGTGCGGGTCCCTGTGTTCGTCTCGCATTCCGAGGCGGTCTGGCTCCAGACCGAGCGGCCGCTGGTGGTAGAGCGGGCCAGGGAGCTCTTGCGCGCGGCCCCAGGGGTGAGGCTGCTGGACGAGCCGGGCAAAGGCGCGTACCCGGTGCCGATTCAGGCCGCGGGGCAGGACGCCGTGCTGGTGGGCCGCGTCCGGACGGATGAGTCCGTTCCCAACGGGCTTGTGCTGTGGGTCAGCGGCGACAACCTGCGCAAAGGGGCGGCCACCAACGCCGTCCAGATCGCCGAACTCCTCATAAAAAGTGCCAGGCACTTCGCCGGTTCAAATTTCTACTAAGTTGTGGAAAACTTCGATGCGTGGTGAGTTTTCCACAGATGCGGTCAACATCGAAGCGGGGAAGTGCCTGGCACTTCGGACGCTGAAACTGACGATCGCCTACGACGGGACGCGGTACGCGGGCTGGCAGCGGCAGCGGAGCGGCACGCGCACGCCGACGATCCAGAGGACGCTGGAGCGGGCGCTGAGCCGGGTTCTGCAGGAGCCGGTCACGGCGATCGCCAGCGGCCGGACCGATGCAGGCGCCCATGCGGCGGCGCAGGTGGCGCATGTGCGGACCCGGTCGGCCATGCCGCCCGCGCGCCTGCGGGACGCCGTCAACCACCACCTGCCGCTTGACGTTGCGGTGCTGCGCATCGAGGAGGCGGACGAGCGATTCCACGCCCGCTTCCGCGCCACCCGCAAGACCTACCGCTATCGGCTGTTCACCGGCGCGGTCGTGCCCCCCTTCATCCGGCCCTACGTCCATCAGGTGCGCGCCCCACTGGATGTCAAGCGCATGCGCCGGGAGCTTGCGGCGCTCAAGGGCCGGCATGATTTCCGCGCCTTCGCCCGTTCGTCCGGAGCCGAGCGAGGCTCCACGACCCGGGCGATCTCGCGCATGGCCCTGGCGCGTCGCGGCCAGGAGCTGCACCTCGATGTGGAGGGCAACGGCTTCCTGCACACGATGGTCCGGAGCATCGCCGGCACCCTGATCGACATCGGCCGCGGGCGGCTTTCGCCGGGCACCATGCGGCGGCTGCTGACGACCCGCGACCGCGCCCAGGCCGGCACGACCGCGCCGGCGCGCGGGCTGACGCTGGTCTCCGTCAGCTATCCGGCGGATCGCTGACCCCCCCACCTACGGGAGGCGATGCCTCACCGATGGCCACCATGGTATTCGCGCAGGTGCACGATCAACATGGCATCGCCTGGGCCGGAACGCGCCAGCATCCGCCTCAGGCCGGCCCTGGCCCCGCTTCCCGGCGGGGCCACCAGCAGGTGGTGGGGTGATGGCGCGGCATCCGTCCGGGCGCGCCCATGCCGGCGGGCACGACACCTGGGGCTCCAAGCTGGGGGTGATCCTGGCGGTCGCCGGCAGCGCCGTCGGCCTGGGCAATTTCCTGCGGTTTCCGGTGCAGGCCGCGCAGAACGGCGGGGGTGCCTTCATGATCCCGTACTTCCTGGCGCTCGTCCTGTTGGGCATTCCGCTGGCGATCGTCGAATGGACCATCGGGCGCTACGGGGGCACCCACGGGCACAACACTGCGGCCGGGGCATTCAGCGCGATGTGGCCCTGGCGGGGGGCCAAGTACCTCGGCCTGTTGGGCGTCTTTGGGCCGTGGGTGATCTTCCTCTATTACACGTTCATCGAGAGCTGGACGCTGGCGTTCAGCTACTTCTCGCTCTCAGGTCTGTTGGCCCAGGCCCATGAGCAGTCGGCCCTGGCCGGTTTCCTGAAGGCCTTTCAGGGGCTGGCGCCGAATGCGCTCTTTCCCCATGTCGGCACCGCGTACTTCTTCTTCCTCCTCACCTTCGCCCTCAACCTGATCATCGTCGCCGGCGGCATCCGCAGGGGCATCGAATTCGTCTCCAAGGTGTTCCTCCCCCTGCTGTTTCTCTTCGCGGTCCTGTTGGTCATCCGGGTGTTCTGGATCGGCGCGCCGGACCCCGCCAGGCCGGACTGGAGCGTCCTGAACGGACTGGGCTATCTCTGGAACCCGGACTTCTCGGTGCTGGGCAACTCGCGCGTGTGGCTGGCGGCGGCCGGGCAGATCCTCTTCACCCTCAGCGTGGGGATCGGCGCGATCGTCACCTATGCCAGCTACCTGAAGCGGGACAATGACGTCGCCCTCTCGTCGCTCACTGCAGTGGGCACCAACGAGTTCGCCGAGGTGATCCTCGGCGGCTGCCTGGTGATCCCGGCCGCCTTCGCGTTCTTCGGGCCTCAGGAGATGACCGCGATCGCCAAGGGCGGGGCGTTCAACCTGGGCTTCGTCACGATGCCGCTGGTGCTGGGGCAGCTGCCGCTGGGGCACCTCTTGGGATGCGCGTGGTTCCTCCTGCTGTTTTTGGCCGGGATCACCTCGTCGATCTCATTGGCGCAGCCTGTCATCGCGTTTTTCCAGAACGTCTACGGGTGGAGTCGGGGAAGGGCGGTCGCGGTGTTCGGGATCGCGAGCTTCATCCTGAGCCAGCCGGCGATCCTCTGGCTGGGCCGTGGCGTGGTCGATGAGATGGACTTCTGGGGCGGCACGGTCTGCCTGGTCGTCTTCGGGCTGCTCGAGGTGGGGCTCTTCGCGTGGGTCTTCGGCCTTGAGCGGGGCTGGCGGGAGATCCACCACGGCTCGGAGGTAAAGCTGCCGGCGGTCTTCAAGGGGGTCATCGGCTACGTGACCCCGGCGTACCTGCTGTTCGTCCTCGGCTTCTGGCTCTATGACAACGCCAAGACCACGATCAGCATGGCGGGCGTGGAGGCTGCCAACCGGCCGTACGTGCTGGCGACGCGGTGGCTGCTGATCGGGCTGTTCCTCGTCCTGGCGCTGAGCATGCGGATTGCCCTGCGGCGCCGACGCCACATCCAGGAGCTCAGCCGATGACTCGGGCGGCAGGATGACAACCGCCGGCTGGGTTTTCCTCACGCTTTCCTGGGGCGCCATCATCGCCCTATGCGCGCTCGGCTTCTATCGGGTCTTCCGCCGACCCTAAAAGGTGTCAGACACCTTTCAAAGCGGGAAAGGTGTCAGACACCTTTCCCGTTCTGACACCGCTTGAGGTGACACCGCTTGAGGTGACAGTGACACCGGGTAGCGTCAAGTAAACTGTGTAAATTCCTTCAACGGACGATCCTGCCAGATTGTGTTTAAGCGATGGAACACCGCGTAGATGATCCGGTCACAGCTCGCCGCATTCGTGAAGCAGCCAATCGGCCGGGTGCGGCGTCGGACCTCCCGGAAGCAGCGCTCGATGACATTGGTCGTGCGCAGCTTCACCCGCTGCGCCTCGGGGAAGTCGAGGAAGGTCAGCAGCTCGTCGAGGTCGTCGCGCAGGCACGCGACCGCCTTCGGCGCGGTCGCGTGCCAGTATCGCGCCCAGCGATGGAACCGCGCGACGGCTTCCCGCCGTGTGGAGGCCGAGTAGATCGTCTTGGCCTCTGTGAGCGCCGCGGCCTGCTGCTTGCGCGGCCCCTTGTTCGCGACGTTGCGCAGCTTATGGACCCAGCAGCGCTGGCGCTTCGTGTAGGGGTAGACGACGGCGAGCGCGGCATGGAGACCCTTGCAGCCGTCGGTGACGATGAGCCGCAGCTCGTCTCCAAGCAGCCCCCGTCGGTAGAGGTCGTTGAGGAAGGCCTCCCAGTGCGCGTGGCTCTCGCTCGGGGCCTGCCGGAAGCTGAGGAGCACGCGCTGGCCGAAGACGGTGAGCCCATAGGCGACGAGGACCAGCCGCTTCTTCGTCCCCCGAGCGTCCTTGACCCGCATCGTCACGCCATCGAGGAACAGGACCTGGTATTCATCGAGCAGGGTGCGCCGGTGGAACTGGGCGACTGCCGCATCGAGCGCCTTCGTGACGCTCGAGACGGTCGTCGCACTCCAGCGCACGCCCAGCAGCGGCTGGACGACCTCCCCCACGCGTCGGGTACTGACGCCCGCCAGGAACACGTCCTGCAGCAGCCCATTGACGGCGGCCTGCCGACGTTGATAGCGGGGCAGCACCGCTGGATGGAACCGGCCATCGCGAGTCCGCGGCACGCGCAGCGTGTCGAGGCATCCCAGCTCGGTGCTCAGGGTCCGCGTGTAGGAGCCGTTGCGGTAGGGACGGGCGTGACCCGTCCGCTCATGCCACTCGGCCTGCGTGTAGACGACGAGTTCCTCCTGCATCGAGGCTTCCAGCAAGGTCTTCACCAGTTTCAGCGTCTCCTGCTTGACGTCCCCCCAAAAATCGTCCTTGACCTCGCGCCACCAGCCAGCTATGTTCTTCTCAAAATCCACTTGGGCCGTCGGCATGGACGTGTCCCTCCCTGTTGTGCACCTCGCCAGGTGCGCAGCTCCCCAACTTCCCGGGAGCAGGATACGTCCATTGCCGTTACGGACGAACTGAATTTACACACTTGATCGTACACTACCTGACACCGCTTGAGGTTGACAGCGAGGGGGATTTTTGCTAGACTCACGCGCTATGTCGACGACGTTTCCCGACGTCAAGACGCTGAAGCGGGAGTGGATCCTGGTGGATGCCAAGGACCAGGTGCTAGGCCGGCTGGCGAGCCGCCTCGCCTTGGTCTTGCGCGGCAAGGACAAGCCGACGTTCACCCCGTTCCTGGACACCGGGGACTTCGTCGTCGTGGTCAACGCCGACCAGATTCGGGTCACCGGTCGCAAGTGGACGCAGAAGCAGTACCAGCAGTACTCCGGCTATCCGGGCGGGCGCGAGGCGCGCTCGTTGGATGAGATGCTGAAGCGGCATCCTGACCGCGTGCTCCGGCAGGCGGTGAAGGGGATGCTGCCGGATGGGCCGCTGGGCCGGCGGCTGCTCGGCAAGCTGAAAGTCTACGCCGGGCCGACGCACCCCCACGCCGCGCAACAACCGAAACCGGCCCCAGCCTCCTTGGTGGGGGCTCCAGCGCATGGCTGACACAGCGGCCGAGACCGCCGCCTCGCAGGCGGCTCCGGCGGCAGGCGTGATCGCGACCGGCCGGCGCAAGGAGTCCGTGGCGCGGGTGCGGGTGGGGCCTGGCACCGGCACGATCGTCGTCAACCATCGGCCCTATGAGCAGTACTTCCCGCGGGAGGCGCTGCGGCTGGCGATCCGCTCGCCGCTGCTGCTGACGCACCAGCTCGGCAAGGTCAATGTGGATGTGAACGTCGAGGGCGGAGGCTCCACCGGCCAGGCCGGGGCGATCCGGTTGGGCATCGCCCGGGCGCTGGCGCAGTGGGATCCGGCGCACCGGGCTCCCCTGCGCGGCGGCGGCCTGTTGACGCGGGACCCTCGGATGAAGGAACGCAAGAAGTACGGACGCAAAGGGGCGCGCAAGCGGTTCCAGTGGACGAAGCGATGACGCATTGCTAAGATGGCACCCAAGAACCCTCACAGATGCCGAACCGTCGAGTCGCGATTGCCGGCGCGACCGGATACGCTGGCGAAGAGCTTATTCGGTTGCTCCTCCATCACCCGCACGTTGAGCTTACCTGCTTGGCCGCATCTGCCAAGCGGGAGCGCCCGGCCCCTGCCTCCGACGTCTTCCCCCGGTTCGCCCGCCAGCTAGATCTCCCGATCGAGTCGCTGGATCCGTCCCGCCTGGCCACGGCGTCGGACATCGCCTTCCTGGCCCTGCCGCACGGCACCGCCATGTCGCTGGCGCCGGACCTGCTCAAGGCGGGCCTGCGCGTGATCGACTTAAGCGGCGACTTCCGCCTGAAGGACCCGGCGCTCTACCCCCGCTGGTACCAGTTCCAGCACGCGCATCCCGCGCTGTTGGGCGGCCCGGATGTCGCCTACGGCTTGACCGAGTTCCACCACGACGCCATTCGACGGGCGCGGCTCGTGGCGAACCCCGGCTGCTACGCGACGAGCATCCTCCTCGGCCTCCTGCCGCTCTTCCGCGCCAAGCTGGTCGAGGAAGCGCGCGTGCTGGTGGACGCGAAGTCCGGCCTCAGCGGCGCCGGGCGGAAGGCTGAGACGTCGCTTTTGTTTACCGAGATGACCGAAAACCTGCGCGCCTACAAGGTGAACCGGCATCCGCACATGCCGGAGGTGCTGCAGGAGATCCGCGAAGCGACCGGCGTGGAGGCGCAGATGGGGTTTGTGCCCCAGGTCATCCCGGTCAGCCGGGGTCTGATCTCGACGATCTACGTGAAGACCCCGGCCTCCCTTGAGACGATCTGCGAGGCGTACCGGGCGGCGTATCCCCCCGACCGCGCGCCGTTTGTCCGGGTGCGCCCCGGCGTGCTGCCGCAGCTGCGCGACGTCGTGGAGACCAACTTCTGCGACATCGGGCTCGTGCACGACGCCGCGCTGGGATACGTCATCATCGGCAGCGCCTTGGACAATTTGACGAAAGGGGCGGCCGGGCAGGCGATCCAGAACCTGAACGTGATGGCCGGCTGGCCCGAGACCGCCGGCCTCCTCTAACATGACGCACATGGCTGTCGGCTCGGGGCTCGGGGCTCGGGGCAGTTGCCCACAGCCCACAGCCCAGAGCCCTGAGCGCTCTTTCAATCCATGAAGTGGGTTCCTGGAGGGGTGACGGCGGCGAAGGGGTTTCGGGCGGCGGGCGTCAGCGCCGGGATCAAGCGCAGCCGCAAGCCGGATCTCGCGCTGGTGGTGGCGGACGCCCCGGCGGCTGCGGCCGGGGTGCTGACGACGAATCGCGTCCAGGCCGCGCCCGTCATCATCAGCCGGCAGCGGCTTGCCGTCGGCAGGGCCCGGGCGGTGGTGATCAACAGCGGCTGCGCGAATTGCCTGACCGGCTCGATCGGGCTGCGCGATGCGCAGCGGCTCAGCCGCGAGGTCTCCCGGGCGCTTGGCATCCCCGATGGGGAGGTCCTGCTGGCGTCAACCGGGCTCATCGGCCGGCGGTTGCCCGTGGCCAGGATCGCGCGCGCCGTGCCCTCGCTGGTCGGCCACTTAAGCCGGGCGCACCACCGTGACGCCGCCGCCGCGATCCTGACGACGGACCTCCGGGCGAAGGAAGCGGCGGTGTCCGCGCGGATCGGCGGTCGGGTGTGCCGGTTGGGCGGGATGGCGAAAGGCGCCGGGATGATCGCCCCATCGATGGCGACGATGCTCTGCGTGGTGACGACGGACGTGGCGATTGCGCCGGGGCTGTTGCGGAGGCTGCTGCGGCAGGCGGCTGCCCGCACGTTCAGCCGGATCACCGTCGATGGCGACATGAGCACGAACGACGCCGTGTTCGCGCTGGCGAGCGGCGCCTCGCGCGCGTCGGTTCGTCCGGGCACCGCAGGCGCGCGCCTGGTTCAGCAGATGCTGCTCGCGGTGCTGGGCCGGCTGGCCACCTGCATCGTGCAGGATGGTGAGGGCGCCAGCCGCCTGATGCGCGTCCAGGTGCTCGGCGCCCGGACCGAAGCCGAGGCGCAGGCCTGCGCCCGCCAGGTGGCATGCTCGCCGCTGGTGAAAACCATGCTGGCCGGCGGCGATCCCAATGTGGGCCGGATCGCGGCGGCGGCCGGCGCCTCCGGCGCCTGGTTCGATCCGGAGCAGCTGGACATCGCGATCGGCGGCCAGCCGGTGGTGTCGCGCGGCCTCGCGCGACGGCTGGGCAAGTCCGTGTCGCGCTCGCTGCTGGCCCATCCGGAAGTCGAGGTGCGGATCCACCTGCATGCCGGGCGGGCGCAGGGGCGGATGCTGACGTGCGATCTGACCGAGCAGTACGTGCGGATCAACGCGCGGTACACGACATGATGACGCGGCGCACCGTGCTGGCGGCGGGTCCTGTCGGCTGCGGGTGGCGCCGCGGTTGCCGGAGCGGCGCGTCCGTCGGGCCGAGCGGGCACGGTGTCCCCCCACCTGGCTCGGGTTCGCCGAAGGCAAACCCCTCGCCGGGGGTGGGACGCTGGACCCGCCACGGGCGGGCCAGCCAGGTGGGGGGACGAGCGAGGTCCGACGGCCGAGCGAAGGCCGGCCACGCTGGGGCTGGCCGAGCGTCGCCGCGGAGGCAACGCGGCGACAGGACCCGCAGCCCGGAGCCCCCCGCCAGCACGGTGAGGAGTATGGCGTGATGGAAGAATCGATCCGCAAGGCCGACATCCTGATTGAAGCGCTGCCGTACCTGCAGGCGTTCCGCGGCACGGTCATCGTCGCGAAGTACGGCGGCAGCGCCATCGACAACCCGACCGCCATGCGGGGCATCCTCCAGGACCTCGTGTTCTTGAGCGCCGTGGGGATCCGGCCGGTCCTGGTGCACGGCGGCGGCCCCCTGATCACGCGCAAGCTCTCCGCCGGCGGCAAGAAGAGCGCGTTTATCGACGGCATCCGCGTGACCGATGCGGAGACGATCCGGGTGGTGGCTGAGGAGCTGGACGAGGTCAACCAGCGGCTGGTGGCCCAGATCAAGGCGCTCGGCGGACAGGCCGAGGGGATCGTGCCGCGCCGGGGCGTCGTGGTGGCCGAGCCGCATCCCCGCGCCGCGCAGCTGGGCTTTGTCGGCGTGGTGCGGACCATCCGGGCCGAGCCGCTGCGCGAGCTCTTCGGCCATCAGGCCATCCCGGTGGTCTCGCCGGTCGGCGCGGGCGACGGCCGGGTCTACAACATCAACGCCGATGATGTGGCGAGCGAGGTCGCCGCGCATCTGAAAGCGGAGAAGCTGGTGCTGCTGACCAATGTGCGCGGCATCCTGCGGCACGCGGGCGAGGTCGAGTCGCTCATCTCGACGCTCCCGGTGAAGGACGCCAAGACGCTCATCGCGCGCGGCGTGATCCAGGAGGGGATGATCCCGAAGGTCGCGGCGTGCGTCGAGGCGCTCAAGCGCGGCGTGAAGAAGACCCATATCATTGACGCGGCGATCCCGCACGCCATGCTGCTCGAGATCTTCACGAAGAAAGGGATCGGGACTGAAATTGTCCGGTGACCCATGCCGCAGCTGACCGAGGGCGTCATCGCGCAGTATGACCGGTACGTGATGCCCACGTACCGGCGCAGCCCCCTGGTGATTACGAAGGCGAAGGGCAGCCGCGTGTGGGACGTCGATGGGCATGAGTACCTTGACCTGTTCCCGGGCTGGGGCGTCAGCGGCCTGGGCTACAACCATCCGTGGGTCATGGCGGCGCTGCGCGGGCAGTCCGGCCGCGTGATCCATGTCTCGAACAACTACTACCACCCGCTGCAGTGGCGCGCCGCCAAGCGGCTGACGGAGGTGTCGTTCGACGGCAAAGTTTTTTTCACCAACAGCGGGGCCGAAGCGGTGGAGACGGCCGTGAAGCTCACCCGCCGCTGGGGCAAGGGACGGTTTGAGATCCTCGTGATGGAGCAATCGTTTCACGGCCGCACCCTGGCGGCGCTGAGCGCCACCGGCCAGCCCAAGCACCAGGAAGGGTTTGAGCCGCTGGTGCCGGGGTTCGTGCGCGTGCCGTTCAACGATCTCGAGGCGGCGCGCCGGGCGATCACCCCGAAGACGTGCGCGGTCCTGGTCGAGCCGATCCAGGGGGAGGGCGGCGTCCGCGTGGCGGCGGACGCGTTCTTCCAAGGCCTGCGCCGTCTGTGCGACGAGCACCGCCTGCTGCTGATCGCCGATGAGGTGCAGACCGGCATGGGCCGCACCGGGACCTGGTTCGCGTACCAGCCGTCCGGCATCGAGCCGGATGTCCTGCTCGTCGCCAAATCGCTCGGCGGTGGATTTCCCATCGGCGCGGTCGTGGCCAAGGCCGCGGTGGCGGACACGCTGACGCCGGGCACGCACGCGACGACCTACGGGGGCAGCCCGCTGGGCTGCGCGTGCCTCCTGGCGGTCTTCGAGGCGATCGAGAAGCAGCGGCTGCTGGAGCGGGTCCGCACGCTCAGCCAGGCGCTCTTCACGCGCCTGGAGCGGTTGGCGACGCGGCTGCCGGTGATCCGGGAGGTGCGGGGCCGGGGCTTCATGGTCGGCATCGAGCTGGGGCAGGCGGGCCAGCCCTTCGTGGACGCCTGCCGCGAGCAGCGGCTGCTGATCAACTGCACCCAGGGCAACGTCCTGCGGCTGTTGCCGGCGATGACGATTACCCGGGCGCAGCTCGACCGGGCGTTGGGGATCTTGGAGGACGTGATGCTGGCGCAGTCAAAGGCCGCGTGATGGCCCGCCATTTCCTCACCCTCGGCGATCTCTCGACCGCGGAGCTGGCTCATCTGCTGGTTGAGGCGGGCCGGTACAAGCGGCATCCGCGCGCCGGCCGGCGCGCGCTGGCCGGGAAGGTCGTGGCGCTCGTGTTCCAGAAACCGTCGATGCGCACGCGCGTGGCGTTTGAGGTCGCCGTGCTGCAGCTCGGCGGCTCAGTGGTGTCCCTGGGGCAGGAGGACATCCAGCTCGGCCAGCGGGAGCCGATCAAGGATGTCGCGCGGGTGCTCTCAGGCTACGTGGACGGGATTGTGGCGCGCACCTTCGCCCACCGGGACGCCGAGGAGTTCGCGGCCTACGCCACGGTGCCGGTCATCAACGGGTTGTCGGACCTCGTCCATCCGTGCCAAGCGCTGGCGGATCTGTTCACGATCCAGGAGCACTTCGGGCGGCTGGCCGGGGTGCGCGTGGCGTATGTCGGAGACGGCAACAACGTCCTGCACTCGCTGGCGCAGGGCGCGGCCCTGTTCGGGATGTCCCTCGCGGTCGCCACCCCGCCGGCCTATCGGCCCAATCGAGCCGTCTGGACCGAGGTGCTGCGGCGGGCGAAGGCTGCGCGGGCCGCCATCCGCTGGACGCGGAACCCGCGGGAGGCGGCGCGTGGCGCCGAGGTGGTGTATACCGACGTGTGGGTCAGCATGGGCCAGGAGCGGGAGCGCGCCGCGCGGCGGCAGGCCTGCCGCCGCTACCAGCTGAACGCGGCACTGCTGGCCGCGGCCGCCCGCGGCTGCCGGATCATGCACTGCCTGCCGGCGCACCGGGGCGAGGAGATCACGGAGGAGGCGATGGAGAACCGCCGCTCGCTGATTTTTGCGCAGGCGGAGAACCGGCTGCACGTGCAGAAGGCGTTGTTGACGTTCCTCCTGCGCCGTCGAGGAGAGACGAAAGGATCGGCATGAGCCAGACGGTGGTGTTGGCCTATTCGGGCGGGCTGGATACGTCGGTGTGCGTGAAGTGGCTGAGCGAGCGCGGGCATCGGGTGATCGCGTTCATGGCGAACGTCGGCCAGGGCGATCCGTCTGCGGCCGCGGTGCGCCGGGCCAAGGTGGCCGGGGCGTCGCGCGTGATCGTGCGCGACGTGCGCCGCGAGTTTGTCGCCGACTACATTTGGCCGGCGCTCCAGGCGCACGCGGTGTACGAAGGCGGCTACCTCCTCGCGACCGCGCTCTCGCGGCCGCTCATCGCCAAGCATCTGGTGGACGTGGCGCACGCCACGCGCGCGACGGCGGTGGCGCACGGCTGCACCGGGAAAGGCAACGACCAGGTGCGGTTCGAGGTGACCGCGCGGATCCTGGATCCGCGCCTGACAATCATCGCGCCGGTGCGGGAGTGGGGGTTTGGCTCGCGCGAGGACGAGATCGAGTACGCGCAGGACCATGGCATCCCGATCGACGTGACCAAGCGAAGCCCCTACAGCATTGATCAGAACCTGTGGGGCACCAGCATCGAGGCCGGCGTGCTGGAGAATCCCTGGGCCGAGCCGCCGGCGGAGACGTACCGGTCCATCCGCGCGCCGGAGCGCGCCGCGGGCCGTCCGGCCTCGGTCACCATCCGCTTCGCCCAGGGCGTGCCGGTGGCGCTCAACGGCGCGCGCCTGGCCGGCGTCGCCCTCATCGAACGGCTCAACCGGCTTGGCGCCGCCCACGGCATCGGCCGGTCCGACATGATCGAAAGCCGCGTCATCGGCATCAAGTCGCGCGAGGTGTACGAGGCGCCGGCCGGCGCGATCCTGCTCGAAGCGCACCAGGAGCTGGAGCGGCTGGTGCTGGACCGCGAGCTGTTTTCGTTCAAACAGGCCGTCGGGCGCAAGTACGCCGAGCTCATCTACGCCGGGTTATGGTTCACGCCGCTCAAGCGGTCGCTCGACGCCTTCATCGCCTCCACGCAGGCGCGGGTGACCGGCGACGTGCGCCTGAAACTTTTCAAGGGCCGCTGCCAGGTGACCGGTCGCCGCTCGCCGCACGGCCTGTACCGTGAGCGGCTGGCGACCTACTCGGCCAAGGACGCGTTCGACCAGCACGCGTCGGCAGGCTTCATCAAGATCTTCGGACTTCCCTATGAGGGTGGCCAGGTGGCGAAGTAGCGAAGTGGCTAGAACCGGTTTCATCAATCCCCGCGACCGCGCTGGGCCCAGCGGCGAGGCCCGCAAGGCGCGAGGAGCGTGGCGTACTCGAAGACGAGTACGCGAGCGACGAGTCCCCACACCAACCTGGTTGGTGTGGGGACGAGCCACGCCGC